>Ga0137308_101094_pt1 | contig 31117 bp, 20 predicted proteins | sample Inofrocosms_June_FD_97181 | JGI IMG/M metagenome (GOLD analysis project Ga0137308, IMG submission 97181) | Mouse cecal microbial communities from Vienna, Austria - N-Acetylneuraminic and N-Acetylglucosamine D2O microcosms_June | ecosystem: Host-associated > Mammals > Digestive system > Large...
GCCGTCTCCACTGCGTTCTTCAGCTGACCCACATTTTCTGAAAGCCCTGAGGACGCCCCCTTCACCTGCTGTGCCCCATCCTGAAGCTTCCCGGCCCCCTGGCTGAGCTGGGCACATCCTGCCTGAAGGCTTCCCACTGCCTGGGGAAGCTGCTCCACCTGGCCCATCTGAGATTGAAGGGCGCCATTTAACTGCTGCAGTCCTTCATTGATACTGCTGGCGCCGGCTGTGTAAGCTCCTATGCCGTTTTCCAATGATTTGGCACCGCTGTTTAACTGTTTTCCTCCTGCCCCTAAAACGCTGACTCCATCAGTCAATTCCTTCTTCTTGCTGTTCAGCGTATCAATACCGCCTTTTAACTGTACTGCCCCGGAATTCACCTGACCGATTCCAGTGCCGATTTCTGCCGCTGCGTCAGTGTAATCTTTCACACCCGCCTGCAGAGTGCCTGCCCCGGTTTCCAGCGAATTGATTCCATTTGCCAGCTGATTGATTCCAGAGGTCAGCTCACCTTTTTTTGCGTTTAGGGTATCAATGCCGCTTTTCAGCTGGCCTGCTCCGCTGTCTGCACTGGCCAGCCCGGCGGTGAATACATCGGCCGAAGCATCCAGCTGCTGAATCCCCTCCTGAAGGGCTTTGCTGCCTTTCACCAGCGTCTTCGAAGAATCTGAAAGAGTATCCATGCTCTCCTTAAGATCGTCTAAATCGTCAATGCCGTCCAGACCCAGTTGGGACAGTGTGCCTGTGGTTGCCACAGTTGCCGTCATGGCCAGTGAAAAGTCTGTCACACTGGCGGTAACTTCCACGTAGTCAGGAATCTCCTTGTCTTCCATGCCCTTGATATCCGAGATTTTCAGACTGTCAGACAGCCCTGGAAATCCAATACCGATCACAATGTTATTCTTCCCGTCAGATATCACTTTTCCATTGGACACCTGTACATTGGAAAATGTCTCCACAGGCAGAATCATTCCTGTCGTCATCATAAACGGCGTACTGATTGACTCCTGTTTCCCATTCACCACCCTGGTCTGCTGAGAGTGATTTTCATAATCAATTCTTATCTTCACCTCACCGCTTTTTCCAGCCAGCTGAGAAGGCTGAATCTTGTTTCCATTGAGATAATAAGTCATACGGACCGATACGGGCAGTTCATCACTGGTCTTCCCCTGATAATAGATATCTTTCCCCCCGGCCTCCCAGGTAATCGTTCCGTCCCCGCTCTGGGTAAAGGTTTCCTCCCCTTTCACATTTTCAATATCACTCAGATCACTCTTATCCAGCAAAGAGTGATCTCCCTGAGAGTTTTTCAGCCAGTTACTCACAATAATATCCTGGGTATTCCCGCTTTCATCTGCATTTACATACACCGTCTGTTCTTTATTCACCGCAGATGCATACACACTGCCCGCTGAAGCAGTCAAACTAACCACAGCTGTCATCCCCGCCAACATAGCCTGCACATACTTTCTTTTCATCGCAAACGCCTCCTCTATCTTTGTTTAAAATTTTTACTGGTTTTACAAATCAATCCGTCAAAGAGCCAGTACATGGCCGGCAGAAACAAAAGCACCGCGCACATACTGATCAATGCGCCTCTTGACATTAACAGGCACAAAGAGCTGATCATATCAATTTCCGAATATACACTGACTCCCACTGTGGATGCGAAAAAGCTGAACGCCGACACCATAACCGGGCGCAGGCTGCTCTGATGGGCAATCTTGATTGCCTCTCTCTTGCTCTTTCCGCTCCCCCGCTCCTTTTCATACCTGCTGGTCATCAATATAGCGTAGTCCACCGTGGCCCCCAGCTGGATAGTCCCGATTACAATGGATGCCACAAAGGGGAGCCTGGTCCCAGTCAGAAATGGAATCCCCATATTGATGAAAATGGCGCTCTCTATAACCAGAACCAGAATCACAGGCAGGGAAATGGACTTAAATACTAACAGAATAATCACAAACACGGACAATATGGACACAGCACTGACCACCTTAAAATCGTGGTCCGTAATATCAATCAAATCTTTGGTACAGGGCGCCTCTCCCACCACCATTCCTTTGGGGTCATAGGACTTTAACACTGTGTTCAATTCCTCAATCTGCTGATTGACTTCATCAGAAGCCACCTGATATTCATTCATCACCAGCATCAGCTCATAATTGTCGCTCTCCAGAATCTCCAGCACATCTTTTGGTATCATACTCTTAGGAAAACCCGGCCCCAGTACGCTCTCGATTCCCAGCACTGACTTAATTCCGTCAATCTTCTCCATCTCATCAATCATGTGATATTTTTCTTTTTCTGGAACGTTTTTATCCAGCAGAAGCATATGGGCAGCACCCATCTCGTAGTTGTCCTGAAGTTTCTTATTTGCTGTGATACTGTCCAGATAATCCGGCAGTGTGGCATCCAGATTGTAATACACTTTGGTATTTGCCTGGCAGTAGGCGAATACACAGAAACAGATGACAAATATTCCCGCGAATACCCTATGATATTTCACCACAAAATCAGACGCATGGGGAAAATCCGGGATCAGCTGGCGGTGCTTTGTCTTATCCAGAGCCTTGTCAAATATCATAATCATGGAAGGCAGTACTGTCACACAGCAGATCACGCCCAGCACAACACCTTTGGTCATAACCACGCCCAGGTCCAGACCCAGGGTAAAGCTCATGAAGCACAGGGCCACAAAGCCTGCGATGGTGGTGATGGAGCTGGCAACCACCGATTTGATGGTGGACGCAATGGCCTGGGCCATGGCTTCTTTGTGGTCCTCCCCATATCTGCTCTTTTCCTCCTGATAACTGTGCCACAGGAAAATGGAATAATCCATGGTAACCCCCAGCTGGAGAACCGCTGTAAGTGCTTTCGTTATATAGGAAATCTCTCCTGCTATAAAATTGGACCCCAGGTTATAAATAATGGCAAACCCGATACTGGTTAAAAACAACACAGGAATCAGATAAGATTCCATGGTCAGTCCCAGTACAATAATGGAGAGAAGGGACGCTATGGCCACATACGCCACAACTTCTTTTTCCGCCAGATTCTTTGTATCTGTCACAATGGCAGACATACCGCTTAAGAAACTCTGTTTTCCTGCCAGATGGCGGATCTCCTCAATGGCATCCATGGTCTCATCCGCTGATGTGGTAGTCTCAAAGATAATAAACATCATGGTAGAATCTCCGGAATTGAATACTTTCCGAATTTTCTCCGGCAGCATTTCCATTGGTACAGACAAATCTGAAAAACTGTCATACCAGACTACTTTCGATACATGTTCCGTCTTCTCAATCTTCTCTTTCAACGCCGCCACGTCCCGGTTGGGCATTCCCTCACAGATAAACATGGAGTATGCCCCAGTTCCGAATTCGTCCACCAGAATATCCTGTCCAATCATAGTCTCAATATGATCGGGAAGATAATACAGAATATCATAATTTACTTTTGTGTTGATATAACCAATCGCTGCCGGAATCAGCAGCACAATGCTGGCGATAAATATCACGAACCGCAGCTTCACTATTTTCCTTCCCAGCTTTACCATACCGGTCCTCCCTTTCTCACACAGTACAAAATACCGATACGTTTCCAAATGGATTCCTATATTTTATGCCGTGGGTTTAAATTTATGACCTTTAGTCATTTCTGGTGTTTATTTTATAACAGAAATGACTTTTAGTCAATATGGAAAACAGAAAATTATGACTAAAAGTCATTTGATAATTTGTGCACATTTCCGAATAGAAAAAAAGAGTCCCCTTTCGTTTGATTTTTTCCCGTTGAAACCCTATAATAAATGTGACAATTATCATCAATTCCATGATTAGTGTGTCAAAAGCATATCTGTTGATGGACTGATCATTCTACAAAAAAGAGGTATTCCTATGAAAAAGATTGACTACAACAAACAGCAGAAAAGAAACTCCCTGCTGGAATCCGCTTTTGCGCTCTTTATTGACAATGGATTTTATAAAACTTCTATCTCTGATATCGTGAATAACGCGGGAGTGGCAAAGGGCACTTTCTATCTGTACTTTAAAGATAAATATGATATCCGGAATCATCTGATCTCCCGTAAAGCTAATCAGGTCTTCCTGGCCGCCTACACAGAACTTCAGACCCGGGAATCCCTCACAGATTTTGAAGACCAGGTGCTTTTCATGATTGACCATATTCTGGACCAGTTTGCCGCCAGCCACAGCCTGGTTACCCTGCTGTCCAAACACCTGAGCTGGGGATTTTTCAAAGACTCTCTTCTTTTTTCCGCGGAGCCGGATATGCCATCCATATTTGACTTATATGAGTCCCTGCTGGCCAAGGCCCCTTACACCTATGAATCCCCCGAGCTTATGATGTACCTGATTCTGGAATTAATCAGCGGCGCCAGCTATAATGCCATTTTATATAACCAGCCTGTCCCCCTGGATGAGCTGAAACCTCATTTATACCAGACGGTCAGGCAGATTCTGCACCAGTACCGCCAAAAAACAGCTCCCGCATAATACGCAGATGCCTCTGCATATATTGATAGAGAATATGGTCTTATGTCAGAAAGGAATGAAAATGGCCAGAGACACACAGGTCATATGCAGAAATGTTTTCAAAAACAATGGCGGGGTGCGGGAAAAAGAATATACACAAAAGTGGATAGAATTAATCCGGCAAAAAGAGAAAAATCAGACAATTACCATTCAGAGGCAGATATGAAAGCCGGTATTTACTGCCGCCTGTCAGAAGAAGACAAGGACAAACAATCCGCAGATGATGACAGCTGCAGTATCCAGAATCAGAAATCTATGCTGGTTCAGTACGCACTGGAGCAGGGCTGGGAAATCTACCGGATTTACAGCGACGACGATTATGCCGGCGCAGACAGAAACCGCCCGGAATTTAACAGGCTGATTGCCGATGCCCGGCAGAGGAAGCTGGATATTGTCCTCTGCAAGACCCAGTCCCGGTTCACCAGGGAACTGGAACTGGTGGAAAAATACATCCACGGCCTTTTCCCCTTGTGGGGGATACGCTTCGTAAGTATTGTGGACCATGCGGATACTGCAGACAGGGGGAATAAAAAATCCCGCCAGATTAACGGCCTGGTCAATGAATGGTATCTGGAAGATATGTCGGAAAATATCCGCAGCGTGCTGACAAACAGGAGGAAGAACGGTTTTCATATCGGTTCTTCTGCCCTGTACGGTTATAAAAAAGACCCTGTCCAAAAGGGTCATCTGCTCATAGATGAGGAGGCCGCCCAGGTGGTCAGGGAAATATTTACTCTATTTTCACAGGGATATGGAAAAACGGCCATTGCCAGACTGCTGAACAGCCGCAATATCCCAAGCCCTTCTGAATACAAACGCCTTCACGGCTTCCAGTTCCAAAAACCCAAAAGCCCAGCCAGCGCCCTCTGGAAGTATTCTGCCGTATCCCATATACTGGCCAATGAAATTTATATCGGCAATATGGTGCAGGGCAGATACGGCAGTGTTTCCTACAAAACCAAGCAGAACAGACCCCGTCCTAAAGAACAGTGGTATGTGGTGGAGGGGACACACGAACCCATTATTGACCAGGAACTGTGGACAAAAGTACAGACCTTAATTTCCCAGAAAAGCAGGCCTTTTACTACAGGCGAAATGGGTCTGTTCGCACGCAAAGCCCGGTGCAGCAGCTGCGGATGTATCCTGCGCTCCAATAAACAGTCCGACGGCAGGCGCTATCTGCGCTGTCCCAGCCGTTATATATCAAAGGAGGCCTGCGAAGGCTCCTTTATCTCTGTTCTCAGTCTGGAACAGGCAGTCACCGCCCAGCTGAAACAGCTGTCCGCTCAATATCTGAACCAGGGAAAAATTGAAAAAGAGATTGTAAGCAGCCGGGATGACAGCGCTGAACAAAAAAGGCTGGAAAAGGATATTGCCGCCTGCAAAAAAAAGGCATCGGAATATGAAGAAGGCATCCAGAATCTCTATTTGGATAAAGTGAAATCCCTGATCTCAGAGAACCAATTCATAGAATTTTCGGAAAAATTCTCCCAAGAAAAAGAACGCCTGGAAAAACATATAGAAAATGACAAAAAACAGCTTGCCGCCATCCAAAAGAATATCCAGGAGGAAGACCAAAAGCGCCTGCCAATCGAACAATACATCAATCCAGAAAAACTGGACAGAGAAATGGTGGAAACGCTGATTGACCATATCACAGTGGGAAAACGCATTCCCCATACCCGGAAAGTTCCTGTGGAAATCCACTGGAATTTTTAAAGTGCCGTCTCTTTTGCTTTTCTATGCTGCTCTTACCGTAATGCAGCAGAGCAGAAAGCACGCTCCACTTACGATAATATCCTGCGGGTAGTGAAAAACATGCCGGAAGTGGCCGACCCCATACGTTTCCTGCGTGCACGGGAGGTTGTCCACTTCCAGCGGTTTGGTGAAGCGAATCGGAATAGATCAAGCAGATGATAAATCAATCCGCTCTGCTGCCTATCAGTACTTTCTTCCCACAGAAAGCAAATCCATATTTCCGTATATGTTTTTCGGAAATCCCCCTGGCCAGAAGATCCGCCTGATAATTCTTTTCATCTATCTGCCGCAGTGCCTCCCGCACCGTGTGGGACAGCTCCTTTTCTTCTTCATCCTGCACTTTAAATTCAATGATAACCGCATCATTCTCAGCTGGAGGAGTTTTTGCCCCCGGCGCTGTCCTGGGCTCCAGTACCACATCATACCGGCCAAATCCACTCTCCCGGTTTGACGTAATCACATACTTGTCGGCCAAATCCACCATCAGCCCCAGAACAAACCCGTGGTAAAACCGTTCCGGCTCATCTAAAGAAGGCTTCTTCCCTGTATCGAAATAACTGAACATTTCTACTGTCAGCCTGTTCATATAAGAGTTCATTGCTTTTAAGTCCCCCTGAAGCAGTGCTTTGATAAAATCATTGTAACCGGAAGCAGACCTGGCAAACCATTTCCGCACCATTTTGCGAAACATCACTTTTACCTCAAAATTGGTCAGTTCCAGCTCATATTCCTGCCGCCACTCCCCAAAATCAGATATATATGATCTGAAATTTTTCACTTTCAGGTAACCGCTGGCCAGAAGGAGGCTCCAGACCGCCTGTTCATCATCATCCAGCTGGTCATAGACGATTTGTTCATCAAGCTCCATTTGAATGCTCCCGCCGCAAAGCAGCCGCTCAAAAGTCTTTTTTATCTCAGGACTTCCTTCCCTTATCAGCTTTCCCACGAGATTATTGGAACTGGTGTTAGTCCAATAAGCACCTGCTTTCCCTTCCTTCAGAAAACCGATGATCGACCATGGATTATAGATATCCTTCTCTCCTCCAAATGAAAAACCGTCATACCAGTCCTTTACCTGCTGTCTCTGGCCGGATAGTCCATATTCCTCCAATGCACTCTGAACTTCTCCCTCTGTAAAACCAAAACAGTCTTCATACTTTCTCGATGTCGCCGACACTACCTCAAGGTTGTTCAAATCAGAAAAAATCGACTCCTTGCTGACCCTTGTGATACCTGTCATAACGGCACGTTCCAGGTATGGATTTGTCTTAAAAGAAGCATTAAACAAATTTCGGATAAATCCAGCCAGCTCATTCCAATATCCATTTATGAACGCTTCCTGCATGGGGGTATCATACTCATCTAAAAGAATGATCACTTTTTTTCCATAATATCTCATTAAATAATTTGATAAGGTATTCAGGGAATCTGCGGCAATGTAATCCTCCATGTCAGCCGAAACTCTGCGGTAGAATTCTTTTTCCTTATCATTGAGCATTCTCCCATCCAGCAGAAAATCAAATTTATTATACAGATCTGTAATGATCTGGCAGATCCTCTTTCTGGTATTTAAAAATGAAATATCCTTGACTTTTGCGAAACTGAGAGCAATCACTGGATATGTACCCTGCAGTTTACGATACTTTTCATCCTGCCATATGGACAATCCCTCAAAAAGCTCTCCCCTCCCCGCATACTCCAGCGAAAAAAACTTCTCCAGCATACTCATATTCAGGGTCTTCCCAAACCTCCTGGGCCGGGCGATCAGCGTTACATCATCGTCCGCCTCCCACCACTGTCTGATGAAATCTGTTTTATCAATGTAAAAATTATGATTGACTCTGACTTTTTCAAAATCCTGTTTTCCTATCCCTATCGTCCTTTCCATAGTCCTGCCTTTCTTTTTTGGGCTGCATTGCCGGCTGTTTCCTTTTAGTATATCGACTCTCACTTTTAAAGTCAATGAATCTCGAATAGCAGGCCTGCTGTTCTCATAAAATAAAGTAAAATCACACAAGGAGAATATTGATGCCAAAAGACGCAGCTTCTCCTGCCGCTGTTTCCCAGATATGCAAAGATAATATGCGGCTGGACATAATCAACATCTATCCAAAACTTCCGAAAGGTTCTCAGCAGGAAGTCCAACAGGAAATCGCGGCCCGTCTCTGCCATATTTTCAAAAAGTATGTGTAAATCCCTTCTATACGACGCTTTATACGCACGTCAGTCCGTTGAAAAAAAAGACAGCATATCCGTTGACAGCCAGCTGGAATACTGCAGATACGAAGCTCACGGGAATGAATGCCTGGAGTATACGGATCGAGGTTTTTCCGGCAAAGATACTCATCGACCAGGCTTTGAACAAATGATGCGAGATATCCGCTCAGGCAGGATAAAACGGGTCATCGTCTACAAGCTGGACCGAATCAGCCGTTCTATTGTGGACTTTGCCAATATGATGGAAATATTCCAGAAATACCATGTGGAATTTGTCTCCTCCACGGAGAAATTTGACACTTCCACCCCCATCGGCCGTGCCATGCTAAACATCTGTATCGTGTTCGCCCAGCTGGAGCGGGAAACCATACAAAAGCGTGTAACCGACGCTTATTATGCCAGATGCAGACACGGATTTTACATGGGCGGACGTGTTCCCTACGGCTACCGTCTGACTAGTACAGTCATTGACAACATCCTCACCTCCAAATACCAGGAAGTACCGGAGGAGAGTGAACAGCTAAAGCTGATTTTCTCCATGTATGCTGATACAGATAATTCTCTCGGTGATATTGTCCGGTATTTAAAGGAACATCAGATAAAAAACCTGCGGGGAGCAGACTGGAATACCGCGCGCCTCAGCGAAATGCTCCGTAATCCTGTATATGTGGAAGCTGACATCGACATATACCGGTTCTTTCAAAGCCAGGGGGCAGCTATTTATAACCCTGCCAGCGATTTTTCCGGCTGCAATGCCTGCTATCTGTACAAAGGCACTTCCTCCGGCACGAAAAGCCACAGCGGGCTATACGGCAGAGAAGTTGTCCTGGCCCCCCATAAGGGTTTCATATCTTCCAAAACATGGCTGGCCTGCCGGATGCGGTGTCTGAATAACCGCCAATCTGCAAGCGCATGCAGGCCGAAAAATTCATGGCTGGCGGGCAAGGTAAAATGCGGCAGATGCGGCTATGCCCTGACAATTCGAAAATCAAAGACAAAATGGGGACGGTACTTTGTCTGCAGCCACTCAGGAAACCGTGGAAATTGTCAAGGAGCGGGGTGTACCGTTTACGCGGATGCCTTAGAGGAGTACATGCTTGACGCAATCCGGGAGAGACTGTCAGAACTCCCATTTTCTGAAGAAAACCTGATCTCCTGTGGCAATGATTCCGGCAAAGCACAAAAAAACATGGCCAGGAAGATCCGCCTGACGCAAATTGACGAAGAAATCGATCATCTTCTCTCCAAAGTCCCCGAAGCTGGCAGTGTTCTTATTAAGTACATAGAGGAAAAGGTATCCGCATTAGATACAGAACGAAACGTCCTGCTGGAAAAGACCGCACCAGCAGATACCCCGGACACAAAGGATAAGTTTCATCAGAACTTTCGCTATATTAAGGCATGGGAAGCTCTGTCTTTCCCGGACAGACAGATGGCCGCTGACGTGCTTATCAAAGTCATTCATATCGCAGATGGCATCATGAAAATCACATGGAATTTCTAAAACATGTCTTAAAATTGCTTTCATCTGCCCGTTTTGGTGAAGCCCTCCGCTCCCTGCAGGAACAACTGGATGCCAAAAACTTCTACGCGTTCAACCCAAGTTTTGACGCGCCAACGAAATGTGAGTGTTAATCTATGATAGAAATCCAAATGTCCCACGACCTGAGAAATATATTAGGACAATTATCCGATACCCCTCCGGAGGCATATGCCATAATCCGTGGAAGCTCTGACTTTCCGGATATCTGGGGTGTGATGTATCTCTACCCCTGCTGGGGCGGCACACTTGTCCTGACCGAAGTCCAGGCACTTCCACAGGATACTGACCCCTGCGGTATCCATATCCATGGTTTCCACATTCATGAGGGCAAAAGCTGCAGCAGCTCCGACGACCAGGAAGCATTTTCCAATACCGGACAGCATTGGAATCCTGACAATTGTCCTCACCCAGCCCACGCAGGAGATCTTCCGCCTCTGTTCGGAAGCTGCGGATACGCACTGTCTATTTTCTACACCCGCCAGTTTGTGCCGGATGAAGTAATCGGCCGCACAGTGGTCATCCACATGATGCCCGATGATTTTAAAACACAGCCCTCTGGAGATTCTGGAGAAAAAATCGCCTGCGGGGAAATCTGTGCCAATGAGAAAGCGCAGTATTTTCCACTGCCTGCGGGGATGGAATAATTGAAAACAGGCGGCTGGCCATTCTAAAACCAGCTGCCTGTCTTCCATATATTAATAAATTTTAGTATTTTTTCGAAATTCATTGGGATTTTCGCCGATTAGATTGCGCTTATACTGAGCGCATATATAAAAAGAGCCTGACATTATGTCAGGCTCAATAAAACTCATATTGCTTTACTCAATTCCAACCACTTTATAATCCTGTGCCTCCACAGCGTCTTTCAAAACACTGTCATCCACCTGCCCGTTCAGGGTAACCACTGCTGTCCCCTTGGCATGGCTTACTTCTGCGCTGTCCACCTGATCCAGTCCTTCCAAAGTCTTTTTCACTCTTGCCTCACAGTGCTGGCACATCATTCCTTCGATTTTCATTGTTTTTGTCATGGCTTCATTCTCCTTTTTTGATTTTATTGTATCCGGCTGGGCCGGTTCTTCACTGTTTTTAAACACACGTTTCTTATCATGGCGGGCGTCATGCATATTGAATAAATTCAGCCGCAGGGCATTGGTCACCACGCAGAAGCTGGATAAACTCATGGCCGCCGCGCCGAACATGGGATTCAGTTTCCATCCCAGCAGGGGAATCCAGACCCCAGCCGCCAGGGGAATGCCGATCACATTATAGAAAAACGCCCAGAACAGATTCTGATGGATGTTCCGCAGTGTGGCACGGCTCAACCGGATGGCAGCAGGCACATCAGACAATTTGCTGTTCATCAAAACTACATCTGCGGCATCAATGGCGATGTCTGTCCCCGCCCCGATGGCAATACCGATATCTGCGCGGGTGAGAGCCGGCGCGTCGTTGATACCGTCGCCTACCATTGCCGCTTTTCCCTTTGCCTGAAGGGAACGGATAGCAGCTTCTTTGCCGTCGGGCAGCACCCCTGCCAGCACTTCATCCACCCCGGCCTGGGCTCCGATGGCCTTTGCCGTGCGCTCATTGTCTCCGGTGAGCATAACCACATGGATTCCCATGCCCTGGAGTTCCTTAATGGCCTGGGGACTTTCCGGTTTGATCACATCAGCCACTGCGACCAGCCCCAGCACCTGGTCATCACGGCTGAAATACAACGGTGTTTTTCCCTGAGCCGCCAGCTTGTCAGCGGCATCTGCCAGTGACTGGGGAATCTGTGCCTTTGTACGGATGTAATTCAGATTCCCCCCTGCAAGGGATTTCCCTTCCAGAACTGCCGACAGCCCGTTGCCTGGGAGGGCTGCAAAATCAGTGATCTCTGAAATCTGAATCCCTGTCTCCTCTGCTCTTTGTAAAATAGCCCGGGACAGTGGATGTTCGCTTTTGCTTTCCAGAGAAGCCGCCAGCTGAATCAGTTCTGTTTCACTGATTCCCCCCCAGGGCATAATATCTGTCACTTTTGGCTCTCCTGTGGTGATGGTTCCTGTCTTATCCAGAGCTACCACACTGACCTGGCCTGCAGCCTCCAGGGAGGCCGCTGTCTTGAAAAGGATTCCATTCTTGGCGCCCATTCCGTTGCCCACCATGATGGCAACCGGTGTGGCCAGTCCCAGGGCGCAGGGGCAGCTGATTACCAGCACGGAGATCCCCCTTGCCAGGGCAAACGCAAATTCCTGTCCTGCCAGCAGCCATACCAGCGTGGTGATCACAGCAATGGCAATCACCACCGGTACAAAGACCCCTGACACCTTATCCGCCACCTTGGCAATGGGCGCTTTGGTTGCTGCCGCATCGCTGACCATCTGAATGATCTGTGACAGGGCCGTATCCTGCCCCACACGGGTGGCTCTGCACCGGAGAAATCCGGACTGATTCACTGTGGCGGCAGATACCTGGTCTCCTTCTGCCTTATCCACAGGGATGCTCTCCCCGGTAAGGGCAGATTCGTTCACGGCGCTGGTACCGTCTTCCACCACACCGTCCACAGGGATGCTCTCCCCGGGACGAACGACAAATTCATCTCCTACTTTTACCTGTTCTATGGAAACTTCCGTCTCCTGTCCATTTCTCAGGACAGTAGCCGTCTTAGGCGCCATGCCCATCAAACTTTTCAGCGCGTCGGTTGTCTTTCCCTTACTCCGTGCCTCCAGCATTTTCCCCACTGTAATCAGTGTGAGAATCATAGCCGCGGATTCAAAGTAGAATTCATCCATATAGACCATGACTGCCGGCATATCCCCTTTGACCTGGGCATCGGTCATGGCAAACAGCGCATACACGCTCCATACAAAAGATGCCGAAGATCCCAGAGCCACCAGTGTATCCATATTGGGAGCCCTGTGGGCAAGGCTTTTAAATCCACTGATGAAAAACTTCTGATTAATCACCATAACAATCCCGGCCAGCAGAAGCTGAACCAGCCCCATTGCCACGTGATTCCCCTCAAACCAGGCAGGTACGGGCCATCCCCACATCATATTCCCCATGGAAAAATACATCAGCACACATAAAAATCCAATGGAAAGGGCCAGCCTGCGCTTCAGAACCGGTGTCTCCGTATCTTTCAGAGAATCTGCACCCGGCGCGGCCTGGCTCTCCTGATTGGCCCCGCCTTTTACACTGGCACCATACCCGGCATTTTCCACCGCCGCTATAATCTCATCTGCAGAAGCACTGCCCTCCACCCCCATGGAATTTGTCAGCAGACTCACTGAGCAGGCAGTCACTCCCGGGATTTTGTTCACTGCTTTTTCCACACGGCTGCTGCAGGCAGCACAGCTCATACCTGTAACATTGTATTGTTCCACCGCATTCTACCTCCCTCATTTCATCAATTTCTGCAGTACATGAACCAGCTCGTCAACGGTTTCTTCTTTTCCATTTCTGATATCATCCGCCACACATGTACGGATGTGATTCCCAAGGAGAACCTTATTAAAACTGTTCAGAGCCGCATTGACTGCGGCAACCTGTACCAGAATATCTGTACAGTACGCACTGTTTTCCACCATTCCCTTTATGCCTCTTACCTGGCCCTCGATGCGGCTCAAGCGGTTCAGAAGGTCTTTATATTCCTTTTCATTGCGAATTTTTGTCTTTTTACAGCAGCACTCTTTCTCTCCTGGCACCAGCATCCCTCACTTTCTATTGAAAATTCTCCAAATCTCCATAATACGTCAACATTTAATATACCGCCCCTGACACAATTCATACTTGCAGAAAACATAATCTTCAGCAATTGCTTTTGATGTTTGTAGTATATACCCCCTTGGGGTATTTGTCAATAACCATTTTCAAATTCTGATCCCCTGCCTGCGAATTTGAATATAGATTCACGTCAATTGATCATCATAAATGAATTTTCCCCCACATTCTTGGACAAGTACTTAAAATTATGGTAAAATCAAATAAAACGTTTAACAAATCTAAGAAAGCAGGTGAAAAACCATGAGATCTATTCCCGCAGCAGCACCTTCGATTCCGGAATACCATCTGATGCCTCTGGACACTATCAGTGGTTTTGAGGTCCGGCCCGGTCTTTATGAAATGAACGGAGCCACCGCATTATCAGCAAACGCCATTAATTTCACTGTACATTCACGCAATGCGGTTTCCTGTGAACTGCTGCTTTTCCGCCACAAGGAAACAGAGCCCTTTGCAGTCCTTCCATTTCCGGAACGCTATCGAATCGGCGACGTATATTCTATGATTGTATTCAATCTGAATGCAAAAGATTTTGAATATGCTTATCGGATGGACGGACCTTATGACCCGGAAGCAGGCCTGATATTTGATAAGACACAGATTCTGCTGGACCCCTATGCAAAGGCAGTGACAGGCCAGAGCGTATGGGGGGAAAAGCCCAGCCAGTTCTCTCCCTACCGGGGCAGAGTGGTTCTCAACAACTTTGACTGGGGGACAGCTGTCCGGCCTCTGCTTCCTATGCGGGAACTAATCATTTATGAACTTCATGTCCGGGGATTTACCATGCATCATTCTTCTGGTGTTAAACATCCGGGGACGTTCTCCGGCCTGCGGGAAAAAATTCCCTATCTCAAGGAACTGGGGATTACTGCTGTGGAACTGATGCCCATTTTTGAATTTGACGAGACAATGCCCGCCAGAGAAGTGGACGGCAGGAAACTTCTGGATTACTGGGGTTACAATACGGTAAGTTTTTTCGCCCCCAACACCAGTTACGCCGCAGAAGACGAATATACCCATGAGGGGTATGAACTGAAAGCTCTGGTCAAAGAACTGAACGAAAATGGTATCGAAGTATTTTTGGATGTGGTGTTTAACCATACAGCTGAGGGAAATGAACACGGTCCATTCTTCTGTTTTAAAGGCTTTGATAATAATGTTTACTATATGCTCACGCCAGATGGACAGTATTACAATTTCAGCGGATGCGGCAATACCCTCAACTGCAATCACCCCGTTGTCCAGCAGCTGATCATGGAATGTCTGCGCTACTGGGTGACCAACTACCGCATCAATGGATTCCGTTTCGACCTGGCCAGTATCCTGGGGAGAGATCAGAACGGCCTCCCCATGCAGAATGCCCCCTTATTGAAAAGCCTGGCTTTCGATCCGATTCTGGGAGACGTGAAATTAATTGCAGAGGCGTGGGATGCAGGCGGACTATATCAGGTGGGAAGTTTTCCCGCGTGGAACCGCTGGGCAGAGTGGAACGGCCTTTACCGGGATGATTTACGCAGTTTCTTAAAGGGGGACTACTGGATGGCTCCCGCGGCCGCCAAACGCATCAGCGGCTCCATGGATCTATATACTGGACAATACCGTGGATATAACTCTTCCATTAATTTTATCACCTGCCACGACGGATTTACACTTCATGACCTGTACAGCTATAATGAAAAACACAATGAAGCCAACGGATGGGACAATACGGATGGGGCCAATGACAACCGCAGCTGGAACTGCGGCGTAGAAGGAGAGACAGACGATCCCCAGATCAATGCCCTGCGTCTGAAACTTATGAAAAACGCAGTGACAGTACTGATGTGCAGCCGTGGAACACCTATGTTCCTTGCCGGCGACGAGTTTGGCGATACCAGATTCGGAAATAACAATCCCTATTGCCAGGACAACGAGATCTCCTGGCTGGACTGGTCCCTGCTGGACAAGAACCGTGAATTGTTTGAACATTTCAAATACATGATTCAATTTCGGAAAAACCACTGCAGCATCCGGGGAGATATGCCTCCCGGCTCTATGAATTTTCCACCGATCAGCACCCACAGTAACCGTCCATGGGAAGATCCCATCACAGAGGATTCAAAAGTTGTCTGTGTATTCTATGCTTCCCAAAAAGAAAATTCCACGAGAGATGACCTGGTCTACATGGCTATTAACTCCTATTGGGAGGACCAGCAGATTTGTCTGCCACGGCTTCCCAAGCCTTATGTGTGGAAGCTGGCCGTCTACACCGATTCTGACGACCCCCGCCAGCTTATGGATGACACATTGGTTATGGGACCAAGGAGTACAGCTGTTTTTGAAGCTGTACAGACTATTATATAATCAGCCCGCCAAGTTCAAAATACCCCGGCTTCATACCGGGGTATTCTTCCACCTCTTTATCCAGACAAAATCAGATGAATACATTTAAGATACCAATCAGAAGCCCAATCAGCGCCCCCAGATTTACAATCGTATTCAGCTCATTTTTCATCACCGATAAAACCAGTTCTTCCACTTCCAGCACATCCATCTGCCGTACCTTTTCCTCTACCATCTCACGGATGTGGAACTGTTCTGCAAAATCCGATACTTTTTCCTGCATAGCATGGGTATATGCCTGTTCCACAACAGTCCGCACCTGTTCCTTCTTCACCCCCACAGTCTCAGCCAGCTCATGTATGGTCTTCTGCTCCAGCTCTGCCGCCTGTTCATCAATCAGCGGGAAAATCCAGTCCCTGCCATTTTCCCGAACATAGCGTTCCACCCTCACTCCAATATGAGATGTGAGACTTTCAATCAAATCATCGCTGATGAGGCTTTCGAAAAAACTGCCTTTCAGCTTTTCTCCCACCACCCGTTTGCTCTCTTCATTCATCAGCTGGACAATATCCAGCTTCTCAATTCCCTCCAGCATTTTATCACACAGCAGATTTTCCAGATGCTCTTTCTCTGCCATGTAGTCAGCCGGGGGGATATAGGCAGTCAGCAGCTCTTTAACCGGAGTATTCCTGTTCTTCTCGCTGGCAATGGTCTCCATGACGGTATCCGCCACTGTGTTTTTTACAGAATCGCTGAGAACAATCTTTTCCAAATCCTCTTTTGTCAAAAGATTCTCCCCCACAGCTTTCCCCAGCGCACCAGCCAGCCTGTCCTTTCCTTTTGGTATGATTCCCGGCGTAAACGGAAGCCGGAAATTCCCGATTTTCACTTCATGAAGCGGCCTAAAAAGCATTTTTACTGCAATAAAATTGGTGAAATAGCCGATGACAGCCCCGATTAAAGGACCCGCAATGATTCTTATTGTGTCCATTCTTTGTCTCCTCCTGAGCATATAAATACGCTGCATGTATATATAACAAATTGACACCTGCACATTTCCCAGGACTTTTGTCCCAGGTACTGTACAGGTGCCATTTGGCAAAATTGCAAATTATTCTACTTCTGCAGATTCATTTGGATTCTGCGCCGCTGCCGCCTGCTGCAGTGTATTCTTTCTGTTCGCCGCTTCCAAAAGATCTGACTGCTTTTCTTCTTTCCTAGCCCTAAGTTCTTCTATTGTTGGATATACAGAAGGTCTGCGGATATAACGGAAGCTTGCTGAATAAGCTTCTCCCACTGTGACACCATTCTGGCTGCCAGAACAATGCACAGCGATCCAATCTCCGCTGCTGGATTTTCCTACCAGAATTCCCACATGGTTATCACTGCCGGCTTCCGGCCCTCTCTGGAATACCAGATCCCCAGCCTGCGCCTCATGACCTTGAATGGTCTCAGCCTTATTCCACTGGTCTGACGTGCCATGGCCTACCTGATCCTCCAGATCCGTATCCTGATATCCATTATTAAATGCCCAATCTACAAAACCACTGCAATCCAGTCCATAGGCACGGATTCTGCCTGTACTGGAATCACCGGACGAGCTGACCTGAGCGGCGCTTCCCCACCGGTCATCCCACCCCAGTACGGAAGACTTACCGCCCCAGAAATAGGCCACTTTTCCTACCAGGCTGTAGCCTGCCTGAATGACAGCAACCCTTTCTTCTGACACTTCCTCCCCGGCACTTTGCCGGATAAATCCTTTGGCCGCCGTAATAACTGCGCACAAAAGTGCACAGTCCTGGTCTGCGTACTTCTCCAGAATTTTTTCTTCGCGCTTTGTCAATTCCCCGTGTTCTTCTATATATTCATCCACACGCATTCCTCTGTAATCCACCAGCGCAATATTCTTTTTATCTCTTTTCAGTTCATTCATCTCGGCAAATATGGCAGCCAGGTCATCCTTCGAAGATTTTCCCAGTTTGAAAGATTTCTTTCCCTCCCTGGTCTGCTGCAACACATAGACTGCCAGAATGTCCTGCCAATTATGTACCAGATATTCGTCTTCTTTATCTAATTTATTCGCTTCCAGAAATTCTTCCTCAATCTCATCCATCACTTCTTCGATGTCATTGCTGAAAGACAGCGAATAGTTGGACTTTAACTGATTCAGATAAAAAGTACGTCCCGCCTTTAAGTTCACCACATGAGTGCCGGAAGAGATTCTGGTGATAGGTCCATTAATCACCTCAGGTTCCTCCTGCACCTGGTTTTCAACATTTCCGCCTGGGTCCTGTGGAATCTCTCCCGGTTGTTCACCAGGTTCTTCTCCCCCTGAATTCTTCAACTGGCTCAATGCTTCTTCCGCAGCAACCAGAGTTCCATAATTGGTAACCTGCGCCTTCTGATCTTCGCTCAGAGCCTCGTAAGCATTCCGAGCATTGGCGATAGCATTCTCACTGTCCAGTGTCACTGTACCGATGGCGTCAATGGCTGCAATCACCGCCTCTGAGGAAAATTCCAAATCTCCACCGCTATTGCCACCTGGCTGGTCATCTCCTGGGTCAACAGGCAGTCCGGCAATATCGTCTTCACCTGGTATTGTGGTAGGCTTCGGCGCCGGCGTCTCCGTGGGGTCCACTGGCTCAGGAGTGACGGTCTCTGTCGGGTCCGGAACCGGCGTCTCTGTAGGAACAACGGTGGGATCATCAGAAGGTTCTGGGGCAGGGGTAACGATCTCCTGTGTCCCTCCATCATCTACAGGTTCATCTGTTATCTCCTCAGACATTGATACATTTTCTGACGTACTTCCAATATCACTGGCAAATGTACTGAAACTGCTGGAAATGATCATAGCTGAAATTAATGTTATGCACAACAGTTTCTTAACATAGTTGTTTTTCATTCCAAGACTCCCTTCTTTCTTAGTCCGCATCTTACCTCCCTGCCTTTAAGCATGCACCAAGATAAAAGCAACCCACTATCCATAATTATTTTTATATTCTAGCACAAAATAATATTGAAATCAACCGCCCCAGGCACATGTCACGAAATTTTCACAAATGAAAAACCAATTTTCAGACACGCTTTTATGCGTAAAATAGCGGGACAGGAATAATCCTGCCCCGCCATTGTCCTCTTTTTATTTTTCTGCGCTGTACAATGTAATCAGCTTTTTCAGATACTCATATCTTTCTTTTGCCTGTGCCTCTGACATATCAAACAATCTTGCTGCCTTTTCCGGGTTGGAACGTTTCAGGGAATTGTAACGCACCTCTCCGTCCAAGAAGTCCTGATAGCTTTCTGTGGGCTCTTTGCTGTCCAGAATGAAGGCGTCTTTTCCTTCTGCTTTCAGTGCAGGATTGTAGCGGAAGTTGTGCCAGTAACCAGCCTTTACAGCCAGCTCTTCTTCTGTCTGCGCTTTGCTCATGCCTTTCTTGATACCATGATTGATGCATGGAGCATAGGCGATGATCACAGATGGTCCCGGATAAGCCTCTGCCTCTGCGATGGCCTTCACTGTCTGGTTGAAATCTGCGCCCATGGCAATCTGTGCCACATATACATATCCATAGCTCATGGCAATGCTGGCCAGGTCTTTCTTCTTCACTTCCTTGCCGCCTGCTGCAAACTGGGCAATCGCACCTGTAGGGGTAGCTTTGGAAGACTGTCCGCCTGTGTTGGAGTACACTTCTGTATCAAATACCATGATATTGATATCTTTTCCGCTGGCAAGTACATGGTCCAGACCGCCGAATCCTATATCGTACGCCCAGCCGTCACCGCCAAAGATCCACTGGGATTTTTTACCCAGGAAGTCTTTTTGTTTCAGAATCTCCTGTGCTTTCTCACAGCCGCATGCTTCCAGGGCTGCAACCAGTTTTTCTGTGGCCAATCCGTTGACGGCACCGTTCTCATAAGTATCCAGCCATTCTTTCGCTGCCGCTTTCACATCCTCATTGGTTCCGTTGGCAGCAATGCCTTCCAGTTTCGTCTTCAATCCGCCGCGGACTGCGTTCTGAGCCAGAAGCATGCCATATCCAAACTCTGCCGCATCTTCAAAGAGAGAATTGGACCATGCAGGACCTCTGCCCTGGGCATTCACGGTATAAGGAGTAGACGGTGAAGAGTTGCCCCAGATGGAGGAACATCCTGTGGCATTGGCAATATACATTCTGTCGCCGAACAGCTGGGTAATCAGTTTCGCATATGGCGTCTCTCCACATCCTGCACAGGCTCCTGAGAACTCCAGCAGCGGCCGTTTGAACTGGCTGCCTTTCACAGAGGCTTCTTTGAATTTCTCAAGCACATCTGCCTTTTGCTGTACTTCTTCCACACCATAATTGAAATATTTCTGCTGGCCTGCGTTGGCCTCCATGTTTTCCATAGCAAGGGCTTTTGCACCTTTCTTGCCTGGACACACGTTGGCACAGGAACCACATCCAGTACAGTCGTAAGCTGACACTACAATGGCAAACTTATAAGAATCCATTCCAGTCATCGGAAGCATCTGCATGCCTTCCGGTACTTTCGCTGCTTCTTCCTCACTCAGTGCCACAGGGCGGATGACTGCATGGGGGCATACATACGCACAGCGGTTACACTGGATACAGTTTTCCGGTTTCCATACAGGGATATCTACAGCGATTCCACGTTTTTCGTAGGCGGATGCTCCAGAGGGAGTACTTCCATCCACATAATCGCGGAATGCAGATACAGGAAGACTGTTTCCTTCCTGGGCGTTTACCTTCACCTGGATATTGTTGACGAATTCTACTACGTCTTTTCTGCCGTGTTCTGCATGGGCTGCTGCCAGTCCTTCATCAGCGGCGCTCTTCCAGCTCTCCGGAACCTGGATTTCTTCCACCTGTTTTGCCCCTGCATCGATGGCGTCATAGTTCATCTGTACAATGGCATCGCCTTTTCTGCCATAGGTAGCTTTTGCTGCAGCTTTCATCAGGTCAATGGCCTGTTCTTCCGGAATGATATTGGCCAGTTTAAAGAAAGCAGACTGGAGTACAGTGTTGATGCGGCCGCCCAGACCAATGTCTTTTCCAATGCGGATACCGTCAATCACATAGAACTTAATTCCATGATTTGCAATAAATGCTTTTACCTGTCCGGGAAGGTGCTGTTCCAGACCTGCCATATCCCACGGACAGTTCAGAAGGAATGTTCCGCCGTCCACCAGCTCCTGCACCATATTGTACTTATTTACATAAGAAGGATTGTGGCAGGCCACGAAATCCGCTTTGTGGATCAGGTATGTGGATTTAATGGGCTTTTTACCAAATCTCAGATGAGACATGGTCACACCGCCGGACTTCTTGGAATCATAATCAAAATATGCCTGGGCATACATATCTGTGTTATCACCGATGATCTTAATGGAGTTTTTGTTGGCTCCCACAGTACCGTCGGCACCCAGCCCCCAGAACTTGCAGTTGATGGTTCCTTCCGGCGTGGTTACCAGCGGAGTGCCGGTTTCCAGTGACAGATGGGTCACATCATCCACGATACCAATGGTAAACGGTGTCTTAGCACTGTTGTCATACACAGCAACAATCTGTGCAGGTGTGGTATCTTTGGAACCAAGGCCGTAGCGTCCGGTAAAGATCGGTGTGTCATTGAAAGCAGTTCCTTTCAGAGCTGCAACCACATCCAAATATAATGGCTCACCCAATGCACCCGGCTCTTTGGTCCGGTCCAGCACGGTGATTTGTTTTACAGAAGCCGGGATTGCTTCCACCAGAGCTTTTGCTGAGAATGGTCTGTACAGACGTACTTTCACCACGCCCACTTTTCTGCCTGCTGCCAGAAGATAATCAATGGTCTCCTCAATGGTATCACAGACAGAGCCCATGGCAATGATCACATGCTCAGCATCCGGTGCACCATAGTAATTGAATAATTTGTAATTGGTACCGATCTTGGCATTTACTTTGTCCATATATTCCTGTACGATAGCAGGAAGTGCATCGTAGTAAGAATTACATGCCTCTCTTGCCTGGAAGAAGATATCCGGATTCTGCGCGGAACCTCTCTGACAGGGGTGATTGGGATTCAGCGCGTGATTGCGGAATGCATCCACAGCGTCCTGATCCACCAGATCTGCCAGGTCCTCGTAATCCCAGGTCTCAATTTTCTGAATTTCGTGGGAAGTCCTGAAACCGTCAAAGAAATTGATAAAAGGAACTTTCCCTTTAATGGCGGCACAATGAGCCACAGGAGTCAGGTCCATAACTTCCTGAACACTGGACTCACAGAGCATAGCTGCCCCGGTCTGGCGGCACGCATAAACATCAGAGTGGTCGCCGAAAATGGAAAGTGCATGGCTTGCCAGTGCACGGGCTGATACGTTAAACACGCCCGGAAGCTGCTCACCAGCGATTTTATAAAGATTAGGAATCATCAACAGCAGTCCCTGGGATGCTGTATATGTGGTGGTGAGTGCACCTGCTGACAGAGAACCGTGTACCGCACCGGCAGCTCCTGCCTCTGACTGCATCTCTGTTACCTGAACTTCCTGTCCAAAGATGTTCTTCCTTCCCTGTGTGGCCCATTCATCCGTAGCTTCTGCCATAACGGAAGAAGGGGTAATGGGATAAATAGCTGCTACATCGGAATATGCGTAAGACGCATGGGCAGCAGCATGGTTTCCATCCATGGTTTTCATCTTTCTTGCCATTCGTATTTCCTCCTTAGAAAATAATCAGTAAATTCTATAATTTGGTAATCCATTTTTATCCGGCTGTAATATCAGCCTATAAGGTGATGATACCATATTTTAGGAAATGTGTCTATGAAGTTTCCACCATTTTCTTACTGCTCATGGTTTAAAATATTTTCCAGAGACTCTTCCGACAGTAAATCCCACAGTTTCTTCTGAATCGACGCCAGCTTTCGATGTACCTGGCAGGGCCTTCCCCCTGCACCATTGCGGCTGCAGGGCTTTCCTGGGTCCATACAGTCTACAAGATACATATCCGGGTCAATGGCCTGGTACACGTCCAGCAGCGTAATCTGGCTGGTGGGCCTTTCCAGTGCATAACCGCCGTGGACACCGCGGAATCCTCTCACAATCTGGGCTGCCTGCAGTTTCTTTAATATTTTATAAGCAAAAGGGGACGTTAATTCTTCTCTTTTACAGATTTCCCCCACACTCAGACGTTTCTCCCCTTCCAATGCCCGGATCACCCGGACCGCATAATCACATTCCCTGGTAATATACATCCTGTCCATTTCCTCCTGTATTACTCAAGATATTCCCGGAAATTTCCTTATTCACCGGATACCAAATACAATTATTTAGGGAACTGTATGTAAATAGTCTATGCCATCTGCTTGTCTTTTCTTTAGACAGCGCACCTGTCACAGGTTATTTACATACAGTTCCTCTGATAAATATATCAACCCTTCGCATTTCAGTCAAGTTTTAAATTTGAAAAGAAAATTAAGACTTGCATATTCTGCGATTTACGGTAAAATAGGTTAGAGTATGTGGAAACACTAAAATATAGAAATGAATGAGGTTTGTGTATGATTTCAGCAAATAACATCACTTTACGCATCGGGAAAAAAGCTCTGTTTGAGGATGTCAATATAAAATTCACCGAGGGAAACTGCTACGGCTTAATCGGGGCAAACGGAGCCGGAAAATCCACATTTTTGAAAATTCTCTCCGGACAGCTGGATTCCACCAAAGGAGACGTGTCCATCACCCCCGGACAGCGCCTGTCTTTCCTCCAGCAGGATCATTTCAAATACGACGAATACCAGGTTCTGGATACGGTGATTATGGGCAACAAGCGCCTTTACGATGTGAGAAATGAAAAGGAAGCCATCTATGCCAAGGAAGACTTCACCGACGATGACGGAATCCGTGCCAGCGAGCTGGAAGCGGAATTCGCGGAGATGAACGGATGGGAAGCCGAATCCGACGCCTCATCCCTGCTGAACGGACTGGGTGTAACCACTGAGTACCACGACTCCCTGATGAAAAATCTGGAGGGAAATCTGAAAGTAAAAGTACTGCTGGCCCAGGCATTATTCGGCAATCCGGACATTCTGCTTTTGGATGAGCCCACCAACCACCTGGATTTGAATGCCATTGAATGGCTGGAAGAGTTTTTGATTGATTTTCCCAACACCGTAATTGTCGTGTCCCACGACCGGTATTTTCTGAACAAAGTCTGCACCCACACCGCAGACATTGATTATGGAAAAATCCAGCTCTACGCAGGAAACTATGATTTCTGGTATGAGTCCAGCCAGCTTCTGATCAAACAGATGAAAGAAGCCAATAAGAAAAAAGAAGAAAAGATCAAAGAGCTGCAGGAATTTATCTCCCGGTTCAGCGCCAATGCCTCCAAGTCCAGACAGGCCACTTCCCGTAAGCGGGCACTGGAAAAGATTCAGCTGGATGAAATGCGTCCCTCCAGCCGGAAGTATCCTTATATTGACTTCCGTCCCAACCGGGAAATCGGCAACGAAGTGCTTATGGTAGAAAATCTCTCCAAAACCGTGGACGGTGAGAAAATCCTGGATAACCTCACGTTCACCCTGGGCCATGACGATAAAGTAGCTTTCGTAGGTTCCAATGAGAGGGCAAAAACACTCCTGTTCCAGATTCTCATGGGAGAGGAAGAACCGGATGAAGGAACTTATAAATGGGGAATCACCACCTCCCGTTCCTATTTTCCCAAAGACAGTACAGCAGAATTTGACAACGATTTAACTATAGCCGATTGGCTCACCCAATATTCGGAAATCAAAGACGCTACCTATGTGAGAGGTTTCCTTGGGAGGATGTTATTTGCCGGGGAAGACGGGGTGAAGAAGGTGAAAGTTCTCTCTGGGGGCGAGAAAGTCCGCTGTCTCCTCTCCAAGATGATGATATCCGGTTCCAATATCCTGATTCTGGATGAACCCACCAATCATCTGGATATGGAAGCCATCACCGCATTGAACAACGGACTGATCAAATTCCCGGGGGTAATCCTGTTCGCCTCCCATGACCATCAGTTCGTACAGACAACCGCCAGCCGTATCATGGAGATTTTGCCTGACGGTACTTTAGTAGATAAGATCACCACCTACGATGAATACCTGGCCAGCGACGAAATGGCTAAGAAACGTCATGTATATACACTGAAAGAAGTGGATAATTAGCAGACCATTTCAAGAACTGTCTTTCTTATTTTCAGATAATACTTTACGGGTGGAGACAGCCTGCACCACAATTCCGGCTGCAGTCAGCGCGGCCCCGAAAAACATGATTTTCGCATCCGCCTCTTTGTGCAGGAGCCCCGCCGCTGACACAGCGGCGGCGAATCCTCCCCCCAGGGCGGTGTGAAAAATTACCATAGGTTTTACAAAAGCCGCTCCCAAAAGGCCCACTACAATTGCTGCCGCCAGACAGATCATAAACTTCAGGGAATCTTTTGGCTGCAGCAAAATGCTGATGGAAACCACTGCCGCCTGGCTGCACAAAAGAAACGCACCTATGCGGTAAATATGAAATGCCATCATTCCCAGCAGCAGCCCCGCCAGCAAAAGAACTGTAATCTGTATGGCACTGCTCCTGGTATAGTGGGAAGCGATTGTATAACCCGCCAGAGCGCCTATGGTAAATCCCGTCAGGCTAAGCCACACTTTCAGAAGCCGATACCCCAGAAAACAATTCAAAAGCCCGATTGCCAGAGTCACACCTGCTGTGCTGATTTGTATCTGCGCCAATTCTTCTGCAGCCATTGACAGAAAATCCATTACTTTTTCCATATACCACCACCTGTCATTGCTCACTGTCATTGTTTTGCACCTTCACAGCCGCGTTCCCTTCATGATTCTCTTATCACAACATCACGTACAAAGTCAGCAGGTCATCCATATTACTATAATGATACTCCACCTGGGGAATCCCTTGAAGATTCATATAATATCTCACCAGTTCTTCAATTCGTCCGTTCTCAATCATATCGGTATAAGCTGCCTGATAGGAAGCTGGGTCTGTGAATTTTACCCGCAGCAGATGGGCCCCCTGGCTCAGCTGGGCAGTAAAATAGTTATAAAGGGTTTCCCATTCATAACTGGAAAAACAATTGCCATTTAACACATAATAATTATAGTCCACCGCCGAACACACCGGCAGGGCAAACTCCTCATCCGGCCAGCAGATCTGACTGTATTCATTGGGAAAAGGGGCCAGATAATCATATAAAGGAACTGCGCCTTCCAATCCCAGCAGACCAGGCTGGTCACCATTGGTGGCATCCACATAATAGTAATTCCCATCTATATTTACTATATTCCATGCATGTCCCTCTGATGACATCTTTGTTTCTCCGGACACATAGATAGATTCAATATCAAATCTCTCCAGAAGGTACTGGACTGCCCCCGCATATCCGGCGCAGACAGCCTGTCCCAGTGAAAAAACGCCTGCAATGTTTTGGTCATTCTCATTCATCACATAATCGGTACGGCCAATCACATAGTCATAAACACTTCTCACAATATCGTAGGCCGCGGCATTTTCCGGCAGAGCCTGCAGCACCTGCTGGTAAGCCTGTTCCAGACTTTCCTCCACGGGAGCCGCTTCCTCCCTGGTATATCCATAAGAGGGGGTAAAAATGGTGTCTGATTTGTTAATTGTCTTATAATAAGTCTCCCCGTTGTGCACCCAGAAAAGCTCCTGATGGTCTTTCAGCAAAGCCCGGTACGCCTTATCAATGGCATCGTTATCCGTATCTGAAAGTGAAATCTCTGTCTCAAAAGCCAATATACCCTCCAGCAGCTGGCGGTAGCTTCTCTTTTCATTCATTGCCAGCTGTTTGAAATAGTACTCCTGATGGATTCCATCCGTCTCCGCCACCGGTTCCAGAGTCTGCTTTGGCACCTGGGTTTCCTTCTCAAACGCCCCCACCGACTCTTTTACCCTGGTGACAGTGCCCTCCACATACCTGCATCCATTAGAGAAAACAAGCATGCCTGCCGCAAGAATCCACAACAAACCCCTGTTGTATTTTTTCATAAAATCTCCCCTGTTTTAAATCTATATCTGAAATCTATATCTGAATTTACTCTCTGCAGTTCACAGTTTGTGATCCCCGTCTGGAAAAAATGCATCCGCAGTAATTCTGTCTGTAAAGATGGTACTGGGCTGACAGCTCCAGTGAGCGGCCATAGCCGTTTCTCTTCTTAAAATCCGACGGAAGATAAGGGATTTTACACTCCTCCCCCAGTGAAATCCCGATCTCATTCAGCTTCTGTGCATTTTTCAAAGGGCTGATACTCAGCGTAGTGGTAAAATAGTCGTATCCCCCTGCTGCCCCTGATTTTGCAGCCTCACCCAGCCGCAGTCTGTAACAGGCATCACACCGCTTTTGGCCTTCTGGCAGATGCTCCATTCCCCTGGCCATCTCATAAAACCGTTTTGGCTCGTAATTTCCTTCCTGAAAATACACTGGATGGCGAAATGCCATTTCTTCAATGAGACGCTTCTGTTCCCGCACCCGCTGCTGGTATTCCCGGGCAGGTGAAATATTCGGATTATAATAAAACACTGTAATCTGAAAATAATCTGATAAATATTCCAATACATAGCTGCTGCACGGAGCGCAGCAGCTGTGCAGCAACAGACGGGGTATTTCCTGTTTTTTCTGCAGGTTATCCAGAATCTTGTCCAGCTGTAATTGATAATTGATTTTATTCATATATACCGCCTTCATTCAGCGCAATTCTCTTATATCATGCTCTTTTTGGTACGATTGACATATAGTATTTTAAGACGTACTCTAATCATTATTATATCTTATATGACAGTCTTTGTATACCGGAATTTATCTGTAAGGAACTGCCCTGAAATAACTGATACAGATTGCACAGGATATCTCACATAGACGATATTATTACTTTCCGGACAAAACACGGTGCAGCTTATTCCTGCGCCCATATGCCGCAGCCCCAAACATACATCCGTAATCATACATTTTGCAGCAGAGATATCTCTGCATATCAAACAGACTTGCAATAATCTTTTCTATATCAGCATCTTCATCCACACCCAGCCGTTCACAGAGCCTTCTGCTGGCATCGTAGACTTCCTGATATTTTTCCTGGCAATACTTTCCATCTTCAAATTCAGATTCTATAAACCCAGCCTCTTTTCCTGCAAACTGGTCCGTGTCATAGAGTCCGCTCATCAAATCGTACACCTGTTGTTTCCATCTTTCACTGCTTGTATACATATTTCACCTCACTTGGGAACTGTAAGCAGATAACCATCCGGCGTATCTGTCACAGGTTATTTGGCTGCAGTTCCCTGTTTTTTCTCTATGCCATTATACTAGAAAAAATAAATATTTGAAAAGAATTACAAACTTTCGACAATTTCTGCCATATATTTAATATAATATTTAATATTCTATCCAGACACGTTCCAGAAGACACTTTCAAAAATAGCCGTTCCCATACATTACAGAAGGCGGGACGGCTATTTCTTCTTTTCCATATTCAAAATTTTAAAATCTCAAAAGAAATCATCAAGTTCAAAACAGCAATGGCGGGATGACAGATAATAAGATACATTAAAGAGATACAGTCCATTGGCATAGGAAATCTGCAGGTCAAACCCATTCTTGTGGTGGGCATCCTATAAGCATGGTATGGCTCTCATCCCCTGGGCAGTCACGAAATAGTAGTTACTTCTCTGTTTTGCTATGGTACTGCGGTTCAAAGTGCCGGAACCTGTAAAACAGTAATAGGTGCTGCCGAGCTTGAAAGCTGAAAAATTTGGTAATTATATCCTGATTAGTCTAACAGATATCCTGCCTGGTATGAGCATTCCAGATAACTTGGATTCTGATAGTATACATCTGTTTGGAAATCAGAGATTTTGTCGCTGATATAAGAAGAAAATATTTTCATCAGCTCGTCGATTTCTTTTTCTGGTTTTGAACAATCTTCGATCATAATGCTATATAATTTTCCGATATCCATAAACCCTGGAATAGTATACTTACATTCTGTAATCGTATCAAAATCTCCATCTGGTATATTGTATTGTTCTATTATTTCATCACTTACCTGCTCAAAAGAAAGGCAATGATTCACCTGTGCATCATACAACTGTTTCTCAATACCTGTACGTCCTAACGCCTGTATGATGGCTCCGCGCTTGTTGTTGGTTTTACGTGCAGTATACTCTATCAACGAACACAAATAGAACAAATCATTTCTTTCCTTTTTTGTCATAAACAGTTTCGCCTCTCCTGCATTTTACAATAAAATCCCCACGAAAAGTCCTTCGTATACTTGGTTTTTCGTACTTCTGGAAATTCAACTGTTTTTTTGCCCGCGTGATATAAAATATGGATACCGGTCACCCCAATCAAGTCCCAAAATAAGAAAAATGCATATAATCCAGATTATTCTTTCCCCAGAGCCCCTGCGAGAAACCATATTTTCCCAGGATGCGCGCCACTTCGCCATCTTTTGGGATGGAGTAGGGATCTCTCCCCGGCCTCCAATATTTCCCCACGGTTACCTTTCCGTTTAATTTCTGGCAGTTCTCATCCGGATTGATGTCTATAGCTGTGCCGTCATAATGTTCGGAGCGCCCGGTTCCCTGACGCCATCCACCCAGATAATGAATGGGGAATTTCTCAGAGCCCTTATAAATTTCCTTGAAAGCCTGTTTTACAGTGTCAGCGATATTTTTGTGGACATAGAGCGTCCATCTGCGGGTAATCTTTCTGCCTTTCTTTCCATTGGCATAGTCCCATGTTTTTACGGTTATTTTCTTCATATGTTTTTTCGCTGCGGCACTGCTTTTATAAAATCTGCCATACCGGTCATAGGTTACGCTTTTTCCGTAAATTGCCACACTCTTATCCAGATAGCTGAGTGCCTCACCAGACCAGTCACCGTATACTTTTTTCTTTTTTATGATCTGATAAGCCCGCACCCGGTACGTATACTGCTCATATGGCCGGCGTTTTTTCACATCACCATGGAGGGAAGCACCCCCTTTTACATTCTGGTACTTATATTTGCCAGAACCGGTTTTGTACGCCAGCTGATATCCGCTGGCTTTGGAAACCTTTTTCCAATAAACCCTCTGACAGTCCGCCGTCCTAGTTTTCACATTTCTGATTTCTGTCTTTCCTACTGACGCAGCCTGTACATTCCACACTAGACCAAAAGTCAGAAGCAGGGTGGCAGCCACAATTCCCCACACATGCTTACAACGGTTTCTTTCAGTTGTCTTCATCTTGCAAATTCTCCTTTCACTTCCTTATAATTTTTCTCTGTTATTTTAACACAAAACATTCCTCCCGTCAAAAGCACAGGAAAAAGCAGCAGAATCTTACACTTCTGCTGCTTTTTCTTCTACCAATCCATAGCTTCTATTGCCGCTTTTTCGATGTCAAGCCCTGCTTTGTAACGATCCATGAATGTATGGAATCCTTTTACGTCTTCCTCATAGGGATGAATGGTCTCTCCGGACAGTTCTTTAAATATTCTGTTTTCCAGATAGTCTTCCAGTTTTTCATCCGGCTTTTTGTCCACCAGATATGCGGCCAGCAGAGCGATTCCCCACGCTCCTCCTTCGCTTGCAGTGTCCATGACGGTGACAGGGGCGTTCACCGCAGCCGCCAGATATCTCTGTCCCACTCCTTTTGTTTTAAAGAATCCGCCGTGGCCCATGATGCGCTCTACTTTTACCTTTTCATCTTCCATCAGAATATCCAGTCCCATCTTTACAGCCCCCAGGGACGTATAGAGATGTACCCTCATCAGGTTGGCCAGGCTGAACTTACTGTCTGCTGTGCGCAGCAATGCCAGACGGCCTTCGTTGATCATGGTGATATTTTCGCCGGAATAGTAGCCGTATGCCAGCAGTCCGCCGCAGTCCGGGTCGCCTTCTAAGGACCGGGTGTACAGTTTCTGGAACAGT
>Ga0137308_101096_pt1 | contig 31076 bp, 27 predicted proteins | sample Inofrocosms_June_FD_97181 | JGI IMG/M metagenome (GOLD analysis project Ga0137308, IMG submission 97181) | Mouse cecal microbial communities from Vienna, Austria - N-Acetylneuraminic and N-Acetylglucosamine D2O microcosms_June | ecosystem: Host-associated > Mammals > Digestive system > Large...
ACCCTTGAAAACACTAAGTTTATCGCAGGTGAGCTTTCCCTTATTGTTTCCCTTGTGTTATATCTTCCCATAGGGCATTACGAACCCTGATAAGGGAAAAAATGAGGGAAACAAAATATAACACGAAATGAACAGGACAGGAAGAATTGATTGGCATGCTTTCACAAATTTTATATTTTTACATATTACCGCCTCTTGCGGACGATTGCCCGCAGAAATGTTCCGTTAGAAACATCCCCGTTTTATTTTCCGGCAGAAATCTTTTTATCCATATACAAAATGTGGTTGATCAGCCAGCCAAGCAGAAATTCCAACAGTTTTTGGAGATAATCCTCCGGATTTTCTTCCACCGCTCTCAAGTCGATATTTTCCAGTTTGTCAATAAAAGCTTCATGCGCCCGCTTCTGCGCTTCAATCCCCTCGTAACGGATACTTTCCATATATTCTTCTTCGTCGCGGAAATGCTCCTTGGTATAATTCGTCAATTCGTCCAATATTTCCGTAATCTTGTCATAACCAAAGGATACATCAAAGGACTTAATCAACTGGTTTGCCCTGTCTACAATGCGAAACAGTGATTCATGTTCTCTGTCAATTAATACCACACCGGTCAAATATTCTTCCGTGAACTCACAGGGATTCTCTTTTATCATCCATTCTTCCAGCGGAGGCAGCTTCCCGATCATAATGTCACTGCTTAAAATATGGCGGTACAGCCACTTTGCGAGGAAAGTTACCAGCTCTGCAAGAACCCGCTTCTGATTTTCCGGATCGTCTATATTGGCAAAATCAAAGCCGAAGATCTTTTCACGGAAAAAAGCATGCTGCGAACGCTGCAATATCAACTCCGGATCCCGTATCTGCGCCATATAAGCTTCTTCATGTGCGAAATGCTCTTCCGCATAACGGTCAAGCTCCGTAAGAATTTCTTTTAATTGCAGGTAATAGTCGCTTTGATAGTCCGTAGTCACAAGAACATATGCCTTATTTAACAATTCAAACAAGTATTCATGCTCTTTGTCGATCTGCTCTATCCCTATCCGGCAATCATCCGTAAAATCAAACATTATCACACCCTCCTGACAGGACATATTCAATTTCCGCTGCCGTTTTCGGCATTATATGTACTGAGATTCTTATGCGGCGCATTTCCTACGATTTCGATTCCCTTACCCACCGCCACCGTAACCTCAATGTCCTTCTGTGTCTGATTAGATTCAAATCGATACAGCACTTTTCCTTTCAGTGACTGCACATACTGTGCCGGCAGACGATTTAAAGCATATGTTGCTATGTCCATGCGGCAGTTCTCACACTTACAATAATTTGTCCCCGCCCACAGTTGGTCAATCTTCTTCAGCACCGTCTCTTCCATTAAATTTATCAGTTCCGTCATACCCTCACCTTTCTCAAATTGCTTTCGCTGTCCGCCCTGCCTTCTGTCTGCATGGCTCATCCGAACCGAACTTCGGCATCCCCTACTCTAACGGCAACTTCCCCACCGGTGCAGTGTATACACTTACATGCAGCAAAATTGTCATTTACAGTATAAACCTTTTTTGCGCCGGATACAATATCTGTTTCAAATGTCTTACAGATTCCGGGCATGCCGGATTACTTTTCACGCCCACGCCACCGCGAGGCGTTTTCACGCGTTTTTTGCCTGTTCAAACCAAAGCGATTAGAATAATCGCTTTGACAACCTGCGCGAAACCGTTATTTTGCGGTTTCTGTCCATGCTTTACCGGTCACGGAGTGAACGGTAACCATGCCGGATGGCAGAAACTTTCGGCAAAACTCACAAAAAGATTTCTTAAATATTCAACACATAATTCATCTCATACCATTGTTCCCCTCCCCATGAGGATCCCGCCACGCCGCAATTGCGAAATCCCATTTTCTCATACATTTTGATTTTTGATTTTAAACAGGTCAAAATCAACATCTTTCTGTCCCGCTCCCACTCTCTGCGGAGATACTGATACACAATTTCCTTTGCCAATCCCTGCCCCCGGTATTCCGGAAGCACGTCAAGCCCCAGCAGCATGATATTTCTTCCCGAGGGATCATGGAGTGTGATATCCGTAAAGAACTCGTCCCGGAATGAATACTCATTAGTGGAAAGGCCGTTTAAAAATCCCGCAAGCCTGCCCGTCTCCCTGTCAACCGCCGTCAAAAACAGCTCCGGCGCCGCCTGAACCCTCTCCTTCATCCGGCTCTCGGAACATGCCTCATTGGGCGGAAAACATATTTGCTCTATAGCGGCGGCCTGATCGGCCTCCTCCGGACGAATCTCCCTGAACTCAAATCTCTCGTTCAAGCTTTTATCCGAAAGGCCGTATTCTTTCAAAAGCTCCTGCGCCTTTATGCGTCCTGCCCCTGTCAAATACAAATACTTTTCATACCCCTTGCGGCTTTTGGGCTGGAAAATCAATTTCTCCTCCCCCAATTGGTTAAGAAGATCAAAATCGTACCCCTTCCAGCTCAATTCCCTGTATCTGCAAAATTCGTTATTATCCTGTGTCCTCGTCAAATACATTAACATCAGCGACAGCTCTTCTACCGCTTTCTCATATGATTTTTTATGTTCCATATCGGATGTTTCCCTTCTGAATCTCCTTTTATTTTAAAATCAAATACCTCCCGTCAGATGTCCTTTTCTCCCGTCAACCCGTAAATTTCATACAGAGAAAGCATATTTTGATACATCATCTTACGCGCCATCATCTGCTGATAAGTACAACATCTTTTCAAAAGCTTCCAGCCTGCCGTTATCCATAGCTCTTCCCCTCCCACATTCCGCCGCACTAAAGCGCCTTTTATCTGTCCCACAGAACCTTCGTCATCGACACGGCGCTCGAAGAAGACAATGCGGCGTCAATCCATTAACATTATAATCTATCTTTTTGTCAGATACAATACCGAACCCCATAATTCATGCTCCGGAGATTCACGGTACATTTGAGCCAAATTGCGACACACATCGATGGGAATAAATTTCATTCCTGTTCGCTCGCTGTCACCGCGAGGCGTTTTCACGCCGATTTTGCGTGACAAACCCGAGACAGAATTGCGTGCATAGGTTGCTGTGAACGGAGTGAACCGTAACTAAATTTCAAAAATGGGGAAGCTCAAATCCTAAGTCCTCTTGTGAAATCCGCAGTGTTGATTTATAATCATATTAAAAATCTATCCCCCTATTGCAGCAGAAGATAGCCTTGTCCTTTTTTTCGTTTGCGCTTGTCAATATATATCAAGGCTGCAAGAGTCACTAATGTGCTGACCTGTTTATTTTCAGCCAAACGGCACGGAATAAATTTACATTCTGCAAAACGGTTGAACGAGCGGGCACAAGACATCGTTGAGTGAATCCGACGCGGCAGATGGAAATGGGTAATGTAAGCTGTAAGGTTAAAGCACATTTCCTTTTTACAGCAGATTTTAAAAGGAGTCATAATTATGCCTTTTTATTTTCGGATATCAGTGATAATTTTTGTTTTTCTCCTGACAGGGCTCGGCATGTTCTGGCTCAGTGTCGGAATTCTGGGAAAAAAAGTCCGTCCCCTTCCTTTTCTGCTTTACGCGGTCTGTTCCAGCTTATCCTATCTCCTCAGCATCTATATAACAATTTGTGCGGCAGGAGATGCAATGTTTGATGGATGGGTAAATATACTGCATTCATTCATCTGTTATTCCATAGAGGCAGCGGCACTGGGAGCGGTGATATGGAAATGCTACCACATTCCTTTTCTCCAGAGCTTATCCGCATCCATGCTCAGCCATTTTATCATTTACACCGCAGACGAAGTGGTTGGTCAGGCAGCCATTGCTTACAGCCCCCTGTTTGACAGGATGTATTTCTATACCTTTATCACCATTGTAGTTCCTAAATTATGGGCATTTTTCATAGCTTTTCTTGCCTCCAATGTCTTGCGGAAAAGCGGATTTTACCGCTGCTTTTCTTCCTTGTTTACAAGCGGACTGCGCAAGGCAATGATCCTGATTCTCAGCTATGTACTGATGTTTGTCTGGACGGCTGTGGATTGGTTCTTTCCTAACGCCGAGCCCAATGCCCTATATGCCCTATTCTACTTTTCTCTGATAACGGTTGTCCTATTGTGGATACAGTTTATGGCGATGTATACCGCAGGTCAGGAGAAGATGCTTATTCAGGAAGAAACCATCGCCCAGCAGCAGGCACACATGGAGCTTCTGGAGGAATTGCAGCAGGAAATACGCGCCTTCCGGCACGATATGACCAATCTCTTCTCAGGGCTGACCCTACAGGCACAGGAAGGAGATCTCAATGGAATTCAGCAGTTTATGAGGAAAACCAGCGGTTATTTTGACGAAAAACTGGGGAATGAGATTAAACAGATGGACTGTCTCAACAATATAACGCTTTACCCCATCCGCAGCCTGTTTTCCACAAAGCTGGCGGCAATGCGCCGGGAACATATCCAAGGCACTCTGGAAGTGCTGTATCCGATTGCAGAGAAACAATTTATGGAGACCGAAGACCTTCTGCGAGGGCTGGGGATTCTGATTGATAACGCCATAGAAGGGGTTCCCAAAGAAAACGGCCAGATCCGTATTGTGCTGCTTCAAGAGGAAAAAGAGCTCTACATAGCGGTGGCCAATAATTATGAAACGGAACCGGACTTAAAGTCTTTTTTAAAAAAAGGATTTACCACCAAAGGCGACGGCAGAGGCACCGGATTATCCAGTTACCGCAAAATCATCTCACGCTATCCGGACTGCGTTACAAGGACTTTCCTGCGAGACGGCTTTTTTGTCCAAGAACTGCATATGCCCAAGAGAAACTAAGACATTCCCAAGGAATGGCTTTGCCATTCCTTTAAGAACGCAAGTTCAGCGTTCTTCCGGCCTTGCACCAGTTCATAAATTGTTTGTGCCGCCGTTGGCGGCATGTCCGGAAGGTTGAATGAAAAGCGGTTTCAACTATTGATTATGAGTCCGCAAGAGGGTGTATAAAAATGATTCCTATTTATATTTGTGATGACGAGCAGATGATCCGTGCGCGTCTTAAAAAAATCGTTTCAGACCAAATTATACTGCTCAATGGAGACATGGGGCCGGTACAAGTGACGGACTCACCGGCAGAGCTGTTGGAATTGCAGCGTCAGGACACGGTGCCTGCCGTTTATTTTCTGGATATTGATTTTCCGGGGCAGATCAGCGGCCTTGCATTGGCACAGGAGCTGCGGCAGTATGACCCCAGAGGATTTATCGTATTTATCACGGCTCATGGGGATCTGGCCTTCGAGACATTCCGCCTGCGTCTGGAAGCTTTGGATTATATTGTCAAAGGCGAGCATGACCATATGGCCGTAAGGGTGCGCGACTGTCTCACCAGCATTCAAGACCGGCTCCGCCACGAACCTTCCGGCCAAGGCAGGTACTGCACCTTAAAGCTGTTTGACAGGGTGCGGCATATTCCGGTGGACGACATCTTATATTTTGAGGCGTTGGGATACAGACATACGCTGCGGCTGCATCTGGTAAACGAACTTTTGGAATTTAACAGCAGTCTGGATTACTTCGGCGAGCAGCTGGGGGAGGGATTCTGGCGGTGTCACAGAGGATTTCTGGTAAACCGCGGGCACATCCGAAGCGTATACCTAAAGGAGCAAATCGTAGAATTGGACACGGGAGAAAAATGTCCCCTATCCCGCAAAGCAAAAGCGGAATATAAAGCAGAACTATAATTTACCCTGCCGCTCCGGATATAACGGCAGCGCAAACACATACAATCACTGAGCCCCGTTTACCGTTTGCGAAACCAAACAGACCATTGGCGAAAGAAATACGCCGATTCGGAAAAACCTTGCTATAATGAGTCCATCATCAAACAAAGGAGCGTGACCATTATGGCAAACACAATCAGAATAAATCAAATTTTAGAAAAACTGGGGTACGAACCGGAGGAAGGCAAATCCATCGTGGTATCCTATGCTCCGGAAAATTTAAGCGATATCATCCGGAAGCTTTTATGGAATAACTACTATTCCCTTTCCCTTTGCAAAGACTCCATTGTGCTTCTCCCCTTTTCCTCTTGCTGGGCAGATGTCAAAAAGGAAGTTGCGCTGGAACTGCCAATTTCCTCCATCCACAGCGTGGAAGTATCAGAGAGTGGACTCAATTACAGAATTGATATACGGCTTGAGGATGAAGTAATCTCTCTATCGGCCCAGCAGGCAGAATTAAGCTTCTTACGTTCCTCGGGCTGTCTCAGCTTAGAAAATTATACTTTTGTCAATAACTGGCATTCCAAAAATCTGAAGGGGACGCTGAAAGCTTTGAAGGAATTCGGCGTCAGATAACAGATAAGGGCGGCTGCAGGTAACCATACCATGCGCCGCCCTTCTTCTGCTCTTCTGTGAAAAGGATCCTACTCCCGCTGCACTACCGTGACAAGGACTCTGTCCCCGGACTGCTTTCCGATTTTAGAGCGGATATCCTTCCGAATGCCGATAATGTAACAGACACTGCCATCCGCATTCTTCACGCCCATATTTACAATACTCCCGTCATAGGGTTCTCCGTCGAAGGTGGCATGTACCTTCACCCTTCCCTTACCGAACTCCTTCCTGATGTCATAAGGAAAGACCGTGTATGCGCCGCCTTTGCCCTCCGCATCATATATCAGAGATTCATATTCATATACTTTGCAATTCTGTTTTGACTGTTCTTTCATTACTGCGTCCTCAACAATTTTTGACCATAGAATCCCCCATTCCATGGTATGTAGTACGTCGGCTATAGTGCCCGGACTTTCCCATGCAGCGACGGAGCCGGAGTTAAGGGGCATTTAATATTATGGATTATTTGCCACTTGAATATGCGGATCCTTCCGGTACGATTCCATCATCTCCGTGAGATCCCTGTAATCCATTTTTACCACCTCTTTCTTCCCGTCTGCCAGCTCCAGACAGAGATAATAGTTGGTCTGCCTTCTGGAGCGTTCCGTCTGGCTGTACACACGGGTAATCTCGGCATTTTCAATCACTTTGTTCCGCAATTCATGGCTGAATGTCCACCGGCCGCCGATCCACATATTCCCGACTTTGCGTGCGGATGCGAAGGCATGATCCAGATGCTCCATAGTGACATCCGAATGTTTTTGCAGATAAAGGTTCACTCCCTTACTCACCGAATTGACAAGCTGCTTTACAAAGATAGCCACGCAGATCACCAGCATAAAAAGCCCTATGGCCGATCCTCCGTAGATATTGGACACAGATTCCCCCAGCGGCGGCTCCGCCCCGCCCAGCATCCTTACGGCAGAGGGACCGTACCACCAGAGCAAAGGAACCGAAAGCGCCAGACACACCAGCAAAAGAAGTCCTGTGCTTACCCACATTTTCACCGTCAACTTTTTAACCATGTTTCCATCTCCTTTATTTTTCGTTTATCTGATAGGGACATTTTAACATAAAAACAAAAAAATAAAAATATATATTTGCGCTGTGAAAAAGATAAGGCTGGCAAGCCTCTCCATTTATGCTATACTTATTACGAGGGGACGAATTAAGATTGGAAAGGGATTGATAACATTATGGAAAATACGGAAAAAACACAGCTCTTTGAAAAGACACCCATTCCGAAAGCGGTAATGACGCTGGCAGTTCCCACCATTTTAAGCTCCCTCGTCATGGTCATTTATAATCTGGCCGACACTTACTTTGTGGGGATGCTCAACGATCCGGTGCAGAATGCCGCCGTGACTTTGGCCGCTCCTGTATTGCTGGCCTTCAACGCCGTCAATAATCTGTTCGGCGTGGGCTCTTCCAGCATGATGAGCCGGGGACTGGGGGCAAAAGATTACGATACCGTTTATCGGAGCTCCGCTCTGGGATTCTATTGCGCCTTAATCTGCGGTGTGCTGTTCTCCGCCCTGTACTCTGCTTTTCACACTCCCTTGCTGGCCATGCTGGGAGCGGACAGTAATACGGTTCTTGCCACCGGCAGTTATCTGAAATGGACGGTCAGCTTCGGAGCCGCCCCCGCGATTCTGAATGTGGTGATGGCCTATCTGGTGCGTGCGGAAGGCTCTTCCCTTCATGCCAGTCTGGGCACTATGAGCGGCTGTCTGTTAAATATTATTCTGGATCCCATCTTTATCCTTCCCTGGGGGTTAAATATGGGGGCGGCAGGAGCGGGGCTTGCAACGTTTCTGTCCAACTGCGCTGCCTGCATTTATTTCTTTATCCTGCTGTTCCTGAAACGGGGAAGAACCTATGTCTGCATCCGTCCCTCCCTGTTTCGGTTCAAAAAGTCTATTGTGCTGGGAATCTTTGCGGTGGGTATCCCGGCCTCCATACAAAATCTGCTGAATGTGACGGGAATGACCGTGCTGAATAATTTTACCGCCTCCTTTGGCCCGGATGCGGTAGCCGCCATGGGCATTTCACAAAAGATTAATATGGTGCCCATGCAGGTAGCCTTCGGTCTTTCACAGGGCATCATGCCCTTAATCAGTTATAATTATGCCAGCGGGAACGTAAACCGTATGAAGAAAACACTAACCTTCACCATGAAAATCAATCTCACTTTCATGGTGACTCTTTCCCTTACCTATTATTTGGGAGCGGAATTCCTGATCTCACTCTTTATGAAGAATCCTTCTATTGTGAGCTACGGGACAAGATTCCTGCGGGGACTCTGTCTGGGTATGCCTTTCCTGTGCATGGATTTCCTCGCCGTGGGTGTATTTCAGGCCTGCGGGCTGGGGCGGAAATCGCTGGTCTTCGCCATCCTGCGCAAGATCGTGTTGGAGATTCCTGCGCTGTTTCTCTTAAATTATCTCTTCCCTCTGTACGGGCTGGCATACGCCCAATTGGCGGCGGAACTGATTTTGGCCGCTGCCGCCGTAATCGTACTATTGAAGCTCTTTCAAAAGCTTCAGCGGGAACGGACTGCTGCATAATGCAGAGTCCGTATCCCGCCGTTACATGAAAAATATGTGATTATCCGTTTTCTAATTGATTTCGGGTATTCTCTCCCTGAGTCTCCATCACTGCCTTGACAGTCTGCTCCAATATGCCCATATCAACGGGCTTTGCCACATGGGCATTCATTCCCGCCTCCAGAGCATCTCTAATATCCTCCGCAAAAGCATTTGCCGTCATGGCGATAATCGGAATCGACAGTGCCATGGGATGGCTCAGTTCCCTGATGGCACGGGTGGCTTCGTATCCGTTCATCACCGGCATCTGGACATCCATCAATATCAGATGATATTGTCCGGGATCGGACTTCTCAAAAGCCTCCGTCACAAGTTTTCCGTTCTCGCAGAAATGACAGGATGCGCCTGCAATATGCAGCAGCTCACCCAGAATCTCCGCATTGATCTCGTTATCCTCCGCCACAAGAATATTCATTCCGCAGAGAATACTTTGTTCAGAGTCAGCATCCTCCTGCACCGTCCTTTTACTCTCCTTGCCTGGCACGGAGTCTGCCTGCTGCCGGCTGATCTGCAGTTCCAGATCCACAGTGAAGGTTGACCCTTTCCCCTTCTCGCTTTCCACCGATATCTTGCCGCCCATGAGATCCAGCAGATTCTTCGTGATAGCCATTCCAAGCCCCGTACCCTGAATCTTATTGGTAACACTGTCCTCTTCTCTGGTAAACGCCTGAAAAATGTTTTGCAGGTATTCCTGACTCATACCGTAACCGTTATCCGCCACAATAAACCTGAAATGCGCCAGCTGCTTGGTAAATTGCGGAAGCTCCTGAACGGTAAAAGAGACATGTCCTCCGTCGGGAGTATATTTCACCGCATTGGACAAAAGGTTCAACAAAATCTGGTTCAGACGAAGCTTATCCATCACCACCAGTTCATGTTTCAGTTCCCTGTTGTGTACTTCAAAAGTATGTCCCTTGGCCTTCATCTGAGGCCGGATAATAGCGTCTATATTTTCGATGAGATCCACCATATTTTCATCCGTCAGATTCAGCGTTGTCTTGCCCGCCTCAATTTTGCTGATATCCAAAATATCGTTGATCAGTCCCAGCAGGTGCTGACTGGACGCCGTAATCTTTCTCGTGTAATCACGTACTTTATCCGCATTTTCCACATCCCGGGCCATAAGCGCGGCAAAGCCCACAATGGCATTCATGGGAGTGCGGATGTCATGGCTCATATTAGAAAGGAAAGAGCTTTTTGCCCGATTGGCTTCCTCCGCAATCTGAAAAGCCTGTTCCGCCGTCTCTTTCGACTGCGCCAGCATAGCGTTAGTTTCTTCAAGCCGGGCGTTCATCTCCTCCTGCCGGTGCAGCGCTGCCTGTTCCTGCCGGATCAGGCGCGCACTGTTCTGCTGACGCAAAATAGAGATTACCACCAATATCATCATGACAAACAGAATCACCGTCAGAATCAACAGCAGACTGATAACCGTCTGAACCATTTTCACGGTTCCCTCCGCGACATATTGCGCCGGAATCAGAAAAAGCAGCAATGTATCATACTTCGCCAGAGAAGTCAGACAGTAGTAATACTCCATACCGTTATATTTGAAGTTAGCGCTGATGGTGCCTTGTTCCGCCAAGGTCTCCCTGATATCGGGAAACACCTGATCTTCCATTTCCTCCAGTACCTTCAGCACATTGTAAGCTTGAATCGTATTCCCGCCGGAAAAATCGTCATGCATCCTGGTGCCGTCACTCTTTAGAATATAGGTTTCGTTCCTGCTTCCGTAAGCCTCGCTGCCATAGTACTCTGTCAACGTATATACGTCCTTCAGCAGAACTACATGCGTAAAGCGGATCGCTGAGTCCTTTATCTCTGCCGGAACATCCAGCTTCCGGACAAAGGCCCAGCAGCTTCCCTCATAAAGGTAACTGTCGGATATAAATGTATAGCGCTCCTCCCCTCCGGCTATGCGGTCAATGTCGGTCCAGACACCATATTTCCCGGTATTGTCATAACAATTTCCCTGACTGTCCAACAGCATCAGCTGGGAGCTGTAGCTGTCGGCTTCTATAATACCCTCCAGCTCCTCTATATATGTCGTCACTTCTTCCAAGGTGTCGAATTCATGCATTTCCAATAAATTGACTGCCGCAGTGAGGTAATTCCAATGAGCATCCAACGCATTGTTCAGATTAATCTGAACCTGATCCGTGATCTCATTTAACTGTGTGGTTCTCTCTTCAAAAATCAGCTTCTGCAGGTATTTAACAAAATAAGTGCCTCCACACAGCAGAAACAAAAGCAGGCACACTGCCAAGGATGCCGTAAACGCAATATTTCGTTTCTTTCCCTCTGGTTTCATATTATTCACTTTCTTTCCCTCTTCCGATGTTCCATCCAGCCAGAAGTCAGCAGCCCCGCTGCTTGCAGCGGGGACTCAATCTTGCAGCGCCGCAAAGCAGCGGGTTACTCCCATGGGTTGCTTGCGGGCGAAATAGTCCCTTGCTCTTCCATCCATTTCTGGAGATAGCTTTTCAAGGAGCCTTCCATTATCTGAACGGAATAAGCATTTCCTGTCTCTTCGGTGTAGCCTCCTGACAAAAACGCTGCTCTATAAGTAGTTTCATCCTCCAAATCCGCATCCCCTCCTGTGAGCAGAAGATAGGGATAAGGATTACCGTCTCCATCCGCGTCAAACCCCATACGTGCAAGCTCTTTCACCTGTGCTCCCGTCATCGTCATAACGGCATACTTTCCGTCATAGGTGGGAAGGATTGTTGTCATTGTCTCAAGATTGATCTTACCTTTATAAAGTTTTCCGGTGATGCCGTTTCTCAATCCCACTCCGGGGCCGTGATACTGCCCCAGAGGAATCAGGACGGCATCCGCGCCCACGGCGCTTCCCAGCACTTTTCCGATTAATCTGCCCGTCTCTTCCAGAGTGAAATTCTCCGTGCTTTCACAGAAATAATGCTGATCCGATCGATTCAGGCTGCTCTGCTGCAGCTCATCCATCCGGGCAATACACTCAGCCCCGTCCATTCCGTTTTCTCCCCGGAACCAATCCGTATAAGCCTGCCCCATATCACTCAAAACATTTTCCCAGCGGGCATAGGTCATCTGAAATGCCCGTCCCTCCCACAATGCCTGCTGCGCATCGCTGATCATGGAATCTTCCGGAACCTTTGCGCTGTTGAGCACACTCATCACACAGGGTGTATCTTCACTGACGAATGCCGCCTGCCCTTCCGGCGAATAAAGCAGCGACAGTATTTGAACGGCTTCTTCCAGCTTTTTCTCGTTTCCCGGCAAGGTCAGGCGATTACTGATACCAAAATAGAAGGAAGGACTGTACATATAAATGTTCTTGCTGCCGTCCTCACTGATATAGGGCATCATCCCCAGCTTATCCCCGGTATCCGGCAGTTCCGTAATATTGACGGTAGCTACCATGGTGCAGAATACGGCCTTTCTGTTACCCAGATAATCCAAAATCAGCTGCGGGTTATTCCGGTCTTCAGGATCCGTATGGAACATCCCGATATCCATATATCGCTGGACATAATCCATGGTATCCTCCCAATAGCCTTCCGCCGCAGCGTTCCCCGCCAAAAAATCCTGTTCCCATACCAGTCCCTCCGGTGTGGTAAGCCAGTCGGTTTTCGCCAGATTAAACACGGCGGAAAAAGCATTTCCGGTGAGAAGCGTGCCCGTCACGCCGGGAATCAGCCCTTCTTCCTCAATCTCCCCGCAAAGCGCCTCAAGCTCCGCAAAGTTCTCCGGCACCTCCCAGCCTTTCTCCTCCATCAGCGTCTTATTATAAAATATGCCGTACATGGAATAACTGACAGGCAGAAGATACACTCCTCCGTCAATGGCTACCTGATCCAGAACAGAGGTGGGCATTTCGTTGATAAACTCATATCCTGACAGATCGGCCAAACGTTCTTTCGCCAGTTCCTTATCCACGATCTGAGTGGTAATAAATATATCGGGAATGTCGTCGGCCTTCATCTGCTCCCAGCTGTAACCGGTAGAGTTTCCTCCGGCATAGGATATGAAGTCGATCTCTATTTCCGGATATTTCTCTTTCAAAAGATTTATAAAATTATCACAACCGTTCCATGTGACCCATGTCAGCCCATCGTTTAGGGAATCGGCATCCCCTTGAGACGGGGTGCAGGATGACAGCAATAAAGCTGCAGAAAGAAACAGTGCCGAAACACGCCGAATTAATTGCTTAGTCATAAGGAAAATATCTCCTTTCACATAAAATTCACTTGCGCATAAGCTCTTAACATGGGCTATTCTAGCATACAAAGCTCCTAAAATCAAGATATGCATAACGGTCCGACCTGTGAAAACAAAATGCTGAAGTAACACTCCCTCGGGCGGCAGCGAAGCAACAGTAACAGCCAAAAACGTCCGGTTCACTTCTGATCCGGACGTTCCATATATAAAAATATTCCTTTCTGCCGCCTCCTCCCATAGACCGTGCCACTTCCTCCGTAGATCAATGTAAAAGGCCGCATTGTCCATCCCACTGTATTCGTGACGCAGCCTGAGACGGAATATAATGCTTAATTCTGCATCTTTATCTGTTCGCCGTGGATGGGCGCATACCGGACCAGACCAACGTCATCCAGATTCTCCCTGTGCATATCCACGGCAGTAATCTGATGGTTGTCATAAGTCGTATAGTAGTAAATACCCTTGTCGGCATTACAGCAGCAAGTAAAAATTGTAACCTCATATTTTCCGTCACCGATGTCACAGCAGCCTCTCTGCTGATCAACCGAACCCAGAATGTGGAAGAACTGGCTGATACTCTCGGATTCGGAATCTCCGGAAATCGAATTCATTCTCACAAACGCAGCCCGGACAAACCGGGATTGGGAAGATAAATCCCCCGGAAGCCCCAGCGCACCCATGCCGCGGCTGTATGCACTTAATTTCAGCTTATCACAGAAATGGTTCTGGGGAGCCTTCGGAGACAAGCTCATAAAATTATTCAGCTGAAACATCTGCTCCTCAAAGGGAGGATTATTTGTCAGAATTCCCACCTGATTATCGTATACCTTGACCCCGTCTCTGACGGATTCCACCGTGACGGCCTCTTCTCTGTCCGCGATAATCCAATGGAGCTGCGCCAAGGGCAGTTTATCGTTAAAACGGATATTGGTAAGGTTTATTCTCTCCAGCAGCGCCCTTGCTTCCTTTACGGATGCACATTTTCCCAGTATCCAAGGAATAAACTCAAACTGTGCAATATTGTCCTTGTCCGGCACCGGATTCTTGTAATCCGCATTGTCTACAAAATTTAAACCTGCCATGCCAAGACCTTTTTCGTTGACCGCCTCATAGTACAGGGGACATTCCTCCTCCACATGAGCCATTCCAATCATGGCGTAGTGCTTTGCCATAATCCCCATATTCCGAAAACGGAACGGATAATTACGGGGCGTTACCGTAATCTCGTCACCATAAGAAAACTCATAATCCAGCGTTCTGCCGAAATAAAAATCCTTTGTCTTATATGTTGCCGCAGTACACATAATTTGCCTCCTATTCAATTGCCGTTTATGACAATTTGTCCGTCCCTTGTCTTTGCACTTTCATACATGCCGCTCTTGCAGCATAAACGGTTCAAAAAGTCTACGGGAAAACCGCACCGGCGATTCCCCAAAACGGAGCATAAAATTACGAACACTCCATGAACTGAGCAGAATATTTAATTATTAGTTTACGGGGAAATGCCGATTTTATTCTTCCACTGCATAATCTGCATGAAATTCCGCATTAATTTCCCGTATTTCTTTTTTTCCGTCTATATAATCCCTAAAATATTCCATGAGCTCCAATCCGTTATCCTCGTATCCGTCTTCTTCCTCCCACTGCTTTATCAGTTGGATGCGCTCCGTTTTCGTGGTGTCTTTAATAGATGTACTTTTCATCCCATTGTCCATTCGATTCCTCTCCGTTTCCATGCCTGTCTTTTATTCGGGCAGATACTGTTGATATAACGTTGTATGATCCCGGATGCAGCTCCATGAATTGTAGGAACCGGCCGTCACACAAATATATTCCCTTCCGCTGTGGTCTGCCGCAAGGCTGGCCGCACAGCTTTTAGCCTCCTTCACATATCCTGTTTTGGCACACAACACCTCTCCGTGTGTGTCCCTGTCTTCAATTCTCCGCAGAAACCAGTTGGAAATGTCGATTCCTTCCGGATGCTCCGCTGTAGGTGTGGTGATATAATGATGCTCCGAGAGCACCTGCCGGCAGAATTCATTGTCTGCGGCTTCTTTTAAAATAACCGCCATATCATAAGGCGTAGTGTAATGATTTTCGTCGTATAGCCCCACACAATTTGTAAAATGAGTGGTTTCGGATAATCCCAGTTCCTCCAGCTTGGCATTCATCATATCCACAAATACCTCTTGGGATCCGGCCACATAAACCGCCAGTCCCACTGCCGCATCCCCACCCGACTTCAGTGCCGTGCCGTAAAACAAATCTCTCACCGGTATTTCTTCCCCTACCAAAAAGCCTACATTACTGCAGTCGTTGAGAAAGCAATAATCCGTAATATCAATTGTCATGGTAAAAGTATCGTCAAAATCGGCTATATGCTCGGCCGCAACCAGAAGCGTCAAAATCTTCGTCATGGATGCAGGATTGACCCGGGTCCACCCGCCTTTTTCCGCCAGTACAACGCCGCTTTCCACGTCAATTATGATACCGTAGCTGCTGTCGATACTGTCGCTGAAACCGTTGGTATCCTCCGTGGAATGCGCCGTAAATACCGTTTCCGACAGCATGGAACCCACGGGAAAAACCGAGCCTTCCTGAGGAAGGACTGCCACGGCATCCTTCCGTCCCGCCTGCCGTAAATCATCCGTATGCTCTTTAAAAATATCCTGCGGTTGGGAAGCTTCCATAAACGTTCCCGGCGTATCCGGCTGGCGGGAAGCTTCCGCCGGATCTCCGGCGGACGACGGAAACGATTGATCTCCGTTTGTCCTGTCTTTTCCGGAACGCACTGCCATGCCGATGCCAAATATTAAAAGCAATAAGCAGAATACCGCGGCACTCGGAACAACATATCGAAACAGCATTTCCCTTCGATGTTTTTCCCGTTTCATTTCCGCAATTCTCTGCTGTCGTCTCCGCCGCCTCTCTGCTTCCTGCCTTTCCTGCTCCTTTCGTTCCTCTTCCGTCAGTTCATCGTACTGCCATTCCGTATCGTCTTCTATTATATTTTGCCAATTTGTCCTCTCTCTTTCATCATTTTGTATTTTTATTCTTTTATTGCTGTCCTTCCGCGGCTCCGTTCTCACTTTCTCTTCTTTCTGCGATTCTATTCTCATTTTCCCGTCTTTCCGTGGTTTTGTTCTTACTTCTCTTCTTTCTGCGGTTCTATTCTCATTTCCCGTCTTTCCGTGGTTTTGTTCTTACTTCTCTTCTTTCTGCGGTTCTGTTCTCATTTCCCGTCTTTCCGTGGTTTTGTTCTTACTTCTCTTCTTTCTGCGGTTCTGTTCTCATTTCCCGTCTTTCCGTGGTTTTGTTCTTACTTCTCTTCTTTCTGCGGTTCTGTTCTCATTTCCCGTCTTTCCGTGGTTTTGTTCTTACTTCTCTTCTTTCTGCGGTTCTGTTCTCATTTCCCGTCTTTCCGTGGTTTTGTTCTTACTTCTCTTCTTTCTGCGGTTCTGTTCTCATTTCCCGTCTTTCCGTGGTTTTGTTCTTCCCGCTGAGGTTATGCCGAATTTCCTTTGCTGTCTTGACTTTACAGATACTGCCGTATTATTTCGAAATTCTTCTCCAAGGGCTGGCTTCCGTCCAGCAAAATCTGCCGGCACTTCAATTGCTTCTGCCATTCGTCATGTTGTGCCTTGCTTCTCATATCTAAGCCGCCCTCATCGTAAGAAGCCGCCCATAGAATAAATTTCCGGTGGGTTTCATGCATATCTCCGCCGACATCAATTCGGCTGCCGAAATGTTCCCGCTCTCTTTTCTTCAATCTGTCAATCCGTGTTGCGGTATCCGTGACGACACGTATGGTTAACGTAAACAAGGGTATGAACTCATCACCCCAGCCTACAAGCGAACCGGATATAACCACCTTGTCTTCTTGGGCAATATCTTGCTTCATCAAAGCAATTCTGTCAGAAACATTTCTTTTAATCGTATAGGGAGGATTTGTAGGTTCCCAAAAATAATCATCCGTATCCATAAAATAGTATCCTGATGTTTCACTGATATATCTGCCGATGGTAGAAGTACCCGAACCGGATGCGCCGTATAAATGAATTACCTTTTTTTCCATGATTTATCTCCTTATATTTACACAATGATAATATTCCTGTTTCTGTATTTCCAAACCGTACTTTTAGATATGTCCTATGTCGATGCGGCCGCATAGGGATTTAGACTTCGTTTTTTATCTTCTGAAGCTGATTCGTAAATTCCTGACAGCGTGCATCAAACTGTTCATAAAAATCACAATCTTGTTCATATTCCATAAAAAAGAATATCTTCAAAAGCGCCATATTAATCTCCTTGGCAAGCATTTCATTTTCACAATTTCCTGCCACAGCCTCCACATCGTTCAACAAATAATGCCATCGGCAGATAAACTTATGATACTTCTCCTGAAACGGTGTATCGATCCATTTGCTGACTTTGACCTTAGAACGATTCCTGCCGGAGCATTCATGAATTTGGAGTATGTATTTAAAATCATTATTTTCATAATATCTGCCCAGAGGAAACAATCTGCATACTCCCGGCCGGAATTCGTGAATGCTGCAGCGCCCCCTTCCGTCCAGAAAGGCACAGATTTCCTCCTGTCCTGCCATGGCCAGATTCGGCAGAATACAGCCGTCCACTACATTTAACTCTGCCTTCCCCTCCTCCATCAGTACGGCCAGTCCTTTTCCCGGTCCTGACTCCAGTCTGTACACATCATAGGGATCAAGAATAACGGATTTTCCCATGCCGCGGCAGCAGTCCGAACATCCGCTGCATCCATGGCAGTCTGCTTTTACCATATCGTTCCTGCCATATAACCGTCCGTCCGAAATTTCCTCGAGACTGATATTTCTCTTCACGTTAACCTCCATGTCACGGCTTTACTGCCTGTTTCCTTTTCAGCCGCCGTACCTTGCCAAAAGAGTCCTGTACTCATCCTCCGTTATAGGCATAATCCCACCATGCCTTTTCTTGGAGGCTCCCATATCAAACTCATTGTCCTCCAGTATCCTGAAACTGCCGTCATCAAGGCAGTCTGTCACCAAGGGCAGATACCCCTTACCCGCAGCAAAACGGTCTACCATTAGACACCACTCGTTCCGGTCGTTAAATCGGAAAATTTCCGGCCCTTCCACTCCATACAGTCCCTCCAGCACGGAAGATCTTATTTCCGTAAAATCTTCCGGATGCAAGGTTTTGCTGAAATCAATACAGATCGTTTTCACCGTCTCGTCCTTTGTATAGCGGTAATATCCTTGTTCCGTGCGGATAATCGTGCTGTCTATGACATGATTTCCTTTTTCCAAGAAAACGACGGGCTCTGTAAAGCTCGCAAAATCCGTAGTGTAAGAAGCATATATTTTCTGTTTCTTATCAACCATAGAAGCCCAAAATACCAGCACGGCATCCTTTTCCTCATCATAGATTGCCTCCGGCGCCCAGACGCATCCGGCGCCCTCCACCCCTATTGTCCGGGCCGCAGGCCCTTCCCAGTTCACTAAATCTTCGGATTCCCACACTAAAATATCACGGCTTCCGCCATACTGTGCCGCCTCCCAGCCTTTTCCCGCTTCTATTCTCAAATCGGTAGCGATCAGATAAAACCTGCCGGGAGTACGGATTATGAACGGGTCTCTGGCTCCTCCTTCCCCGATGCCGCTTCGAAGTACGGGACGGCCTCCCATGAGATCCTCCCAATGCAGCCCGTCCCGGCTCAGAGAAAAATAAATTTGTTCCCCGTCCTTTTGTTCTCCGATAAAATGTACAAATAAATATCCTGTAAATACCATATTTTTTCTGATTCCTCCGTTGACCGGTACATCCGTTTCCTGATGTCTGATTCCGGACTGCCGATTGGCCGTTTCTTGTTCCAATGACCCTTCCCGCACCGACGATTGGCCGTTTCTTGTTCCGATGACCCTTCCCGCACCGACAGTTGGCCGTTTCGTTTTGTGAAAAGTTCTCACTTCTAAGAATCCGCTTTTTTATCCATGATCTCTTTCAGGCTTTCCGTATACGGCGCTCTTGCAATGCCGTACTCTGTGACAATGCCCGAAATCAACTTATGATCCGTCACATCAAAAGCCGGATTATATACTTTTATGCCCTCCGGAGCCATGGGCTCCTTATACCACATTTCCGTAACCTCGTGTGCCGGCCGCTCCTCAATCTTAATTTCCGCTCCGGCAGGCGTCTCCATATCAATTGTGGAAGTGGGCGCACAGATATAGACCGGCACACCGTAATGCTTTGCCACCGCCGCCACCACGGAAGTACCTATTTTATTAGCCGTATCTCCGTTTGCCGCCACACGGTCACAGCCCACAAACACTGCCTGAATCCATCCCTTGGACATTACATTGGCGGACATATTGTCACAGATCAAGGTCACATCCACCCCCGCGGAGCAAAGTTCAAAGGCCGTCAGTCTCGCTCCCTGTAAAAGGGGCCGTGTTTCGTCCGCAAACACACGAAAATGATAGCCCTTTTCCTGCCCCAGATAAATGGGCGCCGTTGCCGTACCGTATTGCACCGCCGCAAGCTTTCCCGCATTGCAGTGCGTCAATATTCCGTCTCCGGGCTTTACTAACAGCAATCCGTTTTCTCCGATTTTCCGGCAGACCCGGATATCCTCATCCCGAATTTCCAAAGCTTCCCGCCGGAGAATTTCTTTTACCTCCGAAACCGGTTTCCGCTCTTCCCTTCCTGCCTTTAACGCGGCTGCTGCCATACGTTTTAAAGCCCACGAAAGATTCACTGCAGTAGGTCTGGCGGAATCCAGATACTCCTTATATTCACAAAGCTTCCCGTAAAATACTTCAAAATCCTCGGTGTCAATCTGTTTTGCCAATATATAGATTCCCATGGCCGCGGCAACACCGATGGCCGGCGCGCCGCGTACTCTCAGCAGATAAATGGCTTCCCAAATCTCCTGAGCCGTCTTCAACGCCGCAAGCTCCGTCCTTCCGGGAAGCAGTGTCTGGTCAATAATAACCACCGCGTTATTGGCGTCATCCAATGCCACCGTATCATATTCCATAATATTAACTTTTGCAATAGTTGTCCCCATATAATTCTCCGTCATTTTCCATATGCATTTATTCAGGACGTGCCCGAAAAAGCTTAATGCCTGATTAGTTCCGCAAACTCTGCCTTTGCCGCCCCTGCCAGATCCTGTGGTGAAAGCTCCAGCTGCGAACCGATCCTTCCGCCGCTTACAATGATGGTTTCCTGTGCCTGTGCAGAACTGTCGATTCTGGTCACATACTGCTTCTTCATTCCCACGGCAGTACAGCCGCCTCTCACATAACCCGTAACGGCATTAATGTCCTTCACATGGATCATCTCCACACTTTTTTCGCCTACACTTCTGGCCGCCGCCTTCAAATCCAATTCCTCCGCAATGGGAATCACAAACACAAAATAATTTTTGCTGCTTCCCACCGTCACCAGAGTCTTATATACCTTTTCATAGGGCATGGAAAGCTTGTCCGCTATCTGCAGCCCGTCTACGAATTCATCACACTCATACGTATAATGCCGGAAAGGAATCTTCAAAGATTCCAAAATTCTCATGGCATTGGTTTTCACTTCTTTTTGCCTTGCCATTTTTATCCTCCCTATTTTCTTCCCTTTCTCTCCGCATCGGGTATTTCTCCGACCATCGGCTCATTACGAGTCCTGCTCTGCCCACGGCTCCGCCAAAACAGTGTCAGAAATCTGTTGAAAGGATATTGAAAAGTTCTTCAACGGCTCTCAAAAAGCAGGAGTTTCCGGGAAGATTTCCGCAATCGCAGTCAAGATACCACAGAACGTTAAAAAGGATATTATCAATCAGAATCAAGCATTGATTAACGGCATAGCTTCTCTCTTTTATAACAGTAAAATATTTTATAAAATCATAATAAGATTCGAAAACAGAAAAACCATAAAAAGCAAAAGCCTGAGTCATGGCATCTTTTTGTTTCAATTCGGAAAAATAATTCCGGCCTGACATGGCGGCGTCTTCTTGGGAAAAATGTATGGACTCAAGATATACGGAGTCGTCATGGCTGTCAAGAATACATCCGATCTGGTTACACATTTCACAATACTTTTCTAATTGGGGATACGGCCGCGGGGCTTCCTTCTTTTGATTCTCTCTTATATATGCGAAGGCATTTCCTAACTCGGAAAATGTGTGCATACTTTCGAAACTTAATATCTGACAGATAAACGGTTGTATCCATGATTGTACGGCAAACAATATTTCTTCCAGCCGCTCCAATGCAATGTTACCGTTGTTTAGGGCACTTTGAAGCGCATAGTTCATTTTTTCCTGTAAAAACTCGTATTGTTTTTCATCCGAAAAATCAATTTTATCCGGCATAAAGTCAAACAATCCGCTTCCCCTCCTCTCTTCGTATCCCGCTCCGTTTTAGGAACTTATTATACAACAAACAGGCTGCATTTTCAAGAATTAAGCATCTTCCGGAATCTTTCTTTGTAACGGTTCGTTACTTTTCACACCCACGCCACCGCGAGGCGCTTTCACGCGTTTTGTGTGCATTCTTGTAACGGTTCAGTGCTCCGTCTGAACCGTTACCTTTCTTTTTCTGCCTTCACCGCAAAGTATTTCCAAATAAAAGTGCACCGCAAGGGACATCCCCTATGATATTAAAAACCGGTGGTTTGGGCTGTGATCAGTTCATAACCATCGGTCTTTATTTCACTCTCACCTATATGTCATAACAAGTAATCCTTCTTGGACATCCTTCTTCCGTCTATGGAGAATTGCTGTTCTTTTTGTCGTTTGGCGGAATTTCATGTACGGCTTCTTTTTTATACTTGGAACTTACATGCCTGCTGGTTCAAAAGATGGCTCAACGTTACCAGATTCTCGGTATCTTCCGTACATTCATCAATTGTTTCGGACAAAAGTGCCATACTGGCGCTTGTTTCTTGCGTGGAGGCCGCGTTTTCTTCTACCACACTGGCCAGACTGTTGACGGAATCCGTAACAATCTCTTTCAGGGAACTCAAAATCTTTGTCTGTTCCCCGATTTCATCCGTAACACCCTTCACAAGGGAAACCTCATCAGTTAAAAGCTGAAATGCGGTTCTGGTCTCATCCAGACATTCTTGCTGCTTTTGCACATTCAGCATAACTTCATTCATTTTGCTGACAGAACTTTCTACATTATTGATAAGCTCTTTTACGATTCTTTCAATCTCCAATGCATTATCGGAAGATTCCTCGGAAAGTTTCCTGATTTCTTCCGCTACAACGGAAAATCCTCTCCCCGATTCCCCTGCCCTTGCGGCTTCTATGCTTGCATTTAAGGATAACAAATTCGTCTGCTTTGCCAGTGCTTTTATAAGCTCTATGGCTTTATTGATATTAGCGGCAGCATCGTTGTTCTGGCTTATCTGTTCGGACACTATATGAATGGCCTCGATTGTTGTATTGGTAATCACATCCAGCTCTCCGATGCTTTCGGAAGCTCCCTCCGAATGTTCCGTCATGGCCGATACGGCTTCTCCTAATTTCTGTATATCGTTCTTTTCCGTTTCAATGACCCTATCCAATTCCACGATCTTTCCGTTCACCGTTTCGGTATCATTCGCCTGATTGGTGGCTCCCTGTGCCAAATCATCAATGGCCTGATTGGTATCTCTGATGCCGTCCGTTATATGTTCGAACTTCCGGCTAAACCTTTCGCTGCTTTGATCCAGACTTTTTCCCGTATGAATTACATTGCCCAGCATATCCGTCAGTGACGACAACACATTATCCAATGAACGAGCCATTGTTCCGATCTCATCGGCACGTTTCATCAACGAAGGATTAACCGTAAACCTCAAGTCTCCCATAGAAGCCTGACGGAGATTGCCATTCACCAATTTAATGTCTTTGGTAATCCGGACTCCTACCAAAGCCGATACAAGCAATGCCAAAACCAATATAAAAGCTGCCGAAACACCATAAATAATTAACATTTTCGAAAAATTATTCCGGATGTTTATCTTCATGCTGTTAATCTGCCCATTCATATCATCCACGTAATTTCCGGTGGCAACCGCCCATCCCCAAGGAGTGAACATCTGTGAATAGGCAAGCTTGGGCGCAACCGTTACGCCATCCGCTTTAGTAAAGTAAAACTCATTGAATCCGCCCCCGGCTTGCGCAGCAGCCACGATATTCTGTGTAACCTTGACACCGTTTTGATCCGTCATATCATACCGGTTGTCTCCTTCCTGCTCCGTCAGAATCGGATGCACCACCAAGGTATAATCCGCTCCGTCTATCCACAGATATCCGGAAGCATCATCTCTGTACCGCATGGCGCGAACCGCGTCTCTGGCCATTTCCTGAGCCTCTTCTTCCGTCAATTCGCCGCTTTGGCTGCGATCATAATAGCTTTGTATCACCGCTAACGCACCCTGCACCTGAGACTTGATTTCCATCTGATAGCCGTCAAACATGGATGTTTCATATAATTCCACAGACTCCTGCATAGATTGTCTCATTTGATAAACACCCAGACATGCCAAACCGATGGTGGGAACCGAAACCATAATACAAATAATCAGAATAAACATTCCCGTCAGGCTGCGAAAACCTCTCAATTTATGACCCACAGTAGTTGTTTTCTCACTCATAATAATTCCTCCCGCACTTTATTTTATTAAAGTGTACTCCCTCATTTGGTAAAAAGCAACAAAACAATTAACAAAACAAATATTTTATTGTTCACTATGTCAATACCAAACTATATGGGCACCGGAGCGTGTCTGAAAATTGCTTTCTGACAGATATGCGTCACAATATGGCTCAAATATACCGCGGAGCGGGGCGCGCAGATGGACGCAGCCACCGCTTCGCCTACGTTTGTGGAGCAGCATTCTCGGAAAAATATTCTGCGGAGTTTTACCAGATATGAACAGATCATACTCCAGAACAGAGATCGCAAAAACAGCATTTTCTAACATGCGGGAGAATTCACGTTTGATTCTTTATTGAGAAAGCCACTGCTTTATGGTATGATAAAAGCACTATTAAACGATTGAGGAGGTTATACTTATGCACGGAAATGTTATTGTAGGACAGTCGGGCGGCCCTACCGCAGTGATCAATTCCAGCCTTGTGGGGGTATACAAGACGGCAAAGGATCGCGGTGCAAAAAAGGTATATGGTATGCTCCACGGCATCAAAGGATTATTGGACAGACAGTATGTAGACTTATCGGAACATATCAAATCGGATTTGGATATCGATCTCTTAAAGAGGACTCCCTCTTCCTTCCTCGGCTCCTGCCGCTTTAAGCTGCCGGAGATCAGAGACGGAAAGGAAGTCTATGACAAAATTTTTGATATTCTGACGGAGCTGGAGATCGAGGCATTCTTCTATATCGGCGGAAACGACTCCATGGACACTATCAAGAAGCTTTCCGATTATGCCATACTGATCAGCAGCGACATCAAATTCATGGGTGTCCCCAAGACCATCGATAATGATCTTGCCTGTACCGACCACACTCCCGGCTTCGGAAGCGCCGCGAAATATATTGCTGCCGCTACCAAAGAAATTATCCGGGACGGTCTGGTCTATGATTATCCCGTCATCACCATCCTTGAGATTATGGGACGGAACGCAGGATGGCTTACCGCTGCCACCGCACTTTCCAAGGGCGAGGACTGCGAGGGTGTGGATATGATCTTCCTTCCCGAGGTTCCTTTCGACATTGACAATTTTATGGCCAAGGTAAAAGAACTTTGTCAAGGAAAGAAATCCATCGTAATCGCTGTGTCGGAAGGAATAAAACTGGCTGACGGCAGATATGTATTCGAACTTACGGAACACGTAGAATTCGTGGATGCCTTCGGCCACAAGCAGCTTCAGGGTTCCGCTAAGTTCCTCTCCGATAAAATCGGAAATGAGCTGGGTGTCAAGTCCCGTGCCATCGAACTCAGCACTCTCCAAAGGTGCGCTTCCCACATGACCTCCCGTGTGGATATCACGGAGGCATTCCAAGTAGGCGGCGCCGCCGTGAAAGCCGCTTTTGAGGGAGATACCGGAAAGGTTGTGGTTCTGGACAGAGTTTCCGAGGATCCTTACATCTGCACCACCGACACGCAAGATGTACATAAAATCGCAAATGTGGAGAAGAAAGTTCCTCTGGAGTGGATCACCGAGGATAACACGTTTGTAAGCGACGAGCTGATTCATTACATCCGTCCTCTGATTCAGGCAGAGCTGTCTCCCGTGATGGTGGACGGTCTTCCCAGACATCTGCGTCTGGATCTGGATGCAAAATAGTACCGGAAGCCGCTTTCCCAGAGAAAAGGCGTATGGAATTTTTTAATTTTCCATACGCCTTTTTTATATTCTGTAAAAAAACAGGTTCTTATTCTTTCCTGAAGCTTTGATTAATTCTTAGCCGCCTTCTCTGCCTTCAATGCAGCCGTCAGAGCGGGAACGATCTTATTCAAATCGCCTACCACACCGTAATCAGCCACGTCAAAAATGGGAGCGGACTCATCCTTGTTAATGGCAACAATGATATCGGACTCTTCCATACCTGCCACATGCTGAATTGCACCGGAAATACCGATAGCGAAGTAAATCTGGGGACGAACCGTCTTGCCGGTCTGGCCCACCTGAAGATCCTTGGGCTTCCAGCCGCTGTCAACTACGGCACGGGAACAGGATACGGTGCCGCCCATCACTTCTGCCAGTTCTTCCAGCATTTTGAAGTTCTCCGGACTGCCTACGCCACGTCCGCCGGATACCAGAACCTTTGCATCCATAATATCTACGGTATCGGAAACGGCTTTCACTACTTCCTTGATGGTCACATACTTATCATTGGGAGCAAATCCGGGATTATACTCCTCCACCACAGCCTTTGCGCCGACAATGGGATCAATCTTCTGCATAACGCCGGGACGAACCGTTGCCATCTGAGGACGATTGTCAGGACAGGCAATGGTTGCGATGGTGTTTCCGCCGAATGCAGGACGGGTCATCAGCAGCTGATTATGCTTCTGTTCCTGACCGGGAATAGCGATCAGAGGGAAATCTCCGATTTCCAAAACGGTACAGTCTGCGGTCAGACCGGTTGCAACTCTTGCGGAAACGGTGGGACCCAGATCCCTGCCGATGGCGGTAGCGCCGACCAGTACGATCTCAGGCTTATACTGGTTGATTACGGAAGACAGTGCATGAGCGTAAGGCTCGGTTCTGTATACCTCCAATTCCGGATCGTCCACAACGATAACCTTATCCGCACCGTACTCAGCCAGCTTGTCAGCCAGACCTTTTACCTGATATCCGATGAGCACTGCCACAACCTCCGTGTCCAGATTTGCAGCAAGTTCCTTACCCTTCCCCAACAGTTCAAATGCAATGCCGCTGATCTCATTGTCAACCTGCTGGGCAAATACATATACGCCTTTATATTCTTCAAGAACTACATTGTTCATGACTAAACCTCCAATTATAACGAATCTTTCCTTTTCGTTTTGTATGCGTCAGCGGAACCGTTCGGACTGCCCTCCAAATTGTTACGCTGCACTACTATATCAGTTACTTTCCATCCCCCGTCCGCAAGGCATGTAATGCGGCCGGATGCATGGGAGTTTAGATAATATGCTTCTCCTTGAATTTACCCACAATGTATGCAACAGCATCTTCGGGAGAATCGGGAACCACCTTTTCACCCGCGCCCTTGCGGACCTTATCGGATGCCTTTGCAATCTTGGTGGGAGAGCCCTTCAGACCCAGATCGCTGTCGTCCACATCCTTCAGGTCAGCTCTGCCCCATGTAGTGATGTCGGCAGCACATGCATCAAAGATTCCGCCGGGAGTCATGTAACGGGGCTCGTTCAGCTCGGAAAGAGCGGTAATCAGACAAGGCATCTTTGCTTCCAAAACGTGATATCTGTCGTCATATTGTCTCTGAACGATCACCTTGTCACCCTCAATCTTAATGTCCTGAGCATAGGAAATTACAGGAATGTCAAGATGTTCTGCAATCTGAGGACCTACCTGTGCGGTATCTCCGTCGATAGCCTGACGGCCGGTGATAATCAAATCGAAATCAATATTTCTCAGCGCACCTGCAATGGTGGTGGAGGTAGCCCATGTATCGGCGCCGCCCAACACTCTGTCGGTTACAAGGATACCCTTGTCCGCGCCCATAGCCATAGCTTCACGCAGTACATCGGCAGCCTTGGGAAGACCCATGGTCAAAACGGTTACTTCTGCGCCGAACTGCTCTTTCAGTCTCAGCGCCGCTTCCAGACCGGCTTTGTCGTCGGGATTCATGATAGCAAGCATTGCGCCTCTGTCAAGAGTTCCGTCCGGATTAAATTTAACGCCGCCCTTTGTATCGGGCACCTGCTTAATACAAACAACAATTTTCATTGTATTTTCTCCTTCATTTCATCAATTTCTATAATATCAGGTTTTTGCCTTTCCGGCATACCGCTTTCGGGCATTCCGCCTTCCGGAAGCACAAAAACAGTTTCTTTCCGTTCACAGTCCACGCCGGAAAAGCTTTCCGATTGACTTCATGCTTTTCCATTCAACAAAGCCGGTTTATTTCAGCAGACCCGCGGAGATAACCATTCTCTGAACCTCACTGGTTCCCTCATAGATCTCGGTAATCTTAGCGTCACGCATCATGCGTTCTACATCATATTCTCTGATATAACCGTAGCCGCCGTGAAGCTGTACGGCCTTGGTGGTAACTTCCATAGCAACCTCTGCCGCATACAGTTTCGCCATGGCAGCTTCCTCGGAGTAGGAAATCTTGGGATTGGTTCTGTATTCGTCCTTCTTCAGCGCAGCTTTGTATACCAGCAGCTTGGCTGCTTCAACCTTGGTAGCCATATCTGCCAGCTGGAACTGCGTATTCTGGAATCCGCTGATGGACTTGCCGAACTGCTTTCTCTCTTTTGTATAAGCAATGGTTCTCTCCAGTGCGCCTTCTGCAATACCCAGCGCCTGTGCGGCGATACCGATACGTCCGCCGTCCAAAGTATGCATTGCAATCTTAAAGCCCTGTCCCTGCTTGCCCAGAATATTCTCCTTGGGGATACGGCAGTCAGTGAAAATCAGCTCATAGGTAGAAGAACCACGGATACCCATTTTCTTCTCCTTGGTGCCGAAGGTAAATCCGGGAGTGCCCTTTTCCACGATAAAGGAAGAAATCTCCTTCATCTTCCTGCCCTTCTTCTCGATAATGCCGGTTACTGCAATCACAATGTAAACGTCGGCTTCTTTGCCGTTTGTAATAAAGCATTTGGAACCGTTGAGAACCCACTCATCCCCGTCCAAAACGGCTTTTGTCTGCTGCCCTTGGGCATCCGTACCTGCACCGGGCTCGGTGAGTCCGAAAGCGCCGATCTTTCTGCCGCTTGCAAGGTCGGGAACATACTTCTGCTTCTGCTCTTCCGTTCCGTAGGTCAGAATGGGATCCACGCAGAGAGAGGTATGGGCGGAAACGATAACGCCGGTAGTACCGCATACCTTGGAAAGCTCTTCCACACACATTACATAGGTCAGGATATCGCAGCCCTGTCCGCCGTATTCTTTGGGAACGGGAATACCCAGAAAACCGTACTTTGCCATTTTTTCAACGGTCTCTCTGGGGAAACGCTCTTCCTCGTCAACTTCCTGTGCCAGAGGCTTCACTTCGTTCTCGGCGAAATCTCTAAATAACTGTCTCGCCATCTCATGTTCTTTGGATAACGTAAAATCCATGATAATTCATCCTCCATTTTTCTTTTTTCCGGTAATCCGGGACGGCAGAAAAGTAAAGCACCCGAAAAACGTAACAGCCCGAAAGTCTCATGAAACAATCCACAAGCTGCCCTTTATGTGCATTCCTGCATGGGTGTCTTGCGAATCGTCTCGCAGCCGAACTGTTACACTTACTTTTCTGTTGTCTAAACGCCATATGGGCACATACGCATATATACCGATCCGTGCCGGACATATTAACCATATGTATAAGCACCTGTAAAGTTACCGTTCACCCGCTGCCGCCTTGAGGTATTTTCACACTGCATTTGCGTGGCAGCCTCAAAGCATTCGTTTGTAAAACCGATGTTTTGCATAACAAATATTCGTGAAATTGCTGTTTTTACGATTACAGTGCATAGGCTGCCATGAACGGAGTGAACAGTAACACTTTAAATGTATCGCTTATTAGACGCGTCTGTCCCGACTGCATTCTTTTTTACATTTATTTTTTATAGTTATAGAATCCTTCTCCGGTCTTCTTTCCTAACTTTCCTGCACGAACCATCTTTCTCAGAAGAGGTGCGGGAGCATACTTGGAATCACCGGTCTCGGCATAGATAACCTCCATAATCGCAAGCACGATATCCAAACCGATGTAATCACCCAGAGCAAGAGGTCCCATGGGATGATTTGCGCCCAGCTGCATCGCCACATCAATATCTGCCACGGAAGCAACGCCTGCCGCATATACATTGATTGCTTCGTTAATCATAGGAATCAAAATCCTGTTCACAACGAAACCTGCCGCCTCGTTCACTTCAACGGGAGTCTTGCCGATCTCCGTTGCAATTGTTTTAATCTTCTCCACCAGCTCTGCGGGAGTATTTGCGCCTGCGATAACCTCAACCAGCTTCATTCTGTCCGCAGGGTTAAAGAAATGCATACCGATCAACGGACGATCCAATCCGTTGCCCATCTCCGTGATGGAAAGGGAAGAAGTATTGGAAGCGAAGATACAATCCTTCTTCACGATCTGCTGCAGTTCCGTAAAGGTCTGTTTCTTGATCGCCATATTTTCAGGGCAGACTTCAATCACCAAATCACAATCCGTACAGATATCCTTCAGGCCGGTTACGATTTTTGCCGCAATGGCATCAGCCTTCTCCTGTGTAATTTTTTCCTTGCCAACCAAGAAATTTAAGTTCTTTAAAATTTTTGCCTTTCCGCCGTCGGCAAACTCCTGCTTAATATCACAGAGGCAAACCTCATATCCGTCCGTCATGGCAAATGCCTGTGCAATTCCGGCACCCATTGTACCTGCACCAATAATACCTACTTTCATCTTAAATCCTCCATTCCAGTTCCGTCTCTTCTCTTATTTATTTAGCAGTTTTTGAAAGGTTCTTTGACTTTTTCCCTGTTTTTGTCAAGGAAGAATGCCATACCGTATTTCTGGTCTTCGGTTTCAAAGCAGTCACCGAAAAGTTTCTCTTCGATCACGATTGCTTCGTCCATCTCTGCGTCCAAGCCTTCGTTGATTGCTTTTTTACAGTTGCGGACAGCGATCGGTGCGTTCTTTGCTATGCCGGACGCCATCTTTTCTGCCGCTGCCATCAATACTTCCTGTGCCGTCTTAACCACATTTCCTTCCCCGTCGGTCTCCGCGGAATAAACCTCGTTTACCAAGCCGATCCTGTATGCTTCCGCCGCCTTTATGTTGCGTGCGGTATAGATCATCTGCTTAGCCATACCCGCGCCTACCAGACGAGCCAGTCTCTGCGTGCCGCCGAATCCGGGAGTAATGCCCAGACCGACCTCCGGCTGGCCGAACACTGCGTTGTCGGAGCAGAGCCGGATGTCACAGCTCATGGAAATCTCACATCCGCCGCCCAGCGCAAATCCGTTTACGGCCGCAATCACGGGAATGGGAAAGGTCTCCAGCTTGCGGAATACATCATTCCCCTTCTTTCCGAACGCTTCGCCCTCCGCCTTTGTCAGGGTACTCATCTCACCGATATCCGCACCGGCTACAAAGGACTTCTGCCCTGCTCCCGTAAGGATCAGACAGCGGACCTCGTTCAGATCTACCGCATCAAGAGCCCCATCCAGTTCTTCCAGCACTTGAGAATTCAATGCATTCAATGCCTTTTCTCTGTTGAT
>Ga0137308_100513_pt1 | contig 31014 bp, 26 predicted proteins | sample Inofrocosms_June_FD_97181 | JGI IMG/M metagenome (GOLD analysis project Ga0137308, IMG submission 97181) | Mouse cecal microbial communities from Vienna, Austria - N-Acetylneuraminic and N-Acetylglucosamine D2O microcosms_June | ecosystem: Host-associated > Mammals > Digestive system > Large...
AGTGCTAACCCTTGTCTAAAAAAATATGCCAGCTACCAGTGGCAGTCAGCATATAACCCTATCGGTTACTGTTCACTCCGCGACCAGTAACGCATGCACAGAAACCGCAAAACAGCGGTTTCGCGCAGGTTGCCGAAAACCTGAACTTTGCAAGAGCTGCTGAAATTTTAAAGATTACACAATCAGCGGTCTCCCGGCAGATTCATTCGCTGGAAGATGAATTGGGAACAAAACTTCTGCACCGTACTACCCGGACAGTTACCCTTACCCCCGCCGGAATCAGTTTTTTGGAAGATGCGAAAAATGTTATGGGCAGGTTAAAAGTTGCTGAGCAAAAAATACGGCGCCACCAAAATACAAATATACAGGTCTTAACCATTGGATGTCAGAATGAAGCTAATCTGGACCTGCTTTGTAAGGTACTCAAATCCTGCAAACAGCAGATTCCCAAACTTTATCCATTTTTAAAAGTGATCCCTCACAGATCTATTTTAAATCTCTTCTATCAGGATGAACTGGATCTGTTGTTTGGTTTTCAGGATGATATTCCAATAAAAAATGACACAATTTACAAAGAACTGTTCCAGATACCACTGTGCTGTATTGTTCCAGCCTCACATCCCTATGCCGAACGCCCGGAGCTTGCAAAAGAAGAACTGTATCTGGAAAATATTGTTGTCTGCAATTCCTATGCAATCCCCGCCAGAGTTGCGGAAATGCAAAATCAGATTTCACAGCATATCCTGCCAGAGTCCACTTATATGTGTGAAAACCTGCAGGTACTCCTTACACTTGTAAGGGCAGGTTATGGCTGCTCGGTTCTTCCGCTTATGAATTTTGTAAACACGGATATACGCGGAATTCCCTTAAAAGACAGCGAGCCTTTATCCTATGGTATTTTCTTTAAGAAAAGTTCTCAAAGCCCTCTTTTGAAAAAATTTATTTCCATTGTAACGAATACATCTTACAGTTAACCACAAACAGCGGAGGGTCAGAGATGCCCCTCCGCTGTTTGCTTTTTTTCCGCGCTTCGCCCCACATACGCGAACCGAACTTCCCGAAGGCAAAGCCCGCCCCCAACACCTGTATTACTAATAAATTCCTTATGATATAACATTTGGGAAAAAGATTGCAGATGTGCCGGGGCACAGAATCTCTTTTATCCCGATACGGAAGCATTCTGCCGCCTGTATGTATCATTGTCTTTTTGTCTTAGCTCATTCTCTACCTGCGCCAGCTTTTTCTCCAGCTCCCGGACTTTCTTTTCATCCCCGGAAGCGGATCGGATCTGCTGTTCCAGCTGCTGCTTTTTTTCTTTCAGTCTCTTGATTTCCCTGTCAACTTTATCCGTATTCGCGACACATTTCTCCGCTGGCTTTCCCTCTCCGTTCCCGCTTATCTTCGGCTCTTTGCCGTCTCCGCCTTCCCCGGAACGTTCTTTCTCTTCATTCAAATGAGTGGATCTTAAATTCTCTTTTCCATCTGCGCAAGCGGCTTTCGGATCATCGAAAAAGATTTTCCGGCTGCCATTCTCATCCTGCCCTACCCGGTACAATCCCGTAGGCTTTTTCCCTGATTTTTCACTGCTGATGTATTCATCCTGTAGTTCGGACAACTTACCGGAACCTCTTCCCTCTGCCGCCCTCTCCGCTTCTTTTGCCGCCCTTTCGACAGCCTGTTTTTCTTTTACTCTTTCCGCGTAGTCAGTTCCGGAATGATCATAGTTTCCATTAATCTGCATTGCCATAAGTATGTTCTCCTTCCATTTGATATTGTCAGGCAACTATTTGGTTGTTGTCGCCCTACAACCATTTTATTGCCGCCTTGCAGCCACCTTTACAGACAGCTTCCTTTTTCTTTTTTCGGCTGCGGAAAGTCGCCTATTAATCCATTTGCTGCGAGATACCTTCTGAATGCCGTGGAATGATCAGTAGTACATGGAGGACAAATACATTCCCCCGCGTCTCTATACTCATGGCGCCGCCATATTTTTCAGCTACCGTTTTTACATTTGACAATCCCGTCCCTTTTTTGAACACACCCTTTCCATGAAAACTGTTTTCAATTTCCATCATAAGGAAATCCCCCTGTATGCGCCCAGACACCCGGATATATTTCTCTGTGCCGGAGTCCTGACTCTTACATGCATGGATTGCATTGTCCAAAGCATTAGACAAAACAATGCAGATATCAATATCCCGCAGACCGCATGGGTATGGCAGAAGGAGGAAACAGCCCACGTCTATCCCCATGCTCTTTGCAATCCCCAGCTTGTTTCCCACCAGGATATCCACTACCGGGTTATTGGTGCTGATGGGGAATGACATTTCTTCCGCCATATCGTCCATATCCTCCATATATCTTACAGCCTCCTCCAATCTCCCATTCTGCAAAAGCTTTTTTATCACCTCAATGTGGTTTCTGATGTCATGGCGGAATGATTTTGTCTTGTCATACCGGGTCTTCGCTTCTTCTACATACTGATTCAGGGAATGTTCTTCCTGTTCCAGCAGAGTTAATTCTGTTCTGAGACGAAAACCCTGCAGCAGCTTCTTATAGCTAATCAGAAGGCAGAACAGGCTGGCAAGCCCCAAAAGATGCATGGCAAACAGCTGCCAGTGACTGAACAGATACCTAAAATATCCTTCTTCCTCTACAACCATATATTGGAATTCAAATCCAATCGTATTAATGTACTCACCCATAATAAAGATCATCAGGATTGGGATAAAAACCAGAAACATCTGCTGCATTTCCGCTGTAGTCCCAGAAGGATAAAGGGCATCCCCGGAAAAATAACGGTACACCATATAATAGCAAAACCCGGTCAGCGCCAGTGACGCCGCCTCGCTGGCCAGCATGACCGCAATACCGGCCGTATCATGAAAAGCGTCAAACAGAAACGGACATAAAAGGCTTATCAGAGAGTTCACAACTCCATAACATAGCAGCATGATTTCAGTCATCAGGGCTGCATACAAAATGGAAGGCTTAAAATCCGCACGGCAGACCAGCACCCCGCATACCGTAAGAAGAAGGACAAGCGCCGCGAAACCGGCTATCGTACCCACCGGGAGAAAATCGTTGACAATCACCGCACATACTGCAAACAGAACATAAAAAGGCGGCCATACTTTCTTTTTCAGTATTTTTATCAGGAAATAAAACTGGAAAAGCATCTCTATTACGCCCATAATATAAATATTGAAAAAATCTAAATGCTCAGCCATTTGATCTGCCCCCGTATCTAAAAACTCTTAAATATTCTTCATGTACTGTAGAACCACACCGGAAAACTCCTTGCTCCGCAGCCGCGATACGGGAACCTCCCTGCCGTTATCCATATAGGCAGTCCCGTTTTTATAACCTTTCAAATGTCGCAGATTGATGAGATAGCTCCTGTGGCATCGAAAAAAATTCTCGCCCAGTTTCGTTTCCAGCTTTTCGATCCGCTCATAATAATCAAGAATCTCGCCTGAAGCTAGGTTCAAATATATTTTCCGGTCTATGATCTCGCAGAAAACAATCTCATCCTTCCGTATGATACGCCCCTCATATCCCTTTTGCACGAGCAGGCTGTCTTCGCTGGCACTTTGTATGGAAGCCAAACAACGCTCCATTGTTTTCTCAAACAATTTCTCATCCACCGGCTTCACCAAATAGTCATAGGCCTGCACCTCGAAAGATTGGAATACCATCTCCTTCAGTACCGTAATGAAAATCAGGAATCCCCGGAACTTATTCTCTCTCAGCCTCCTTGCCGTTTCCATGCCGTCCATGTCTTTCATCTGGATATCCAAAAACAGAATATCTATCTGCCCGTCATATTTCAATAGTTCTTCGCCGCCGGAAAATGTCCGGCAGCTAATCTCCCGGTTCTTTTTACGGAAAAAATCGGAAACCATTGTCTTTATATGCCCGGACATATGTTTTTCATCATCACAGATTGCAATATGAATCAATGTGCCACCTCCTCGTCACCATCAAGACAAGTGTATTTCAGTCAAAATCAGTTTGCTGCCCTGATCCTCCCCACAAGGGATTTCCAGTCAAGAGACCTTCACAAAAGACTGAAAGAGATCATCATAAAAATAACAATTATTATAATCTTTCTGAATCGTTCAAGCAACCTGTTTGCTGTGAAATGCTTTCCGGATGCCACAAACTAAAAATGTGGCAATCTGCTTCATACTGCAAACTGCCACATTACTACATTTCCCTTATCCACATTCGTTCTTAAGCAAGCGTAAACTGATCTACCAATTCCTTCAGACAGGCAGCCTCTGCAGAAAGCTGTTCGCTTGCGGCTGCGCCTTCTTCAGCAGTGGCGCTGTTGCTCTGCACGACGAGCGAAATCTGATTGATCCCTTCGGCAACCTGTTCCACCGATTCTGACTGCTCATTGGATACTGCTGCAATATGGTCGATGGCATCGGTCACAGACTGAATACTGTTTACGACGCCGCCCAAAACGTCCGCCGTATTTTGGGCAATCTCCGTACCGATATGTACTGCATCCGTAGAGTGGGCAATCAGTTCCGATGTATTTTTAGCCGCCTGTGCAGATTTGCCGGCCAAATCCCTAACCTCTTCCGCGACAACAGCAAATCCTTTCCCGGCGCTGCCGGCTCTGGCTGCCTCCACTGCCGCATTCAATGCAAGTATATTTGTCTGGAATGCAATATCATCGATTGTCTTAAGAATCTTCTCGATCTCTTCGGAGCTGGTCTGAATCCTTCCCATGGCCTCTACCAAGTTCTGCATTTTCTGGTTGCACAGGAGAACTTCTTCACCGGTCTGATGTGTCTGGCTCCTGACATCCAGCGCCCCGTCTGCCATATTTTTCACTTCACCGGAAATGATACCGATCCTCGCCGCCAGTTCCTGTACCGAGCTGGCCTGTTCCGTAGTACCCTGGCTAAGCGTCTGCGCGCTTGAGGATAACTGATTGCTGGCACTCGCCACCTCTTTTGCAGAATGATTCACCTGGCGCATGGCCTCGCACAGCTCAATCCTCATATTGCGCATGGAATGTAAAATATCCTGAAAACTGCCAACATATGTTTCCTCGTGTTCCGTATGGATATCCAGATTTTGGTTTGCCATCTCATTAAGCAGATAACTGATATCGCCAATAACAATACGCAGTCCCTCTACTAATGCCTCTGTTGACTTGACAAGCACGCCGGTTTCATCCTTATTTCTGATTTCAGGCATCGGTGTCTCCAAATCGCCCTCCACAAGCAGTTTCATCCGATTTACACAAGCCTTCATTGGTTTGCCGATATTGACCGCCAAAACGAGGGCAACCACAACGGAAATCAATATGGATACCACAATAACCACAATATTGATAACCATTGCATCCCTTGTGGATTCCAGATAATTGATCTGCGGCGCAGTCACTGCGATACTCCATCCATCCGTATCCAATACCGGAGCATAAGCTGCAAACATCTTATCTTCTCCGTTTGTGTAACTTCCAAACCCATTTTTCCCCTGGCGCATCCCGGAATGGATCGCTGCCAGCTCTTGCAGCGAAGGATCGCTCTCCGCCTCCGCTTCTATATTTTGAACCGTAATCGTATCAAGCGTAATGTCGGCAATCGTATCGCCGGATTTATTAATCATGTAAGCCCTGCTGTTTTCACCAATCTGGATAGCCGATACAATGTCATTCAAAAAGGTTTCATGAGGGACAAAATATACGACGCCAACAATGGATGCCCCATAGTTTCCCCCATCATATAAAGGAGCCGCTACCATAATGGACAGTTCCCCTGTAATCTTGCTGATCAATGGCTCCGACACATAAACATTTCCCTCCATGGCCTGGCGTACATATTCACGGTCTGAATAATCATTTCCATCAAAAATACTGATACCATCCGCGCCCACAATATTTCCCCTCTGGAAACCATGCATGGAAACGCGTTCGTTAATGATCGCCTGTTTTGTTTCCACAGACACTCCCGGATCGGACAGATCCGGAATGCACCCTACCTCCATAACAACATTCTTATATACATCCAGCTCCTGCTGCACGCGCCCCGCCGCCAGCACTGCCGTCTGGCTCATCATCCGCTCTACGGTGGACATGGTATTGTTATAGTTTAGCATAATACTTGAGGAACCGGACGCGACTAGTCCAATCAGAACAGTTAGAATAAGAGATAAGGTGATTTTGGTTCGAATACTTTTCATTTTAATACTACCCCCTGCTCACGTAGCCGGAATACGAGATGTTCCAATCAACATATCCGACCCTTTTTATTTATATTATAATTATTATAAAAGTTACTGTTTCCGCTTGTCAACTACTATCCTTGGGTTACACGGAAATCAGTTTTTATAAACGCCAGGGCGGAGGAAAGCCAGGAAGGCCTGAATAGCTGGGAAGGAGCGGGCAAAAAAGGCGGGAGGCAGTGGCAGCGGGCAGTGATTTCAAAGCTGCTGCTTCGGGAAATGGATTTTCTAAATATTCCGGTAAAAGAGTATCGACCGTACGCAACCGCGCGCGATTCGCCATCCGGGCTCATTGCGCGCTTTTGGTGACATCCGTGTCACCAAATTGCTGTTTTAAAAACGGAATATTAAGAAAATCTCATTTCCCTGCGCCAAGCAGCTTTGAAATCACTGCCCGCTGCCACTGCCTCCCGCCTTTTTTGCCCGCCCCTTCCCAGCTATTCAGGCCTTCCTGGCTTTCCTCCGTAGTGCTGATATTTATATAACTACAAGTCCCAATATCCATCCTCCACATACAGGCTTTCCGCCTGTTCATAGGCTTCCTGCCAGGCTTCCTCTGCGGATGGATCCCGTGGGTAAAAGATTTCCTGGTGATAAATCCGCCATTCTCCTTCCAGCAAACGCTCATCCACAATTTCAACTTCATCTCCCGCATGCACGATCTGGCTGAGCCTCGCCACATTCGTAAGCTGCCCGTCTATATACTCAAACCGGTCTACATAATGTGCCGCCGCGCCGCTTCTAGAAAATCCATAAATGCACTGTTTATCCTGCCTTATGGATGGCGAATCGATCCCCATAAATTCCGGCACGTTTTTGTACAATCCGCTGTCCGGCTCATAAGTAAATAAGGAAGAATAGGATGCTGCCCCCGTGCCAAATGTGCCCTGATAGCAATAGATATCTTCCTCTCCATCAAAATTCCAATCCTCCAAAGATAAAAAATTCTGGCAGAAAACATTATCCAGCCCATAAAATGCCACTTTTTCCGCGTCCATGCAGGACGAATCGATGCATTGCAGAATATCTCCCCGGGATTTGTCCAAAACCAGCACCAAAAATTCATTTGGCTCATGATAAACAAGCTCCCCTTCCAGCCTTTTTTCTATTTCGTTATCCCTGTATTCGATCGTAACATAATCAAATCTTTCTCCTTCCATTCTTAGATGGGCAAAATACGGAATCTCTGTCGTCGTTCCTTTCCGATATCCACTAAGAAAATCATTTTCCGGCAAAACAGCTTCCATTACCTGACAGGCATAGCCATTTTCCTTCGCGTATTGATAGGCATAGGAAGTATCACTGCAAGCCACCACAACCGGCCACGGATATTCATTTCTCCAAAAAGCCTTCTCATCAATGGATATCACACTGTCCGGCAGTTTGATAAGGGAAATGTCATATGCATTCTCAATTACATTTTCTTCTATTGTAGTAATTCCGTCAGAAACCGTAAGTTCCAGCAGGTTTCCGGCAGAATAAGGCACGCCCAGACATTCTTTTCCGAGCGTAGATACCCTTTTCCCGTCAATCACGGATGGAATGACGACCTGATAAGGGTTCTGCGTATTTTTCTCCTCATTATATCCCGTAATCCGCAGAGTTCCGTCCGGCAGCTCTTCATAGGTAAAGCAAGCCGTATGTTTTTCCAGAACCAGATGGCTGACTGCCTGTGACAACAACAATTCCAAATCCGGCATCTCCACTTTTTTTGCTGCCCCGCCCAAAGCTTCCTTCCCCTTTGCTGCCCCGTCCTTTCGTCCATCAATCGATAAAGATGCTATGGTTCCTGCGAGAATCAATAACGATACAAGCCCGATTATCATATTTTTCTTTTTCTTCATCATAACCAGCCTCCATGCTATGAACTATTCGATTATCCCTCTTATGTTCCTTTTTTTATTATACAGAACCCCCTCCAAAAAATCACCCGTTATTTCTCCTGAAACTCTTTTCGCATAAAACAATCCTTTCTTCACTGACATTTTGATAAGACCGTAAAATTTTTCGATTCTGAAACAAAAAAGGGACGGCATTTACCATACTTTTTCCGCCTGGCAAATGCCTCCCTTTTCCTGCTATTTTCTAATTTTTCCGCCTGTCTTGTCCCTTCCTGGCATCGCCCGGCAGCCCGGCGGCCGGATCTAATATTCCCAGCAGATCCCCAAGTCTTTCCAGACTGTAATCCGCCTTCCCGCATGTCACCGCCCCGCCGATCGCCGCAGTTTTCATTCCACCGGCGATTCCGGCTTCGATCCCGGCTTCCGCGTCCTCCACTACCAGACAATCCTCAGGTTTCTCGCCTAGCAGCGCCGCCCCTTTTAAAAATACCTCCGGGTCAGGCTTGGACTTCTTAATTTGGTTCCCGTCCACGATCCGGTCAAAAGCTTCCTTTAACCCGGTTCTTTCCAGGATATACTCCGCATTCCGGCTCGAAGAACCAAGGCAGATCCCGTATCCCCTTCTGCGTATTTCCGCCAGGGTATCTCTCACTTCCTCCGTTACATCATCCGGTGTCATCGCAGCGAGCAGTCCGCGGTATATTTCATTTTTCTGCGCCGCCAATTTCTCTTTCTCCTCCCGGGAAAACGATCGGTTTCCGCCGTATTCCAACAAGATTTCCAAACTTTCCATTCTGCCGACGCCCCGCAGACGGTTATTCATCTCCTCATCAAAGGAAATCCCCAATCCTTCCACCGTCTCTTTCCACGCTTGATAATGAAACCGGTCGGTACATACAATCACTCCGTCCAAATCAAAAATCACCGCCCTGAAGTTCATTCTTCTTTCTCCTTCCTTCCAGCAGCCCCTTATATATCCCGTTCCTTTCTATATTCTCGTTTTTATATTTCCCATGGATGAGTCCACATCGTAACCACATAAAAAACGCACACTATACAACAATAATATGTATTTCAAAGTATAAAAATACTTGCCCATTCCCAGCGGGGATGCCCACAACGGGAATGCCCACAATGGGAATATCCCACAGCGGGAATATCCCCCATGAAAATGTTCCCAGCAGGAATCATAATTGTTCCAAGTGAAACCCTTCCAATGTATCGTTCAAAAAACTGGATACGATCATGAGCGCCGCGCCCTCTGCCATAGGGCTGTCCGCCTCCGTATCCACCCATATATCCATGCAGTCCTCCGCCAACGCCGGATAAGCTGCCACCATTTTTTTCAGTTCATCAATTCTGGGCGCGAGATAAGGGGCCAGTTTTCCTCCTATAATAATTTCCGTATCAAAACTTAACCTTATATTGGCCAATGCCTGGGCAAAACGCTCCAAGTATTCTTTCCAGCGCAGAGCGCATCCTTTGTCTCCCCGATCCAGCTTCTTAAAAAAACCTTCCAAGTCCGGATCTTCTTCGCCCGTCAGGCACGTCAGCGCTCCATAAGCCGACCAGCATCCCCGTCCGCCGCAAAAACACTTCCTTCCCTCCGGGTTTAATACCATATGCCCGAAAGCACCCGGTTTATTATAACGCCCTCTGTATATTTCTTTATTTAAAATAACCGAACCGGCAACTCCATTATTGGTCACAATCACATATACCGCATCCTTTAACTCCCGGCTGCGCCATACGGTCCCAAAACCTGCCGCATTCGCCCCGTACTCCACGTAAACGGGATAATCAAAATTTTTCTGAATATGATCCAGTGGAAAATTCTTCAGCCCCAGCACCGTAGAACGCGAAACGATATTGCCCTTCGGCGAAATTTCTCCGGGGAAAGCGATCCCTACGCCGAGTACGCGCCCCGCCCGCGGGCCGGAACCGACGGTCTCCCTCACAATATCATTGACCTGTCTCCAATAGGCACCGCTGTCCTCAAAAACAAGACGGCGCACCGTTCCGGCCTCTGTTTTCCCCTTCAAATCCATCACCTGGACATCCACATGATGCCGCCGTATTTCTACCCCTACCGCAAAGAAAGAACGGTAGCAGAATTCAATCGGCCTTGGCTTGCGCCCGCCCGAAGAGGGAATCTCATCCCCCTCCCGCAGCAGGCCCGCCTCCTTAAAAAACTGCAAAATCTGCGTTACGGTAGGCCCGCTCAGATTCAACCTGTTTTTAATTTCCAGCTGGGTCATGCTCCCTTCCTGAAACAGAAGCCGCAAGACCCTTCCACGGTTAATAATGCGTACTGATGCATTGCTGAATGTTTGTTGCTCCTTGAGTTCCGCTTCCATGTTCTCGTATTCCTTCCCCACTAACCTTAATAATAGAATAACATTTTTCCGTCTTTTTGTATAGTTTCTTTTACCTGTAAACCTGTATATATCCGCCGCATACGCCCTCTCTGACCTCCCTTCTGCGGTTCACAAAATAAACTGCAAAATCTGCCACGACCATAGCCTCGTTCACGATATAAAAGTAAACTGCCCCATCCGCCGCTGCCAGCAGTTTGTGCAGGATGCCGAATACATAAGCTAGCAGGATAAAACTCATAAAAAGCAGATTTTTTCCTTTAGTAGAGCGGCTTTTCACGCTGTTGTACAAATTGACCGGCCATGCAAGTCCGAAACATATAATCATAAGTACTTCTAAAATCGACATTTCCACCTCATAAACGCGTATCCCACAGCCCTGCGAACGGATCCACCGGGCTATGTCCCAGGAAAGGGCTGCGCCCCATTAATTTTTCCACCATGGCATAAACGCTTTCCTCATTACAGGTATAAGCATTGATATAGGTTCCCACCATCGGCACATCCACCAGATGATAAGGATTGGAAAAGGATAAAAACAACACCGGTATGTCTTTTACATATTTCGGCGAATCCTCTCCCAGAAAGTCATCCCATACGATGCGGATGGTCGTCTGGTTGCTGCCGACTTTCATATTGGCAAAATAAATCATGAGATCCGTCTCTTTTTTAAATTCCGCCAGGCTGCAGTCCTCTCCTGGAAACCGTCCGTCCTTAAAATAGGACACCTCAAACCCTTCCTTCTCCAGAAGCGACTTAAACAGTTCTATTTCCGGCAAAAGCCCGCCGGCAGGAAGTTTCTCGTTCGTAATCTGTATCAGCTTCACCTTCCGCATTTTTTCCGGAGACAAAGGAAGACATTGCTCCCTGTCTTTTACAAGCGTAATGCTGCGCTCCGCAATTTCCCTGGCCGCCGCCAGATGTTCCGGGCACCGCAGACAGGAGAGCCCCTCCTTCGACGGTATTGCCGGCCTCTTCCAAAGTCCGGCATGCGCTTTCAATGCCAGGATGCGCGTCACCGCTTCGTCTAATCGTTTCCGGCTCAAAAGCCCTTTCCTTAACCCTTCCATCATAAAGCCCACGTCTTCTTTCCTGTTGATGGTAAACAGGAACATATCGGCTCCCCGCTCGATCGCGGCTGGCACTGCCAGATGTCTCGGCATACTGCACGTAAAGCCCACCATCTGGGTAGCATCCGTCACAATTAATCCGTTGAAGCCCAGCTTTTCCCTCAATATCCCCTGCATGAGTTCCCTGCTCAGGGACGCCGGCATAATATCCTCATCCTTTATCCCGGGATCCACCTCCCGGCACAAAGCGGGTTGTTTGATATGGGCGCACATAACCGCCGGCGCACCGTCATCGATCAATTCCTTGTAAATGCGGCCATAGGATTCATACCATTCCTGTGCCGGCAGACTATTTATGCTGCTCATCAAATGCTGATCCCGTTCATCCACCCCGTCCCCCGGAAAATGTTTGACTGTGCTGATCACTCCATACCGGCGGCAAGCCTCCATATAGCCTTTTGCCATGCGTATGATGCGCTCCGGGCTGCTGCCATATGTACGGACGTTGGTAATCGGGTTCCCCGGATTTAAGTCGATATCTACAATGGGTTCAAATGTCCAGTTCACCCCTGCGGCCCCGCCTTCCTTGCAGGCCACCTCCGCCAGCTTGTATGCGCTCTGCGCATCGTCCGTCGCCGCGCAGCCCATGGGGCTTGAAACATATGTGCCGTCTGTCAGCCCTCCGTTTCCGCCGGAACCGCCCCGCTCCAGATTACAGGCAATCAGCAAGGGGATTTTTGCCTTTTTCTGCATCCGCTCTGTATACTCCCGCATTTTTTCCCCGGAAAAAGGACGGTACATCACACCGCCCGGCTCCGTATCCTCCAGCAAAGCCTCCGGGCTGCATCCAGGCCTGTCCCATAAAATCTCACAAAACAACTGCCCCACTTTTTCCTTGTCCGTCATTCCTTGCAAAGTCTCTTCTACCCAGCGGACGGCCTCATCCCCCAGATAAAAAGGTTTTCCTCTCAAATCTATCCTGTCCATAACCATGCCCTTCCTACTCCTTATTACGCATACGCTCATAAATACGTTCGCTGTATACATCCAGAACCACGGCCACCAGAATAATCACTCCCTTGGATACCATCTGCCAATAGCTCGATACTTTCAACAGGTTCAGCCCGTTGCTGATCAGTCCTATCACCAGGCAGCCGAACAAGGTTCCTCCTACCGTACCCGATCCTCCGCCCATGGGCGTTCCGCCGATGACTACGGCCGCAATAATATCCATAACCGTGTCTCCTCCCAGCGTAGTCTGCGCAGATGCCACCCGCCCGCAGGATACCAGCGCCATAATAGCGATCGTAAAGCCCAGAAGCGCGGATACATACACCCGTGTGCGTTCCACGTGAATGCCGGAAACACGCGCCGCGTCCGGGTTGCCTCCTACCGCAATGACATTCCGTCCGAACTGGGTGCGGCTGAATATAATGTGGCCTGCAACAATAAAAATAACCATCAACAGCACCGAAAAGGGAATCGGCCCTATATATCCCTGTCCCATGAAAATAATCCCTTCATTCAAGTTGCTGATCGGGGAACCATTGGAAAGCAGCATCAGCACCCCTCTGAATACCTGCTGCATCGCCAGCGTCACGAGAAAGGGCGGCAGATTAAAGCGGTTCTCAATCACCGCATTCATACTGCTGCAAAACATCGCGATCACGATACAAATGAGCAGAATCACCACAAAGGGCAGGGATGTCTGGCTCAACAGCCCGCTGATAATGCCGATCATGCACATCATATATCCCGCCGAAAGGTCAACGCTGTCCGAGGCCAGAAGGAAAGTATAGCCCACGCCGATAATCCCGTTGGCCGCTATCTGCCTCGCAAGGCTCATCAAATTGCTGCCGGTCAGGAAGGTATCTGTCGTCAGCATCAACAGAATAAAGAATAAGATCACGAGCAGGAAAGCCCTGTTTTTCAGAAAAAATATGAGTACGGAATCCCCCGTCCACTTTTTCTTTGTTTTTTGCTGCATATCATTTATCCTCCTTTTTCTCTCCGCCCGGCAGACCGAACATTTCTGCCATAATCTCTTCTGCTTCGGCCTCCCGCCTGTCATGCTCCGCCACAATGCGCCCCTGCCGGACGACCAGCACTCTGTCGCTCATGCCCATGACTTCCGGCAAATCGCTGGAAATCAGCAGAATCGCCATACCCTGGCGGGCCAGTTCATTGCAGTAGCCGTAGATTTCACTCTTCGCCCCCACATCCACCCCGCGGGTAGGCTCATCCATAATCAGGATACGGGGGCTGGTCATCAGCGCCCTCCCGATCATTACCTTCTGCTGGTTGCCTCCTGAAAGGGACCAAATCGGCATTCTGCTTCCGGCAGTTTTCACGCGCAGTTCTTTGATCATCGCGTCCGTATCGGCCTCTTCCCTCTTCCGGCTGATAAAGCCGGCTTTGCAGATTTTGTAAAAATAAGCAAGCGTCATATTCATCTGCACATTCATTTTCTTAATAACACCCTGCCTGAGACGGTCCTCCGTCACCATCGCTATTTTATGGTTCAGTCCTTCCCGGGAGGAACGGTTTTCCACTTTTTGTCCGTCCACATAGATTTCCCCTTCATCGGCCGGCATAATGCCGTATATGCTCTGCATGATTTCCGTCCTGCCCGCTCCTACCAGCCCGGCAAAGCCCAGGACCTCCCCTGCCCTGACCTGAAAACTGATATCTTCAAAAACCCCTTTCAAGCTGAGATTCTTTACTTCCAGAAGCACTTTACCCAGATTGGTCATTTCCTTTGGATAAAGATTTTCCACCTTCCTCCCGGCGATTCCGTTAATCAGCTCTTCCATGGTCAGCCCCCCTACGTTGCGTTCCTCTACCATATGGCCGTCCCGGAAAATAGTCACCCTGTCGGCAAGATCAAAAACCTCCTCCAGTTTGTGGCTGATAAACAAAACGGAAACCCCTTCTTTGGTCAGCCGCCGGATAATCTTATACAGAACCTTTACCTCCTTATCGGATAAAGCGCTCGTCGGCTCGTCCATAATCACAATTCTGGAACCGTAAGAAATTGCCCTTGCGATTTCCACCATCTGCATCTGGGCGGTACTCAAATCCTTCACGTTTTCCTTCGGATTCAGTTCTATCTCATACTCGTCAAAAAGCTGCTGGGTGCGGGCCTCACATAAGGACGGCATATAAATCCCGCCCCGGGAAAACTGCCCGCACCTCCCAATCCAGACATTATCGGCCACCGACATGCTCGGAACAAGGCAAAGCTCCTGATGAATCATGGAAATCCCCTTTTGCAGCGCGTCATGGGGGCTTTTGGGTTCATAGGGTTCTCCGTTTAAAATCATCTCCCCTTTGCTCGGCGGGAAGCTTCCTAACAGAGCCAGCACCTCGCCTTTTTCCAGGTGAAAACTAACGTCCGTCAGGGCATGGGTCTGGTAAAAATTTTTGCTGACGCCCTTTACCTCTAATATTTTCAATCCTCCTACCGCCTTTCCTGTTTTGCCGTCACCCCGTTTTTTATTCCTCCGCCGTCATGCCGTTGGCTTCCATGACGGAAACATAAGTATCCGGTGTTACCAGCTGGTAATATCCCTCTACCTGATTGGTTTTTTCCGCCGTTTCTCCGTTTAACGCCGCTTCCACATAGTCTGCGGAAGAAACTGCCAGCTGCCGCATCGCCATCAGTACGGTCGCATCCAATTCTCCGCTCTTTAAATATGACTGTCCTGTGGTAGAGCAATCGATCGATACGATGATGAAGTCTTCCACCGGCTCCCCTTTGGCCTTAATGGCATTTATAATACCCGCCGCCTGTTCGTCCGACTGGGTGACAAAGCAGTTGATTTCCGGATACGTGGTCAGCATGTCGCTGGTAATGTCATATGCCTTCTGTGTATCGAATTCCGCATACTGGCTGGCCACCAGGTGAACTCTGTCCGCATAGGTTCCTTTCAGGCAGTTTTCCTCAAAGCCTTCGTAACGCTGCTCCACGGAAGAAGAACCGGACTGTCCGTATAAAAATGCGATGTTCAGCTCCAGCGCCTCGTCCTGCTCCAGAAGCCCGTTCAAATATTCTCCCTGCACCTTTCCTGCCTCGCGGTGGTCTCCCGCCACATAGGTATAATAACTTTCTTCTTTTGCCGCAATCGCGCGTCCCGCTATAATCACCGGAATCCCCGCTGCGCCTAACTCCTCGATGGCTGCCGCAGATCCTTCCGTATCACAGCCCATGATGACAACTGCATCACAGCCCATATTCATCAATGCTTCCATGTTATTTAATTCTGTCGTCACATCTCCGTTGGCATTCTGTAAAACAGGCTCCCATCCTTTTTCCTTGGCTACGCCTTCAAAATAATCCGCCATGGTTTTCATCGTAGAGTCCATGGAATTAAGGGAATAACCGATTAAATAACCGTCCTTGCCTGACTCTTCCCCGGTTTCTGCTTCCGCTGCGTCCGTTTCTGCAGCCGCTGCCTCTTCATTCGTCTCTGCCTCTGCCTCAACCGCTTCCGGCGCATTCTCCTGGGCAGCCTCCCCTGCTGCATTGCCGCATCCTGCTGCTCCAAAAACCATCAACCCGGCCAGCAGCAGCGCGAGCCCTCTCCGGCGCAAATTCCTGACTACATCCTTCATTTCCGTTCCTTTCATAAATACCCTCCTTATTTGAAATTACTTTTACAAAATACTTTTGCAAATCTATTTAATTAATCATATTTTACACAGGCAGGTTCCGTTTGTCAATATGATTCTTTTATATTTTCCTGTTTTCTTTTAAACTATGTTTTTGGATAAAAAAAGTGGGGGGCTGCGCACTGGATCATTTGTGCGCGGCTCCCCGCTTTATGAGAAATGTGGTAGTTGTTCGTATCAAGAAACTACTGCCTTATCTCGTCTTTGTCATTATAAAATTACCATATATCAAATTGCCCGACAAACCGTTGCTTTCTACCTTAAAACACCATTCTTAACTGCTATTACCATTCCAAAGACTCCCGTTTGTACATCTGGATAGCCCTATGAAAAGCTTCCAGAAACTCTTCCCGTGACATAGGTTTTTGACCTAAAGGATATTCTTGAATCAGTTGAAATCCCCTTAATGCATAAGCGTTCAACGTTTTTACCCCTTCCTCCGAAAGCATCGTTTCATTATCGCTTAAATAATGCAACATCATTTTTTCCAGTCCGTCCCCTTTCATGTCAATATCCTGCCGCTTTGCTTCCGTTGCAACTAAAAGCCCTGCTATCTGCGCCTTACAATCCATATATGGCTTCGGGTAACCTTCGATCAAATCAGTTAAATCAGTAGTATCTTCATCCAGTTCTATTGCCGCCATGCCTATCATTGCACAACAATAATATACATCAAACTGGATTTCAAATTTATTTTTTCCTTTAGTTCCATGCGATCCACCTGAAGGCATAATATTTGAAAAAAATTTCTGGGCACTTTTTGAAAATTTAAAATGCATTTTGTCCATCTCCTTTATTATCACGCTGGTAAGAATCAAAGAATTCAATTCCTTCATATATTTCCACATCATTCTCTTTCGGCGATGCAATAATGGTAAGGAATTGCGTATCAGGTCTATCATAAAATTTATTGGCAAAATGCTCCACCTCTGCCGACTGGACAAATGCGATCATTTGATTGAACACTTCCGGGATAATATCCGCAACTGCTTTTCTCTTATCAAAATCCATTTTACCTGTGGGAGAATCTATCACAAATGGAAACTCCAGATCCGCGTCTTCAAACAAAGTTCCAAGAAAACAATATGCAATTCCCAAAGTCTGCCCTTCGCTCGCAGCATCTTTTCCTTTCAATTTTATGTATCTGTCAATACTCTCAACTTCTATAAGATCGTCCGTAATCACTTTCTGAAGTTTTTCATTCGTTTTGCGGATAATCTCTTTCTTCAATTCAGCCGTTGCCTTTTTCCTAATATTCAAAAGCAACGTTTCTACCACCATCTTTTTGTACAATGCCTCTTGCGTTTTCGTGGCTGCCGCAATCTTTTCTTCATAATCTTTATATTCAAGCTCTGCCTTATAGAGATTATTGGTATCCGTTAATTCCTCATTCGATTCATCTTTAGACTCTATGATTTCTAATTTTGATTCTGCCACAACAATTTTCTCTCTCAGTTTATTTATCTCCTCATTTAACTGAAAAGCTTCTTCTCCTCCTGCCGCCAATAATTTCTCAGCATTGTTATTTAATCGAGTTTGCAATCGATTGCCTTCCTCACACAACTCTTTTAATTCATCGAACGATTTGAGCAGTCCTTCATCATACAGACTGCCTTTCAAACTGCTTTTCAATACATTTAAAATGGCCTGTTTATCACTGCCTAAATATCTGTTTGCACCTTCCAATATAATCTTCCGTTCTTTTTCTCCAATCTCCCTTCCACATACACAAGTTTTAGAATCTGCCAGTTCCACGAAAAAATCTTTTGAGATATTCTTAGGTAGTTTTAATTTTGTCATACCATCGGCAAGTTCGTACATACGTTCAGAAAATTCCGCACAAATCAAATAAGGAGACTTTACCAACCTTAGAATCTCCAGAATTTGCGCATTTATTTGATCCTCGTTATGTTGTTGTTCTTTGAGAATTTCCTGCTTTGTTTCGCTTAATTCCTTATATTTCCTATCAAGAGTATCTCTTTGTGCCATTTTATCTGTTTGCTCTTTTTGGCATTCTTCTATATTCTTCCGTAACTTCTCTGCCTTTTTTTCCAGATTCCTCTTTATATCCAAAAACCTTCTCTGTCTTGTACGAAGATTGCTAAGGGAGCCATTACTTCCTGTAGTTCCTTCTGCATCCTGTATCTCTGCGAGGATTTTCTGATTATCAGCAATGATATTATCCAACTTGTCCAGACAATATAAATATTTGATGGTTTCCTCTGCCTCATTTGAATTGCTATCCATTGATTTTTTTACTTGCTCACCATCAAAAATAAAGCGCCGGACAAATTCCGAAGTAAAAATATCTTTTAACGGATTGGGGAAATGGCGGCCCCTCTCCTGTCCGCCAATTTCTATTGTCGTTGTTTTGATTGTTGCAACGCCTCTCCAGTAATCAAGATACAAAAAATACTTATACTGCTTGTCATCGAATTGAACCGTAACATTAAATTCACCCGTATCCGCTTTTCTTCCTATTGGTGCAAATGACTTTACTTCTTCTGCTTCCCACTCTGATGCTTTTCCATCAAGTACCCCCTTAAGCAATACCATCGTTGTTGTTTTTCCTGTTCCATTTGCCATCATAATAAAAGTATTTTTAATCACTTTCCCGGCGGAATCCGTAAACAATAGTTTCAAGTCCGCAATTTTTCGGATATTTTTATATTCTATCCCAAGAATAGACATCTTCATGGTTCTTCATCCCCCTTTTCTTCAAGAAAGGAAATTGCTCTTTTCAAATCATTTTCCATTCTTTTGTTATTAAATACATTCTTGACATATCGTTTAAAGGTAGATTTAAAATCCATCGGACAATCCGATTTATCAATTACGTCATCTATAGCTGCTTCTATTATTTTATTCATCCCCTTTGCCTCCCCTTATTTTAGAAAGTCCTGTAAGCCAGTCTTTCCTTTCCTTATCTGCATTGTACTCATTTTCGTCTGACCCTTTTAAGATAAAGTCAATCACATTTGCTACTTTATCCAAATTTGTTTTATCAAGCCTTAACGCCCGTCCTATCCTTTGGGTTGTCCCCAACCTAGAATGATCGGACGCAAAAAGGAAAATATTAGTTACACTGCTAATGTCAATTCCTTCGGAAACTTTTTGGCATGTAAGAATGCAATCAATTTTTCCTTCGGCAAAATGAATCAGATTTATTTTCTCATCCTCCGCGTAATATGTGTGATATCTATCCGTATAACGAATTAATACTTCCTGAAGCGCTTTCCCATACTCTTTTGTCTGTACAAAAATAATACACTTTTCCAAAAGTTCAGGCCGCGCAGCAACCAAATGCTCAAATTCCCTAATCTTGTCCACAGCCGTTTTATTCACCAGCGCCAACTGGGTATACATATCTGCCTCATTATATCCTTCCTTTTTTTCTTTTTTCGCATGAAACGCTGCTATAATTTTTTGTTTTTTCTGTTTTTCTTCCTCAGATAATTCATATTCCAACGGAATGTAACGAAACTCACAAAGAATCCCTGCCCTGATTGCATCTTCCAATGTAAATTTAAAAATCACTTCACCTATTTCATTCCTTAAGAAGTCATTGCCTTCCGCATCGTATTCTCGTTCCGGTGTCGCGCTTAATCCAAGCCTGTAACGGTACGGTGACAATTTTCCCGCGAGATTTTCAACAAGCGAAGAGGAACCAGCCCCATGAACCTCGTCAAATATAAATAAAGTGTCTTCCCGGTAGTCGCCAGGAGCCTTGTCTAAAAGTGCCAACAATTTTGACAAATAATTAGCTTCCCTGGAAATCAGCAACAAGGCTTCGTCTGGATGCATAATAAAATCATTCATACGTTTCCGCGACCCATAATGGTAATGTATCTGTTTTGTTTTATATGTCTCGCGCACCTGCTTCGCCCATTGGTCTAACAAATCATTGCTATACATAGTAATAATCGCCCGCCGTATTTTTCCTTCTTCAAAAAGCCTATCTATAATTTTAAGAGCTGTAACCGTTTTCCCCGTCCCGGTAGCCATCGCAAGAATACCGTGTTCCTTTTCCATAAAACATTCTACTGCTCTATCCTGATGCGCCCACTGATTGGAATCCTTTTGTTTTCTTTGGTACGGCCTATCCGACGTACGTAATTGAAAAATCCGCTCTTTTACTGCGCCGGGAATGTCATATATTTTTAAATTTCTGTCTTTGCATCTCCATATTTTCTCAAAACGCATTATATCCGCATCCACATATTCTTTCGTTCCAGACCATGTCTTAAATGCCTTAATACTCTCATAATTTTGAAAACCGCGCTTACTATCATTTATGGAACCAGAAAAAGATACCGCATCCTCACCTCTGTAAAATATGCCAAACTTATCATGAAAGTCACCTTCCTCCAGTTTCTTACAGGGAATTGCAAATTTCATTTCGATAATTCCATCATAAAGCATCCAAGAAAAAGCGTTGAGTATATCGGACTTCATTTCCTTTTCCAGTTTCTGTACATTGTCAAGAAGAGCCTCCTCAAATTTTTTAAAAGTATCCTGGTCGCTATATTCCGAATTTATAATTGCATCTGTATCGTCATTGGAAAGAATAGGGCTTGTAATGCAGCGCATTTTTCCCTTGCGGGAAGCAAAATCACTCAAACCGGCAACATTGTACTCTAACCAACCTGTTGTAAAATACCCTACTCCCCGATCGAATCTCTCTGCCCACTTCAAACAAGGCAAATATAATTCGTCAATCAAGTTATCTTCCGATGTATCAAGGCAAGATTTTACCTTTGGATAATCCATAGCTGTCCTCCTTTTTTATAAATTACTGTCCAGTCTGCATAAATGATTGTAAAAATCTTTACTATATCGCTTCTCATTCTCAAGCAGCTTTGCTCCCCGATCAAGATGCCCCTTCACTATACCCGGAAAATACTCTTCCTCATTAATCTCTCTATTTTCCGTATGAATAATAAGAGCCTTAAATAAGAGATCATGCCCCCCGAAAATCGTTTGTCTGCTTAGTTCCAACCCATCATTGTCCATTTTGCAGTCTTCTGCAGTAATCTTTCCTTTTCTCACGGATAGGGCAATCGCCAGCTTGGAAAGGATATACGGCTGTAATCCTTCCACCTTTGCAATCGCACTAAATATTTCCTGCGTCTGCCGGGATGTATGTAATTTATTCGTCATTTTTCCTCCATTTCTGAGAACTAACAAGTTTATGAATACTGCTCCACAAACCTGCCGGCTAAGAATTTTAATATTCAGCCTTCCCCCCAAAGTATGTACCTGCAAGAACTTTCGTATCCCCATTCGTTGTATGATTCAGTATAAATGTATCGGATACCACATCCCGAATCACGTCACGATAGTTTCCAACCACTTCCTCATCTGTAGAAAGAATAATCACTTGCCCGTTCAGTTGCTTAAAAAATTTTTCCAGAATCTTTTCTCTATGCTCTTTATCGATTCTCGCAAATGGAGTATCCACAATATATGGAACATTCATCTTATTAAGTTGCGACAATGCCTGATACAATGCCATAATAAATATCTGTTTTTCACCGGCGGAAAGTTGTTGCTTCACTTCCACAGGAAGTTCTATTGCCTCCATTTTATCCCATCCATCAGCAATTTTTTTCTGCATCATTTCATACGCATACATGCCAATTTGAGCAATAATATACTCACTGCCGTTTTTGTCCAACGTTCTTTTCAAATCTATCACATTATATCTTTTATTCTTATAAGGCAGCACATTGAGGTTGCTATCAATGTGAATCCCATCTATCAAATCCGATTTATTGATAAGTGAATTGAAATATTTTTTAAAATCATTCTCTACCTTTTTAATGCTTTTATCATAAAGAATCGTCTGCAATTCATTGAAGGCCAGCAACGCCCGTGCCGATATATTGTCCACGGACTGTTTCTTCAATAATGCTTCATAATTCTTTTTGGCTTTCTCCAATTTTGATGCAGATACCGCTTTATCTGCCCTGTATTGCTGCAACTCCGCATCTATTGTCATAAGTTCTTTTGTTTTTTCCGCTTTTTCTTCATTTAAGTCGCTTTTTGCCTGAAGATATCCTTCGTAGCCTTCCATACTGCTGCGTTCCATTTTTTTCCGGATTCTTTTCACATGATTTAATGATGCTTCACTATCATCCGTTGCTTTTTTGATACGATTCACATCGAAGGCATTCAAACTATTGATTTTTGATGTCAATTCATATCTGTCAAAATCCGAAAGATTCAAAATCGGTGTAATAGTTGCTGTTTTGCTTGTATAATCCACGATTTCATCTATAATTTTACCCGTAATATCCTCTGATAATTCTATCCCTGAATCATGAAGGACATTCCGAATTATTTTTTTTATAGGAGGTGTATCTATCGTATTTTTTACGTTCGTATCTATCTGTGCCTTATGTTCTATGGCAATTTGTTTTTTTAAATCTTCCAACTGTGGACGCAGAATAATAAAAGGAAGCACGTTATTGGCCATATCTTTTAACCACTTTTTATTTTCCTCACGTCTCAATTCTTCTTTTGCAATGCGATCTTGCATGGAACGCCATTCTTTCTTTGATATCCCGCCTCGTTTTGCATATCCTTTTTCCAATGCCTCCAACCGGTCGTCAATATCATCTATTTCTTTCGCAACTTCCTGATATTCTTCTTCTGCAGAACTAATCCTTTCTGCTAATAAATTATCGTCTGCCAAACATTTATCATATTCTTCGGATATATTCATCCCACTCTTAGATTTACTGCGCGAAATCCGCCGGAAATTCTCACATATAATTTCCATTGTATCCAGATTACAAAGCTTTAAAAATGCATCTTTAAAATCAGAATTGTGGTTGCCGTTAAAAATAAAATCGCTGATTTTTTCTCCATCAAAAAAATAAAACCGGAAAAGATTGGGCGGTATAATTTGAAGTAAAAAACTTTCAAAATCACTTTTCTCTGTTTCTGATATATATTTTCCATCTTTCAATAAGCGGAAGGTCTCCGTCATTTTTTTTCGTTTGATTTTCCAGCTTCTATCAAATGTATAGGTATGATTTTCTTTTCCGTCATCAAGCAATAAATCAATCATTACACTTGCTTCTCCGCCCTCTAATTTTTCATCTGTATTAATTATTTTTTCTATTTCCTCATAATATCTTGCATTATTGGTTCCAAAACCATAGGAAGCGCATCCATAAAGGCATATCTTTATTGCATTAAAAAGCGTTGTTTTGCCAGCGCCATTTTTCCCTCCTATTAACACCATTCGCTTTGAAGAATCGCTGATATCCAGAGAAAAATCATTTTGGCCAACATATGGGCCTATGTTTTTAATTTTAATACTTTTAATTTTCATTATTTATCGCTCCCTCAACCGCATCATAGTGCAGCCAGCCTTGATTGATTATTTGATCGAAGGACTTTTGCATTTTATTGTTTCTCGTAATATGCTTGTTCGTATCAACCGACACAATAAGTTTCGTCATTAATTCCGCCGGAATATTATGTTTTTCGGCCACTTGCTTTATCGCCCAAATTGCTTCATCATCATACCGGGGTGTCTTGTATTCATCCCATGACAGCTTTTTCCCTTTCACTTTTAAATAAGTATCTACAAGCATTCTACAGGTAAGATCGCCTTCCTCATCCCACATTTTATCAATCGCTTTCAATTCTTCCTCCGTTATTAATTCCAACCCTGTCTTATTTTCCAGATCCAGCAATTTTTCAAGTATGATTCGTCTTGCCGCAAGGGTAAACGGTCCCATTCCAAAGGTTCCGTCTGCCTTTTTATATACGGTTCCATTACGGCGTTTATGATCCCGTAATGTATCATCTTCCCGCATTTCTAACAGTTCATTCCGAAAATCCCGAAGCAATATAAGTTTTCTTACTTCTTCTCCCGTCGATTTATCAATAAAATTTTGAAGGGATTTATCCTCTTTTACCATAGTACAGCACCAACATCCAAATCTGGAATTGCCGGTTACTGGAATTTTATTATGATCAACTTCGCCTAATACGCTTTTTTCTTCTCCCAAATTTTCTCCCTGATACAAATTAAAAAGATATTTCATATCAGAACCCCAGGGGCTTTTACAATCATCCTTCAATAAAAATTCCCAAACTAATTCATTGGGTATTTCCGTGATTGGATTATACACATAGGCATTTGGTATATCATTATGCATGTTTAATAGCCTACCTTCGATTTCACGCGCGCTAATCGTTTTAAGGCGGCTTATACTTTCTCCCTTCCTAACTCCAAGCAAAATAATGATTTCTCCGCTTTCTTTAATACATTCATCCACGAACTTATTCATTGGATTTATCTTCAAACGCTCGGTACACCATCTAAATCCCGGCGGTTCCGGGGTCGGATATCCAAGCCCTATTACTCTGCTCCAAAAAGTCTGCTCTGTTTCCGGATATATGATATGTGCCCGAATATTTAATTCATCCTGTTTTGCCGCCTGATTAATGCTATCGGAAGAAGAGTGCATATATCTTTTTACAATGGGATTCTCCACCATAGTGTCAGACGTTATAACATATATCCTTTTATTCAATTTTGCACCCATATTCTTCAAACGTTTTATTGCTTCATAAACAAGACTTACTAGCAGTGTAGAATCCTTACCGCCGCTATATCCGATAAGCCATGGACGTTCATCGTGTTCATATACAATCATTATTTCTTTAATAATATCTTCAAAAGCCTGAAATCTACCGCTATATGCCATCCTATACTATCCTCTCATCATTAATTCTTTTTTTGACTCTTCTTTATTGACCGGCAGCCCGAGCAACCGCTTAATCTGAACATAGGTTAAAAATATCCCCTGTTCATTCCTGTTTATTTTTCCGTTCGGCTTAATCGCACGATTCATCCAACATTCTTCGTTATTTCTCAGCCAGTCTATGGTCTGCAAGCCTTTCAGCGATGTCCTGACGTCAATTTCAGAGTGCTGGCACAAAAACTCGCATAATCTGCCCAAAGCAAGAATAATCAATCCTTGCGTCGTTATATAATCTTCACGCAGACTTTTTTTGCTTAATTCGCCCCTATCCATTTCATTCCATTCGCGCATATTTACGACTACATGACTCCAAAAATAAAGCATAACTTTTTCGCTGTTTTCATCTTCTCCAATAATCTTTGCTATCCTTTTATTTGCCATATAGAATGTGTTAAGGGTGAATAAATTAGAAGAATATTTGCTCAAATTGTCTCTTTCCTTGTCCGTGTATTTCCTCAAAAATTCTATCGCATTGACTATGTTTTTTGTTATAATCGCCACCTTATCCTTAGATTCATATAAAGTATTTAACGATTTGGAAGTAGTAACTGCATGCTTATTTAAATCAGTAAACATTTGTTGGCTTGCCTGTAATCCCTGATCCCGATATATGACTATGGAAATCGTCTCTTCTTTTAAAGACTCATCTTCCGTAAGCGCCGCTTCAATCGCTGCTTTTCTGTGTTGCCCATCATTAATTAGAAATACAGCATCCATATCAATTTCAAGAAGCCCTGTATTTCTGTTTGTATCTGATGGTACAAAATTCAAATTCCCATCTACAGATGCCGCCAATGCAGAAAAAACATAGGAATCCCTGTTCTCTAATATATAATCCCTTATTTCAGGAATCCTCAGTTCATTCAGTCTCCTTTGTGCCCGATGTTCGGGCGCAACATCATTATTATCCACTAAAAATATTTTCCCTAATAATCCAAGGGGAACCATACAAATATAATATACTCTTCCTGCCTGTTTTCCTTTAACCGCTGGAAACTGATATTTTAACATACTCTACCTCCTGCATATACTTAAGTATATACTTACGTATATACTTAAGTATATATTGATATATAGACTGTGTCAAGGCATTCTTATTTTTCCAATTAAAAATAGAGCCAGAAACCCATTTTTAGATTTCCGGCTCATTCACAATGCTATGCGCTTCTGTCTGCCTTCAGTTGTTTTACTTCTTCAAGAGAAAGCCCTGAAATATCAGCAATCTCCTCTAACTCATATTTGCCCGCTGCCAACATACGAAGCGCTACTTCCTTCATTCCCTCTTTTAATGTCTGATTTCTCATATCTTCCATAGCCCGACACATAATTTCGATACCCTCCTTGCTCTCTTTGAAAAACCTCACCCTGTCTGCCAATATTCCATAATACATTTCCTTTGCATCTGTACAAGAGAAGTCGTGCATTAACTTCCCGACCGGTGTATCTCCACGGTAAGCACCATTTACATACAATATGTGCGAACCATCCTCGAATTTTTCACCTGTTCCTAAAAAGCAACGTTCAATCGGATAAAGAGGCAATCCTTTTCCCATGACATCATTTTCTGTAATGAAGATTACCCACGTTTCCGGCAGCTTGTCAAATTCCTCGCCTTTTTTCAAAAGATTTGCATCCATCATACTGCTGTTATATCTTGCCCTTTTTTTACCCGCTCCTTTATCGGAACGCTGTATCTCTACATTCAGCTTTGCTCCTGTGCTGTCCGTTGCCAGTATGTCAAGTCTTACCGAGCGGTTCAGCAGATTCTCCACAAATACCTGGGTACGGACATCCAGCACTTCTAAATCCGGTTTTTCCAGCACAATCTGCAATACCATCTCTATGCTTGCCGTATCTTTCTCAAAACACTTCGTAAGAAAATCGTCATCAAGCAGCCGAAAATCTTTGAGCCTCTGTAAATCTTCCCGATGTTTCCGATCCATCTGTTCCGTTACTGTCAATATTATCACCCTTTATTTCATCCTTCTTTTTTCTATTTTATCATATGAAATATTTAAAAAACAGCAATTTGCAAATAAATTCCATATTTCATCTTTTAACTGTTTTGAAAAGAATGCGTAAATTCTTTTTCCAATCTTTCTTTTATACCCTCATTTTCCACCTCAAAATACTCTTGCACAAAATCAGTATAAAGCGTTTCTATCTCCTCCTGTGTACAGCCGTTTCCTTTTCCATCCCTCAGTCTCTGGTACATTGGCATTGCCTCAATACACTCTATTATTTTGAAAATATGGGCAGGCATACCCGTTCCCCGTACTTCATACCATGATTTTATCTTATCTATTTTGGAAACAATATCATCATGTTCCAATGATTCATTCAGATTTTTATCCATAACTAGATAATTAATTGTTTTCTTCTTATGCTCCTTCACGATATTGGGCGGAAGAGTAAATGAAAAAGATTTATTGCCATCCTGCCAAGAGATTCTTCCTCCCCGATTATCCGGAATGATAAAATGTTCCAATGTATATCCACTTTCATATGAATAAATTTGCTTTATCCAATTATTATTTGCTTTATACTTATCCATAACAGAATAAATAAATGCTAGTTTATCAAATTTAAAACTATTTCCTAACGAAAATTCTTTTACTTTTTGAATCCGTAGTTCTCTTGCTGCTGATATTACCTTATTTATACTATCTTTTTCGTTCACTGCATCTCTAATAGTATGGTCAATATTACTTTTTGATTTTTTGGCTCCCCCTATGATAAATAGCATCATATATATATACAAATTAGTAATTATCTTTCGGAACTGGTCATGGCTCATTGTATTTACTATTTCTTTATTTTTCCGTAGTGCATAAATAAAATACATGAAAGGCAACTTTTGATATTGTGCAGTATTAAATTCTAACATTGTCTTACACATTTGTTTTAAAATGATATGATCATCTGTACCTCCATACTTACCACTGTTGGAACACAAATCAACAAAACGATAATCTGAATGAAATAAATTACTATAGAAATCAAGAACTGCCTGTCCATATGTAATCATTTCCTTTATGACTCTTTCCGTTTCATCCTCCGTTTTTCCATCCAAATAATGCTTCCCTCCCCAAATAAGATTTTGGGAAATCAAAGTGTTATCTGTTTCCAGCAAGTATAAATACAAATATTCGCTCGCATCCTTATAGCCAAACTCTTTAAAGCCCATAGCACATTTTTTTAAATCTACCCAAAAAGCTCTTAAGTCACCATAGTCTGGCTCTTTATAGTTTTTAAAACAATGCCCTTTAAATATATCCTCTGGTTGTAACAATTCTGCTTTTTCATTGATATCTAAAAAAAGTTGCTCCACAGGATGTATATGATTATGCTTGTCATGAATCAAAATAAGCATTTCACATTCCATAAGTTTATCTCTAAAGTCCCTGGCATCCTCATATTTTTTAAATTTCTGGATTTCCTTATTAAGAGTATCAAAAGCCCTTTGAAAGTCTTCTTTCTGATAATAAACATCCTTTTCCTTTTCAATATCAATATCTAATTGTCCATCCTTCTCAACCATATACTCACCGATAGAATCATTTTCCAAAATAAATTGATTATTATATGGCTTCATCAATCCTAATAACGATTTTTGCTCTCTCTGATGCCCATTATAATAATTGTACAGGCAGGCAAGAATCAAAAAACATGTAGTAATTCTTTGTTGCCCGTCAACAATTTCATACCATGATTCCTTTTCGTCTAATATCACATTTCCCAAATATTTACTGCAACATTTAATATCTTTTACTAAAGTTATTATTTTCTCGTCCGGCCAAATATATTCTCTCTGGTAAAGCGGGATGAGAATCCTATGCTTCCTGCCATCGAAATTCGACAAAGCGCTTGCTTCTCCAGTATCCATCTTAAATAACTTTTCCAATTTAACAACAAAAGCTTTCATCTTTCCTCCCCATAGTATTTCATTATTCCCCATAGTAATCCGAATCTACTTTATATAAAGATAATGTTTGCACCACATTAATTCCAACTTGGTATTTCACCAATAAATCCGCCAGCAGCTTGCCGTCTATTAATTTAATACTTTTTGACTGCCTTTTGATAAATAAAACTGCTTCCTTAGTAAACTTTGAAGTCGTGATAAACACACCCTTCTGAACGTTTTCCATCGCACCGACAAAAGCCTGTACTTCTTTACTTCCTACGGCATTGCTACCGCTGTATCTTTTCGCCTGTATATATATCAAATCCAGACCAAGCTTATCTTCGCTGATAATTCCATCAATCCCCCCGTCATGGGATCTCCCTGTCACCACTCCGGCATTTTTGTCATATCCATACCCCATTTTCAAAAGTAAATCCATAACCAAATGTTCAAAAAATGACGGTGAATTATGAAGGATACACTCAAAAACTTGTTGTCTGATGTTTTCTATATGTTCTGCCAGAGCAACACTGATTTTTTCTTCGGGAAGCAAATCAGTTTCTTGGTAATTCTTATTAGTTTCGTAAATTGTTTTCTCTGTTTCATTATTCCAAATCGAAAATAAAGGCTTTTTCCCTTTATATCCTGATATTTCGAACAGTTTTTGGGGATATGCCGTGGGAAAATCTAACCCCAAACAGCGCCTCCGTATTTGATTATTCACTACAGATACCGGGCTTTTTGCTCCAAAAACATATAGTTCTTCTTTCACGATTTCTTTATATATTTCTGAAGAAGTCATTCCGGTTTTTGACTTTTTCAGTACGCAGGAAATTGCTTCCACAATAGTCACAAAAGGCCACCTCCTTCATATCTTACCCATTTAAGTAATATTATGTTTTCTATGCATAATTTGTCATTTTTTGTCTAATATTATAAATTTTAACATAGTTACATTCCTTTTACAATTACTGTAAACACAACTTATTATATAAAACTAATATTTATATTTTTATCTAAATAATCAATTTACATCTAATACTATATCTCTCCTCATCTTCTTTAACAAATATTGTTGTAATTTATCGAAATAAAGTATACTATTATTATAATAAGTAAGGAGCGGAATGAAATTATAGAAAAGCAAAAGGTACTCAGATAGTGAAAAAGCACAATTTGCAGAAGCAAGTTTTTCAGACGCACTCCTTACGTATGATTATAATTTGTCCACCTATTTTGCCGACCAGGATTCTCCGCACCCCTTGCTCATAAGCATATTAAAGGAGAAGAAAAAACATTAATTTCACAAAATTCTATCTATCCCCCTCTTCCCATTCCACCAGCCCTGAACGCCGCAATGCTATCATCACCGGATGATATAAAACCGCTGTGAATACCGCATTCAATCCTCCCTTAATTAAATTGAACGGTAAAAATGCCGGTAGCAGCAATTCTACAACAGCTTCCCTCGGATACCCCATATAAATCGGAGCGATCCAATAATTCCAAAGCATCATCACCGATACCTGGCAAATGAAGCCGCCAAGCAGCCCGGCGGCCAGCCCTGACGGCCTTCGCCTCTTTTCATATACCAGCGCCGCAGTACATGCAAAGGAACAACTGGAGACAATATTCATGATACAGCCCAGGACTCCCGTTCCGCTGATCGTAAGCATCTGCGCTATGGCAACGATCACACTGACCGCCAATGAAGCAGCCGGTCCAAACAATAATCCCCCAATGACTATAATAATATCTTTGGGATCATACTTCAAAAAAAGGACGACCGGAACACGCCCGATGGCCGCAGCCGCATACGCCAGCACACATAACATGCCCATTGTTGTAAGTTTCTTTGTCTTGTTTCGATTCATATAGAATACCTCCTGAAAATAAAATAAACGCTTGAAAGCATAAAATGCCTTTCAGGCGTCGATTTTCAGGTGTATTAAAAATGCCCACAGGACAGGTTTATAAAAAAGAGTGCAAAAACCAAAATCAGATTTTCTCTGACCATTTCAACACACCTTCTTTAATCCGGACTATACCGTCGGTTTTGGAATTTCACCAAACCCCGCGCTTTCGCGCCCGCGGACTGTCACCGCCGATCGGGAATTT
>Ga0137308_101097_pt1 | contig 30983 bp, 23 predicted proteins | sample Inofrocosms_June_FD_97181 | JGI IMG/M metagenome (GOLD analysis project Ga0137308, IMG submission 97181) | Mouse cecal microbial communities from Vienna, Austria - N-Acetylneuraminic and N-Acetylglucosamine D2O microcosms_June | ecosystem: Host-associated > Mammals > Digestive system > Large...
TTTCTGCCTGTTGGATGAGATGGAAGACATCACATTCAGCCGCTCCATGTGCATAATCATAGATGCATTGATGGATGCGATTATGGAATATTTCCACATCACTGAAGCCCAGCTGGAAGAATTCACCGCCAGTTTTATTCAGCGTCTTCCCAAATATATGCAGGAGGCCTTGGAACGGAAAGAAATAGCGGCCTGAAAATATTTTATAGGCTAAAGTATTGATTTTTCAATGTGCAAATCCCATTTTTGATGTGGGAAGTTTGAGTTATGTTATTTTTCACAGTTCACTCTACCTTTCCGCCGGATTCCGTGATATTATGTAATTGTGGTTGTACAGTTCCGGCTGTATTTGTCCTCACTGGTGTTACTGCGCCGGTGAGGGCGTTTTCATTCCTTCGTCATATAATAGCTGCATTCTCTCCGTCTCTGGGCTTCAAAGATTTCCGTCAAAACTTCCTTTGCTCTCTCAACTGTTGGATATTCTCCCAGCGTAGGATTCGGGTGTGAATTGCACAGGATATAACCAACGAAACGATCCGGATCATCCCTGAATGCTTGCACCGCCCACATTTGCTTTGGATAATCTATAATTCCATCACGGGCTTGCGTCATAATCTTCATTTTCCCGGCTTTTTCATTCCTGCTCTGCACCGGCATCCCTCTGACACACAGCATACTGTCACCAACGAACGGTTCCGGCTCATAAACACAGTCGGACAGCTTCTCTAAAAGTTCCACTGAATTTCCGATCTTGTCCAGCTTTTGGGTGATGTCTGCCAGTCTGAGGTTGATCCCTTCCAGGGATTCTGCCAGACGGGTTAATAGTTGTTCGTTCATATGTTCTCCTTTCTGATTCTCTCTATGTATCAATAAACTATTCATATCATTCATATGGATTCATACAAAGTTCTGCCATCCTCAATTGCACCTTATCTTGACTGACTTTTAAGTTAGTCATTGTTTCCATCTTGTTCACCTCACTTACAATATTCAGCGCAATACCACGCTGTTTTTATATCATAACAGCTTGTTACTGCGCTGTCAATATACAAAAAAGATTTTTTTTGCGCTGTTATTTTTCTTATAACTGTGCTATACTAATTTTAAGGTAGGTGAAAAGATGTCAGAAACAAGTAACGATATCAAACGTATCAGGAAAGAAAGAAAACTAACTCAAAAAAAATTAGGCGAGTTATGCGGAATTGCTGAATCGAATATTAGAAAATATGAAAACGGAAAACAAAACCCCAAGGCGGAGACACTAGATAAAATAGCAGAAGCATTGGATGCTATGATATATTATGACCACGATTCTCGCCAACACCGTCTTATCAAATTCGAGGAAGGTCAAGTTACTCGCACTATTCGTACTTATGCCGATCCCGACCCAGAATATACTCAAAAACAAGTTGAAGAACTCCTAAAAAATGAATCGAGAAACATAGATTATGATCACTCCTATTCATATGCCAGCTCAGAAGAAGATTTTAATAAAAATCAAATAGAACTTACGAACAAAAAAGACGGCAATGCTCATAAATATGATGCAAGTATTCGTACAGAAATTACACCAGAACAAATAGAACGAAACAAAATACAAAACAAATTACTAGTTGGAGAAAATGTAACACCAGAGGAACTTGAAATACTAAACGATTACTACAGTTCAGAACAATTTAGAAACTCGTATAAAAAATTAAAAGAAGTCGCTCAGGAAGGCCTTGCAACTATAAAACGACTCCAAACCGCTTATAGCAAGCTAAATGATATCGGACAAGAAAAGGTTGCTGAACATGCCGAAATGATTGCAAAAATACCGGAATACCAGAAGGATCCAGACGAACCCCAGGAGGATTAATCTTGGGTACCCCATTGGAGCCAAGGCCAATTTTGGTTTTGTTGCTCTGTACATGGTGATTTATTTTGCGGGGAGGTGAAACATGAGTGTAGAAGAAAGGCTGAGACAGCAAGGCGTAAAAGTAAACGGCACGCTCGATATTCGAGCTGGGTTTGAATTTATGAGGAAGGCATTTGTTGATGAGTACGGGTTGATAATCAATTTTAAGTTTCCGGAAGATGAACAGGAGGGGGGGAGGATTCACTGCGTATAAAAAGGAATCGTACCGAAAGAGAAAAAGAGAGGTTGCAGTGATAAAACTCAGGATTCTCTGCATAGCAATCGTTTTTTTGCTCGGGAACATCACTTGCTTTATTTTCAGTCTGGTATGCAGATAAAAAGAGCGCACAGGCTGGTAGCCAGATTTTGCGTTCAGAAAGATAACCAATTTCCTTTTATTAGGGAAGTAAGGGATTTGTAAATGGAAGGAGAGACACTCTTAAAATTATTCAGTCTGGCCAGATAGCATTTGATGTTACTCTTGCAAAAATCTGCATGGCCCATTTAAAATGGTACCTGTTTTCCCGATTTCAAATCGGGAAATTGACGCAGGGATTTTTCTGTGGCGAGGTGGCACTCATAGGACGCCCCTCATAATTTCCGGATGGGGCCCCTGATTCAGGGCCGTGGTTCCCTCCATTTAGGAGGTGGGGTCTAATCAGATCCTCCCTGTCCCTTCAACACTGAAATATCGGATCATATTTGTTCCCGGATCCGCACATTGAAAATAGTATATCTGCCAAGGGAGCCGAATGGGCGATTACGTCAGCCACCGGACGAAAGAAAGGGGGCTGGTGCTTATGGTTACATATGGAGACTTATTCACATTTGTAATTATGCTTTGCGCTGTTATAACTCTTGTTATTTACATCAAACGCAAAAAGTAGCGCCCTCGTCCTGGTAAGATAAGGCGCTACTTCATGTAACAAATTATTTTCCCGGCGGCTAGGTGTACTCTAGCTTTCGGCTCTCTTGTCAAATATATTATATCTAATAATATGCGCATTGTCAAACCAAAATCCATTCATTTCAAAAGGCACCGCCACGTGCAGGAATGAAAGGAAGATGATAAAATGCCAGCTTATAAAGATGAAAAGACCGGTACCTGGTACTGCAAATTCTATTACGTGGACTGGACAGGAACCCGCCGCCAGAAGATGAAGCGGGGCTTCAAGCTGCAGCGTGAAGCGAAGGACTGGGAGCGTTCTTTTCTTGAGAAACAGTCCGGCAGCCCGGATATGACTTTTCAGGCGCTCTATGACCTGTACCTGGAAGATATCCGCTCACGGCTAAAAGACTCCACCGTTGAAGTAAAAAGGCGTTATATAAGCCACAGAATACTTCCATATTTCAAAAATAAGCCTATCAATGAGATTTCCCCGGCTGATATCCGGAAATGGCAAAACAGGCTTATTCAGGACGGTTTGAAGCCTACTACACAGCGCAATGTAAACAGCCAGTTAAATGCAATCCTGAATTTTGCGGTAAAATACTACGATAGTAATAAGATATTTATAATTTTTTAAGGAGACTATGTCCATGAAACCGGAAATCCTATTTGAAGATCGGCATATCCTTGTCTGTATCAAGCCCGCAGGCGTCCCCACCCAGAGCCGGCAGATCAGTACGCCCGATATGGTAAGCATCCTGAAAAATCATCTGCACAGCCGTCAGGCCAAAAGCGGAGAACCCTATCTTGCCCTGATCCACCGTCTGGATCAGCCCGTGGAGGGGCTTCTTGTATTTGCCAAAACTCCCGCGGCCGCAAAATCGCTCAGCCGCCAGCTCCAGGCCTCCGGCTTCGGAAAGCACTATCTCGCTGTTTTAAGTGCTGTTCCTGAGCAAACGGAAGCGGACCTGGAAGACTATCTGGTAAAAGACGGGCGGACCAACACCTCCCGCGTCTGTACCTCCGATACGCCGGGCGCCAAACCCGCGCGGCTTCATTATCATGTTCTCCGAACCCGGGATTCCCTGGCCCTGGCCGAGATCATTCTGGACACCGGGCGCCACCATCAGATCCGTGTCCAGATGGCGCACATCGGCTGCCCCATTGCCGGGGATACAAAATATACGCCGACGTCCCCCGGACAGACCCGTTCCATACCCGGACCGCTCCGGCTTTACGCAGTAAAATTATCCTTCTGCCATCCCGCGACCGGAGAACCGCTGTCCTTTTCCCATACGCCGCTGCTGCCGTTCTAAACGGCAGCAGTTCTGCAGCCGGGCAGCATATAAAAACAGCACCTGGCTGTTTCTTTCACCAGCCAGGTGCTGCTGTCATTTACAATAGTTCCTCATAAACCATTACGATACTTCTTCCTCTCCCCCTGCAGTCTCCTGATATTTTTCCAAAATCATTTCCTGTATCCGCTCTCTCGTGTCAGAGTTAATCGGGTGTGCAATATCCCTGTATTCCCCATCCATCGCTTTTTTGCTCGGCATTGCAATAAACAATCCCTTCTCTCCTTCAATCACTTTAATATCATGAACTACAAATTCATCATCAATCGTAATTGAAACAACCGCTTTTAATTTTCCTTCCTTCGCCACTTTTCGTACACGCACATCTGTGATCTGCATATCCAGTCTCCTTTCTCTGTCTGCATTCCCCGGTACAGCCCTTCGCAAGCCTGTCCATTCATCCCATCATCCGTACCGAAAAGACTTTTTTAACACACCTTCATCTCTTATTATTTTTATATCTGCAGGCCGGCAAAAATCAAGATCCACATCCGGCGGAACCTGTGGTTCATCCGCCAGATCTCCCAAAAGCCGCCAGCCAGACTGCACTTTTTATACTCCCCCGTCCGGGAGGTCCCCGGCGTCTCATTCTGATTTTATATCAGATACCTCTCGTTCCGTTCCACAACTACTTTGATCTCACCCTCTCCTACATGCCTTGTATTCGCGCGGATCGTTCCCCGGCTTTCCACGACACAGTTCTCAATATATGTATGATCTCCCAGATAAACATCATTGAGGATGATCGAATTTTTGATCACACAGTTATTCCCCACAAATACCTTCTTAAACAGCACGGAATTTTCAACCGTACCGTTGATGATGCTCCCGCTCCCGATCAGGCAGTTCTTCACCGCCGCGCCCGGGTTGTATTTTACAGGCGGCAGGTCGCTCACCTTGGAATACACCGCCGGGAGCTCCCGGAAAAAATACTTTCGAACCTCCGGTCTCAGGAAATCCATATTCGTCTGATAATACGCGTCTATCCTGGAAATATTATTCCAATAACCGCTCAGCTTATACCCGTAGATTTTTTTCAGATTCTTATAACGGATCAGGATATCCGTCACAAAATCATAATGCTCTTCCTCTGCGCAGTGCTCCACCAGATCAATAAGAAGCCTCCTCCGCATCACATAGATGCCTGTGGAAATGGTCTGCGAACTGGCCACCATCGGCTTCTCTTCAAATTCCTGGATCCGGGCCGATTCATTCATCCGCACGGTGCCGAAACGTGTCGCGTCGTCGCCGTCCTCCAGATCCTTCACCACCACCGTAATGTCCGCCTTCTTTGCAATATGGTATTCCAATACCTTATTGTAATCCAGCTTATAAACCGCATCGCCGGAAGCGATGATCACATACGGCTCATGACACCGCCTCAGGAAGTCCAGGTTCTGGTAAATGGCATCCGCTGTCCCCCTGTACCAGTAGCCATTCTCCGCCGTAATGGTCGGTGTAAAAATATACAGGCCGCCCTGCTTTCTTCCAAAATCCCACCACTTGGCAGAATTCAAATGCTCGTCCAGCGACCGCGCATTATACTGTGTCAGCACCGCGACTCTCTGAACGTGGGAGTTCGTCATGTTGCTCAGCGCAAAATCAATGGCCCGGTAGCTGGATGCGATCGGCATCGCCGCAACCGCGCGCTTCGCCGTCAGTGCCTGCATCCGTCTGTTGTTGCCTCCCGCCAGAATAATCCCTACTGCTCTCATACACGATCACCTGCCTTTATCAATGTCTCACCGCTCTCCAGTATCCCGTTCAGATAATCCGCCGCAGCCGTCGCGCCGCTGATCGCCGTATTCTTTCCGATCTGTACGTCGGAAGGGATACGGGAATTTTCTCCGATCGTTGCCAGCCCTCCGTTGTAAATGTCCGGCCGCGCGCGGTTGGGCACATCGCTCCCGACCCCGATCACAACATTGCTGCCGATCACCGTATTCTCTGCGATGATCGCCTTTTCGATCACACAGTCCTCCCCGATGACCACATCCCGCATGATGATCGAGTCCCGGATGACACTTCCCTTTCCTACGCTCACTCCCGCGCCCAGCACCGAAGAATGTACTTCTCCGAAAATCTCGGAGCCATTGCTGATAATACACTTGTCCACAACGCCCTCCGGAGATATGTACTGCGGCGGAAGATTCATGCAGTTGGTATAGATCTTCCAGAATTCCTCATAGAGGTTGAATTCCGGTATAATATCGATCAGCTCCATATTGGCTTCCCAGTAAGAACCAAGCGTCCCTACATCCTTCCAATATCCGTTGTACTCATAGGCAAACATCCGCATTCCCTTTGCGCCGCAGTAAGGAATGATATGCTTCCCGAAGTCACAGTTCGGCTGGCTGGAAAGCCGGATCAGCGCTTCCTTCAAAACCGGCCAGCTGAAAATATAAATTCCCATGGATGCCAGGTTACTGCTGGGCCTCTCCGGCTTTTCTTCAAATCTGCTGATCCGTCCCTCTCTGTCCGTCACCAGGATCCCGAAGCGTCCCGCCTCCTCCATAGGCACCGGCATCGCCGCGATCGTCACATCCGCCTTGTTGGCCTTATGGGCGGCAAGCATCACTTCATAATCCATCTTATAAATATGGTCTCCGGAAAGAATCAGCACGTAATCCGGATGGTAGCTTTCCATATAGTCCAGATTCTGGTAAATGGCATTGGCAGTCCCTGTATACCATTCACTGTTCACACTCTTTTCATATGGAGGAAGAATCGAAACCCCGCCTATATTCCGGTCCAGATCCCACGGAATCCCAATCCCTATATGTGTATTCAACCGCAGCGGCTGATATTGTGTCAGGACTCCTACCGTATCCACTCCTGAATTGATGCAGTTGCTCAACGGAAAATCAATAATACGGTACTTGCCGCCGAAAGACACTGCGGGTTTTGCCACCTTTGCGGTAAGAACTCCGAGTCTGCTGCCCTGTCCGCCCGCAAGCAGCATGGCGATCATTTCCTTTTTAATCATGCCGTCACCTCCATTTCTAGTTATTCTATTTTATTATAGCATCATTTCATTGTTAAGTACACAGATTTTACAATTTTTTCTAACTAAATATTCTCTTTTTGTTGGAAATAAACAAAAAGAACTTCTTTCAATTTTTATCATATATAGTATAATAAATAAGGCAGAATCAATTTGAACCTTATTTATAAGTATTCTAAACGATGTATCATCGTTTCGTCAGGAAAGGAAAATAGATATGTATAAGATTGATTTCACGAAACCAATCCACATTCATTTTATCGGGATCGGGGGCATCAGCATGAGCGGCCTTGCCAGGATCCTCCTGCAGAACGGCTTCACCATATCCGGTTCTGACGCCAGGGAATCCGCGCTTACACAGCAGCTGGAAGAGAGCGGCGCTCAGATCTTTTATGGACAGAAAGCCTCCAACATCATCGACGGCATCGACTGCGTGGTCTACACGGCGGCGATCAGCCGGGACAACGGGGAGCTGATCGAGGCCGTTGCCAGAAAGATCCCCATGCTCACCCGCGCGGAGCTGTTAGGACAGCTCATGAAAAATTATGACACCCCCATCGCGGTATCGGGAACCCATGGAAAGACCACCACGACTTCCATGATCTCCCATATCCTTCTGGAGGGGAACCTTGACCCCACCATCTCCGTAGGCGGCATCCTGCAGGCCATCGGCGGCAACATCCGGGTTGGAAATTCGGGCACCTTCATTACCGAAGCCTGTGAGTATACCAACAGCTTCCTGAATTTTTTCCCGAAGATCGGGGTGATCTTAAATATCGAAGAAGACCATCTGGACTTTTTCAAGGATCTGGAGGATATCCGGCATTCCTTCCATCAGTTTGCCGCTCTGCTGCCTCCTGACGGAACTCTGGTGATTAACGGAGACATCACGGATTACCCGGAGATCTACCGGGATCTGGAATGCCATGTAGCGACCTACGGAAGTTCTCCGGATTACGATTACAGCGCTGCCAACATCCTCCACGACGAAAAAGGGCGGGTTTCCTTTGATCTTGTAAAATATGGCGAGACCGTCACACGGATCCAGCTTTCTGTGACCGGCGACCACAACGTGTCCAACGCGCTGGCTTCCATTGCCACCGCCGAGCTTCTGGATGTCCCCATGGAGTCCATTCAGAAGGGTCTTCTGTCCTTTACCGGAACAGACCGCCGTTTTGAGTATAAGGGAACGCTGGACGGAATCACGATCATTGACGACTACGCGCATCATCCCACGGAGATCCAGGCTACCCTGAAGGCCGCGAAGTATTATCCCCATAAGTCGCTCTGGTGTATCTTCCAGCCCCATACCTATACCCGGACCAAGGCCTTCTTCCACGAATTTGCGGAGGCTCTGTCCCACACGGACCATCTGGTGCTGGCGGATATCTATGCCGCAAGAGAGACCGACACCCTGGGCATTTCCTCAAAGGATCTGGCCGAGGAGGTCCGGAAGCTGGGAACGGACGCACACTATTTTCCTTCCTTTTCTGAGATTGAAGAATTCGTAAAAGCACAGTGCGTTTCCGGAGATTTGTTGATAACTATGGGAGCCGGAAACGTTGTAGATATTGGAGAAGACCTGCTGAAATAAGAGTTATCCACAGTTTTCACACAGAGTTATCGACATAAAGGTTGAAAATGAGGAAAAAAAATGCTTTTTCCTGCCGGGTTAAAATGCTATAATACCTATACTAAACATCGGCGAAGAATCTTAAGAATTTAAGAGGTAGGAAGAGCAAATGAAAACTTTAAAACTCAAAAATAAGCTCCAGGCAAACGCAACCATGGTCTCCAACGACTTCATAGATCACCATCTGGCTCAGGCAAACGGTGAATTTGTAAAGGTCTACCTGTTTTTACTGCGTCATCTTGAGGATCCCTCTTCGACGCTTACGGTATCCAAGATCGCCGACTGCCTGAACCATACGGAAAAGGACATCATGCGGGCGTTCCGTTATTGGGAAGCCGCTGGCGTCTTAAGTCTCGGCAGAGAAACTGAAGGCAGGGCAGCAGAGACCGAGGTTCGGAAAAAAAGCAGTCAGCCTTCTCTGTCCGCTCCGGCGGAAGAAGAAAAAAAGGCAGGAGCGGTCACAGCAACAACCCCCGCGGCAGAGGACAACCCGGACGGCAGCGCCGATCCCGTTTCGGATAAGGTAATGGCCGATCCTCTTCCCGATGCGCTTCCTTCCTCGGGCAGTCCTGCGGCAGACACCAGACCCGCAAAAGCAATCCCGCTGGATTCCTTCAAGGCACAGAAGGAACTGAAGTCTCTGCTTTTTATTGCAGAACAGTATCTCGGCAAGACTCTGACCAAGTCGGACACAGACGCCATCACGTATTTTTATGATACCTTGGGCATGTCCGCCGATCTGGTGGAATATCTGCTTGAGACCTGTGCGGAGAACGGCCATAAGAACATGCACTATATTCAGAAGGTCGCCCTTTCCTGGGCCGATGACGGGATCGAGACCGTAGCCCAGGCCCGCCAGCGCTCCATGAATTACAACAAGAACTGCTATACCGTCCTCAATGCGTTCGGTATCAAGAACCGCGGCCCCGCCGTTTCAGAGGTTACATATATCCAAAAATGGACGGATGAGTTCGGCTTTACACTGGATATCATTCAGGAGGCATGCAGCCGCACAATCGCCGCGATCCACCAGCCCAGCTTTGAATACGCGGATACGATCCTGACAAAATGGCATGACGGAAAGGTACATCATTTAAAAGACATCGATAATCTGGATGCCGCGTTTCGAAAGGAAAAAGCCGCGAAAAAATCATCCGCCCCCAGTCCTAAAAGTGTCACAAAGAATCTGAATAATTTCGAGAGACGCACTTATGATATGGACTCTTTGGAGGCGCAACTATTAAACAGCAATTAAGGAACTGTGGAAAAACCGCGGCAGATTTTATCGGCCCGGGTATCTTTATTTGCAGTTCCTAAAAGGAGTTTGTCGTGGGATTAAAAAATTCACAGTACCAGGCGATCATGAGGGAATACGAGCAGAAGCAGCTCCGCAGCCGTGATACCCTTGCCAGACATTATGCTGAGGTGTATACAAGGTCTCCGGAATTTCAGTCTCTGGATGAGTCGATTTCCATCCTTTCCGTCCAGTATGGGAAGAGGCTGCTCAACGGAGACGACCATGCGGTGGAGTCCTTAAAGAGCGAGCTTGCGATCCTCAGGAAGCAGAAGGATGAGCTGCTGCAGTCCTGCGGCTTCCCTTCCGATTATCTGGAGCCCTCCTATGAGTGTTCCCAGTGCAGGGATACGGGCTATATCGACAATCAGAAGTGCCGCTGCTTTAAGGCGGCTGCCAGCCGTCTCCTTTATGAGCAGTCCAACCTGAAGGAAATTCTCAAAACCGAGAATTTTAATTCTTTTTCCATGAAATACTATTCTGATAATTATATTGACCCCAAGTCCGGGCGCTCCTCTCTGTCGGTCATGAAGGATGCGCTTGCGGTCTGTAAGGATTTTATCCGAACCTTTGATCAGGAGCACAAAAGTCTCTTTTTGTACGGCAGCGTAGGCGTGGGGAAGACGTTTCTGTCCAACTGTATCGCAAAAGAATTGATGGATGCCGGCTTTTCCGTAATCTATTATTCTGCGCCTGCGTTGTTTAATATGTTTGCACAAAGTACGTTTCACAAAGATGATACAGATGCACAGAACATCCGGCATTATGCCTTTGACTGTGATCTGCTTATCATAGACGACCTGGGAACGGAATTCACCAATTCCTTCATTGCGTCTCAGCTTTTTACCTGCGTCAACGAAAGGCTGCTGAACAAAAAGTCCACGGTCATCTCAACCAATCTATCTCTGGATTCCCTTGCCGACTTATATACGGAAAGGTCTTTTTCCAGAATTACAAGCAACTATATTATGCTGAAATTGATCGGTGATGATATCCGGATCAAGAAAAAACTGATGAACAGGGAGGAAGTGTAATGCTGCGTCGAAGCGAACGTAACCTGGAGAACATCCCGGTAGGTGCACTGGGGCTGATTCCCATTACCGGCTGTGAGGAGCTCGGTGAGCAAGTCAACAAGTATCTTGTGAAGTGGAGAAAGGAAAGTGAGAACCAGCATATCGGAGATGTGGTTTTCAACGGATATGTAAGAGACAACTATATTATCAATACGAATGTTCCCCGGTTTGGTTCGGGTGAAGCCAAAGGGATCATCACGGAATCAGTCCGCGGAAAGGATCTGTACCTGATGGTAGACGTTCTGAATTATAATGTCACCTATTCCCTAACGGGCAATGTAAACCATATGTCACCGGACGACCATTTTCAGAATCTGAAGCGGGTGATCGCGGCCATCGGCGGCAAGAGCAGGCGGATCAATATCATCATGCCGTTCCTCTATGAGAGCCGTCAGCATAAGCGCAATGGAAGGGAGTCTCTGGACTGTGCCCTTGCCCTGCAGGAGCTGGTACGCATGGGAGTGGACAATATCATTACCTTTGACGCTCATGATCCGCGTGTGCAGAACGCAATCCCGCTGAACGGATTTGAGACGGTCTCCCCCACCTATCAATTCATCAAGAGCCTTCTGGGCACGGTCAAGGACCTGCAGATCGACAGCGATCACATGATGGCCATCAGCCCTGACGAAGGTGGTACGCACCGCGCCATCTATCTGGCAAATGTACTGGGGCTGGATATGGGGATGTTCTATAAACGGCGTGATTATACCCGTATTGTCAACGGGCGGAATCCGATCGTGGCTCATGAATTTCTGGGCAGCTCCGTGGAGGGAAAAGACGTCATCATCATTGATGATATGATCTCTTCGGGAGACAGTATCATAGAGGTCGCAAAGGAGTTAAAGCGCCGGAAGGCAAACCGGATCTTTGCTGCCGCTACCTTTGGACTGTTTACGAATGGTCTGGACCGTTTTGATAAAGCCTACGAGGAGGGTCTGATCCACGGGGTCCTGACAACGAATCTGATCTACCGCACTCCGAATCTGCTGTCAAAGCCCTATTATATTGACTGCGATATGAGTAAATATATTGCCCTGCTGATCGATACCCTCAACCATGACGGTTCAATCAGCACGCTGCTGAGTCCCAATGAGCGGATACAGCATGTACTGCAGGTCTACAAAAACGGTGGCGAGATTGAACGGGAGATTGAAATTTAAAAAGCGGGCGGCAGGTGTACTCACCTGACCGCCCGTTCTTTATTCCTTTATTCCTTTATTCCAGTGTATCCGGTTCTTCTGCGTCTGCTTCCACTTCGCCTGTATCATCCGGCTCCGCATCTGCTTCAGCTTCTTCCAGGTTATCCGGCCCTACTTCGGCTTCTTTCAGGTCATCCAGTTCCGCTTCGGCTTCTTCCAGATCATCCAGCTCTGCTTCGGCTGCGTCCTCATCCAGATCGTCAAAATCTGCTTCGGCTCCCTCTGCGTCCGCATCTGCATCTACATCCGCTTCCGAATCCATGCCTTCTTCCAGATCGTCCAGCAGTTCGTCCTCGTCGAAGTCGATCTCATCATCCGGCTTGTTATCTGTATTCAGATGTACATCCCGGTACTTCTTCATACCGGTTCCGGCCGGAATATGCTTTCCGATGATGACATTCTCTTTCAGACCGATCAGGTGGTCCACCTTACCCTTGATCGCCGCTTCCGTCAGAACCTTCGTAGTCTCCTGGAAGGAAGCTGCGGACAGGAAGGAGTCTGTCGCCAGGGACGCTTTGGTGATACCGAGCATGATCTGTTCCCCGGTCGCGGCAGTCTTGCCTTCTTCTTCCAGCATTTCATTCACTTCATTGAACTCCAGTACATCGACCATGCTGCCCGGCAGGAATTCGGTATCTCCTCTTTCCTCCACACGTATCTTTTTCAGCATCTGGCGCACAATGACCTCAATATGCTTATCATTGATATCCACACCCTGCAGACGGTATACACGCTGCACTTCACGCAGCAGATAATCCTGCGCCGCGCGCAGACCTTTGATCTTCAGGATATCGTGTGGGTTTACACTACCTTCTGTCAGCTCATCGCCGGCTTCAAGCACCTGTCCGTCCTGAACCTTGATCCTGGAGCCGTATGGGATCAGGTACGCCTTGGATTCTCCTGTCTGATCGTTGGTCACAATAACCTCACGCTTCTTCTTCGTATCGCTCAGAATCGCCGTTCCCGCAAATTCCGTAATGATCGCAAGACCCTTCGGCTTTCTGGCCTCAAACAGCTCCTCGACACGGGGAAGACCCTGTGTGATATCGTCACCGGCCACGCCTCCTGTATGGAAGGTACGCATGGTAAGCTGTGTTCCCGGTTCTCCGATCGACTGCGCCGCAATGATGCCGACAGCCTCACCGACCTGGACCGCTTCTCCGGTCGCCATGTTGGCGCCGTAGCACTTGGAGCAAACACCGTCCTTGCACTTGCAGGTCAGGATCGTACGGATCTTCACGCACTCCAGCGGATTTCCCTTTTCATCCACGCCTCTTTTCATGACACGCTCCGCGCGCCGCGGAGTAATCATATGATTCGCCTTTACAAGAACATTGCCTTCCTTATCCTTGATGTCATAACAGGAGAAACGACCTGTAATACGCTCCTGCAGACTTTCGATCTCTTCGTTTCCATCCATGAATGCTTTTACATACATGCCCGGAATCTCTTTTTCTTCCTCGTTGATACAGTCGCTGTCGTGGATGATCAGCTCCTGTGATACGTCTACCAGACGTCTCGTCAGATACCCGGAATCGGCGGTACGGAGAGCTGTATCAGACAGACCCTTCCGAGCGCCGTGGGCGGACATAAAGTACTCCAATACGTCCAGACCTTCACGGAAGTTGGACTTGATCGGCAGCTCAATGGTCCGTCCTGTCGTATCGGCCATCAGCCCGCGCATGCCTGCAAGCTGCTTGATCTGCTTATCGGAACCACGGGCTCCGGAATCCGCCATCATATAGATGTTGTTGTACTTATCCAGTCCTCCGAGCAGCGCTTCCGTCAGCTTGTCATCGGTATTCTTCCAGGTCTCCACCACTTCCTTGTAACGCTCTTCCTCCGTGATCAGACCACGCTTGTAGTTCTTTGTGATCCGGTCCACCGTATCCTGCGCGTCCTGGATCATCTGCGGCTTCTCCGGCGGCACGGTCATATCGGAAATGGATACGGTCATGGCCGCCCTGGTGGAATACTTATAGCCGATAGATTTCACATTGTCCAGCACCTCTGCAGTCTGTGTCGCGCCATGGGTATTGATGACCTTTTCCAGGATCTGCTTGAGCTGCTTCTTGCCTACATGGAAATCAATCTCCAGAAGCAGTTGGTTTCCTTCTGCTTCCCGGTCCACAAAGCCCAGGTCCTGGGGAATGATCTCATTAAACAGCAGACGTCCCAGTGTCGCGTCGATCATGCCCTGCTTCTGGGTGCCATCCTCCATGGTCTTCTTCACACGCACCTTGATCCTGGAGTGCAGTGTGATATATCCATTCTCATAGGCCAGGATCGCTTCATTGACGCTCTTAAAGATCATGCCCTCGCCTTTGGCTCCCGGCCTCTCCTGGGTCAGATAATAGATCCCGAGTACCATATCCTGAGACGGAACCGCCACAGGACCGCCGTCGGAAGGCTTTAACAGGTTATTCGGGGAAAGCAGCAGGAAACGGCATTCCGCCTGTGCTTCCACGGACAGCGGAACATGGACTGCCATCTGGTCTCCATCGAAATCGGCGTTGTACGCGGTACATACCAATGGATGCAGCTTGATCGCCTTACCCTCTACCAGGATCGGCTCAAATGCCTGAATCCCAAGTCTGTGCAGGGTAGGGGCACGGTTCAGCATGACCGGATGCTCCTTGATCACTTCTTCAAGCACATCCCACACCTCCGGCTGGAGACGCTCCACCATCTTTTTCGCATTTTTTATATTATGGGCAGTTCCGTTTGCCACAAGCTCCTTCATAACAAAAGGCTTAAACAGCTCGATCGCCATCTCCTTGGGAAGGCCGCACTGATAGATCTTCAATTCCGGCCCCACGACGATAACGGAACGTCCCGAGTAGTCTACACGCTTTCCCAACAGATTCTGGCGGAACCGGCCGTTCTTTCCCTTTAGCATATCGGAAAGTGACTTCAAAGCCCGGTTTCCGGGACCTGTCACGGGACGTCCCCGGCGGCCGTTGTCGATCAGCGCATCCACCGCTTCCTGGAGCATACGCTTCTCGTTGCGTACAATGATATCCGGCGCACCCAGTTCTAAAAGCCTTCTCAGACGGTTGTTCCGGTTAATAATCCTGCGGTACAGGTCATTCAGGTCGGAGGTCGCGAACCGCCCGCCGTCCAGCTGTACCATGGGACGCAGATCCGGCGGGATGACCGGGATCATATTCAGGATCATCCACTCCGGCTTATTTCCGGATTCCCGGAAGGCTTCGATCACTTCCAGACGCTTCACGATACGCGCCCGCTTCTGGCCTGAAGTATTCTCCAGGGAAGCCTGCAGCTCCGCATATTCCTTTTCCAGGTCAATGGCCTGCAGAAGCTCCTGAATGGCCTCAGCGCCCATGCCTACACGGAACCCCTTATATCCCCACCTTTCACGCTGTTCCTGGTATTCCGCCTCGGAGAGCACCTGCTTATACTGCAGGTCCGACTCGCCTTTATCCAACACGATATAGGACGCAAAATACAGCACCCGCTCCAATGTACGCGGAGAGATATCCAGGATCAATCCCATCCGGCTGGGGATCCCCTTAAAATACCAGATGTGGGATACCGGCGCAGCCAGCGCGATATGCCCCATACGCTCACGGCGGACAGCGGACTTGGTCACTTCTACGCCGCATCGGTCACAGATGACACCCTTGTAGCGGATCTTTTTATACTTTCCGCAGTGGCACTCCCAGTCCTTGCTGGGTCCAAAGATCCTCTCGCAGAACAGTCCGTCCTTTTCCGGTTTCAGCGTCCTGTAGTTGATGGTCTCGGGCTTGGTCACCTCGCCTCTGGACCACTCCATGATTTTTTCCGGTGAAGCCAGGCCGATCTTGATCGCGTCAAATGTTAACGGTTCGTGTTGTTGTTCATTATTCGTTGGCATATAGTTGGCTCCTCCTATTCCATATCGTCATCATAATACTCGTCAAATTCCATCTCCGCATCGTCATCGAATTCACTGTCATCCGGTTCCATATCTACATCTTCCAGTTCTCCGTCCACGAATTCCTGTTCCGTATAACCATGCTCTCCATAAGATTCATCGTCATCGTATCTTCTGTCTCCTTCGATAATGGAATTCAGATTGGTTTCTCCATAGTCCACCGTCTCCATGATCTCCACCTCGACATTGTCGTCGCGCAGCACGCGTACGTCCAGTGCCAGGGACTGCAGTTCCTTTAACAGTACCTTGAAGGACTCGGGAATCCCCGGTTCCGGGATATTCTCACCCTTGATGATTGCCTCGTAGGTCTTCACACGCCCTACTACATCATCCGACTTCACGGTCAGGATCTCCTGCAGTGTATAGGATGCGCCGTAAGCCTCCAGCGCCCATACCTCCATCTCTCCGAAACGCTGTCCGCCGAACTGGGCTTTTCCTCCCAGCGGCTGCTGGGTCACCAGAGAGTAGGGACCTGTGGAACGCGCGTGGATCTTATCATCTACCAGATGATGTAGCTTCAGATAATGCATGTGTCCGATGGTAACCGGACTGTCAAAATACTCTCCCGTCCGTCCGTCGCGCAAGCGCACTTTTCCGTCCCTGGAAAGGGGTACGCCATGCCACAGCTCCCGATAATCCCGGTTCTCATACAGATATTTCAAAACCTCTGGAAGCAGCTCTTCCTTATGCTTTTTCTCAAATTCTTCCCACTCCAGATTGACATAATCATTTGCCAGATCCAGCGTGTCCATGATGTCCACCTCGTTGGCCCCGTCGAAGACCGGTGTGGAAATATTGAATCCGAGGGCTTTTGCAGCCAGGCTCAGGTGAATCTCCAGAACCTGCCCGATATTCATACGGGACGGCACGCCCAGGGGGTTCAGCACAATATCCAGGGGTCGTCCGTTGGGCAGATACGGCATATCCTCCACCGGCAGCACGCGGGAAACCACACCCTTGTTGCCGTGACGGCCTGCCATCTTATCTCCTACGGAGATCTTTCTCTTCTGCGCGATGTAGATGCGCACGGACTGGTTCACGCCCGGGGACAGCTCATCGCCGTTATCCCTGGTAAATACCTTGGCATCCACAACGATTCCGTATTCTCCGTGAGGCACCTTCAGGGAGGTATCCCTGACTTCACGCGCCTTCTCTCCGAAGATCGCACGCAGGAGCCGCTCCTCCGCGGTCAGCTCAGTCTCTCCCTTCGGAGTCACCTTTCCTACCAGGATATCCCCGGCACGGACCTCAGCGCCGATCCGGATGATTCCCCGTTCGTCCAGATCCTTCAAAGCCTCATCACCGACACCGGGAATATCTCTCGTGATCTCTTCCGGTCCCAGCTTGGTATCTCTGGCCTCCGCCTCATATTCCTCAATATGGACGGAAGTATATACATCATCCTGTACCAGACGCTCGCTCAGCAGAACGGCGTCCTCATAGTTGTAGCCTTCCCATGTCATGAATCCGATCAAGGGGTTCTTGCCGAGAGCCATCTCGCCGTTGGAGGTGGACGGACCGTCTGCGATCACCTGTCCCTCTTCCACCCGCTCGCCCTTATTGACAATGGGTCTCTGGTTATAGCAGTTACTCTGGTTGCTTCGCTGGAACTTCATCAGCTTATAGGTCTTCTTGCTTCCGTCGTCGGAGCGAACCGTGATCTCCTTGGATGTGGAACGTTCTACCACGCCCGCGTTCTCCGCAACCACACAGACACCGGAATCCACCGCGGACTTCACTTCCATACCGGTACCGACCACCGGAGCTTCCGTGGTAAGCAGCGGCACCGCCTGACGCTGCATGTTGGAACCCATCAGCGCGCGGTTGGCATCGTCATTTTCCAGGAAAGGAATGAGCGCCGTAGCCACGGAGAACACCATCTTCGGGGATACGTCCATGAAGTCGAACTTGCTTCTCTCGTATTCCTGAGTCTCTTCCCTGTAACGGCCGGATACATTTTTCCGGACAAAATGTCCTTCCGTGTCCAACGCCTCATTGGCCTGTGCCACATGATAATTGTCTTCTTCATCCGCAGTCATGTAAACCACTTCGTCTGTGACCACCGGATTCTCCGGATTGGTCTTGTCAATGACACGATAAGGAGCCTCCACGAAGCCGTACTGATTGATCCTTGCATAGCATGCAAGAGAGTTGATCAGTCCGATGTTGGGTCCTTCAGGCGTCTCAATGGGGCACATCCTTCCATAATGGGAGTAATGTACGTCACGGACCTCGAATCCGGCACGCTCACGGGACAGACCGCCCGGTCCCAGCGCGGAAAGACGTCTCTTATGTGTCAGCTCACCCAGCGGGTTGTTCTGATCCATGAACTGGGACAGCTGGGAGGAACCGAAGAACTCCTTTACCGCGGCTGTCACCGGCTTGATATTGATCAGCGACTGGGGTGAAATCCCCTCCTGATCCTGTGTCGTCATACGCTCCCGGACTACCCTCTCCAATCTGGACAGTCCGATCCTGTACTGATTCTGGAGCAGTTCCCCAACCGCGCGGATACGCCGGTTGCCCAGGTGGTCAATGTCATCGTCATTGCCCATGCCGTACTCCAGATGCATGTTATAATTAATAGAAGCAAGGATATCTTCCTTGGTAATGTGCTTCGGGATCAGATCGTGCAGGTCGCGCTTGATCAGGACCTTCAGCTCGTCAATGTCTCCCGCGCTCTCCTCCAAAAGCCCTTCCAGAACCGGGTAATATACCTGCTCCGTCACGCCCACTTCCTTCGGGTCAATGTCTACGATGGCCTGCAGGTCCACCATCATATTGGAAAGGATCTTGATATTGCGGGAGCTGTCCTCTCCGTTCACCCACAGGTACGGAGCAGCGGAATTCTGGATGGCATCCGCGATCTCGCGGGTGATCACCGTGCCTGCCTCAGCGATCACCTCTCCCGTCACCGGGCTGACCACGGTCTCTGCCAGGGTCTGTCCCTTGACACGGTTCTTAAGCATCAGCTTTTTATTGAATTTGTAACGTCCTACCTTGGCGAGGTCATAACGCCTTGCGTCAAAAAACATGCTGGTGATCAGGCTTTCCGCGCTGTCCACCGCAAGCGGCTCGCCGGGACGGATCTTTTTGTATAACTCTAACAGACCCTCCTGATAGTTCTCAGCAGTGTCTTTGCTAAAGCTGGCAAGAATCTTCGGTTCCTCTCCGAAAAGGTCTAAGATCTCCGGATTGGTCCCGATCCCAAGGGCACGGATCAACACAGTGATCGGCACCTTCCTTGTCCGGTCTACGCGGACATAAAATACGTCATTGGAGTCGGTCTCATATTCCAGCCATGCCCCGCGGTTCGGGATCACGGTGGAGGAGAACAGCCGTTTACCAAGCTTATCATGAGCAATCCCGTAATAAATGCCGGGAGAACGGACAAGCTGGCTTACGATAACACGCTCCGCCCCGTTGATCACGAAGGTTCCTGTCTTGGTCATCAGGGGCAGATCTCCCATGAAGATTTCATGTTCGTTGATCTCGTCATTCTCTTTGTTGTAAAGCCTGACTCTTACCTTCAAAGGCGCGGCATAGGTCGCATCCCGCTCTTTGCACTCTTCGATCGTGTACTTTACTTCATTCTCGCACAATCTGAAATCAACAAATTCCAGACTCAGGTGACCGCTGTAGTCAGCAATCGGAGAAATATCGCTGAATACCTCTTTTAATCCGTCTGTCAGGAACCACTGATACGAATCCTTCTGAACTTCGATTAAATTCGGCATCTGCAATACTTCTTTCTGCCTGGAATAGCTCATGCGTGAACTTTTTCCGTTAGTGATGGGACGAATTCTGTTTTTCTCCATGGACGTTTCACTCCTTATTCGTTTTCTGAATATCTCCGTAAAGGCTGCGCGAAAATGCCAGCTTCTATGTGCATCCTTCTGACCAGTCAGCGTGGTGATTGCTCGAAGTGTGACATGTAACAAAAATATTCGTTGCCGGGCTGCGAGTTACCCTGTATATTCCCCTTAGAGCGCATCTTAAAAATATACCCAAGGGCATCCCATTATGGCCATTCGGCCGTTTCACAAGGTATATTTCAGTAACCATAGCTCATTAATTTACACTCTGTTCTGCGGCAATTCATGAAACAAGATTCCGCCTGTACATCAATTCCCTGAAATGGAAATATGTGGCAAACGGTATATCTATCCATAATAGCGCATTTTTAACTATAACACAAATGGGTTTTTGGTGTCAACACATTTTCAAAAAGTTCTTGACAAATTGTGATTTATGTGGTATTAGAAGCGGGTTAGAACAGAGAACCGCAGACGAACGTTCTTCATCTGCGGTCCTCATTAGATCATCTCTGTCATACGGAAAATAATCCATCTGTACGGTTGGATGATCTAAAGATCATCCAACCTACGCATCCATTCGCAAAATCCACGCTATCGCACTCTTGCGTCTGCAATGCAGCCGCATTTTGCTCATTTATGCGTAGGTTGCAATCCGAAATATCTGTTTTATTGCAACAAGTTGCATAGAACAGATATCTCGGATTGCAACCGTACAGGTGGAAAATAATTGCCAGCAGCAATTATTTCAGGTTTACTTCTGCGCCTTCGCCTTCGAGCTTCGCCTTGATCTCTTCTGCTTCTGCCTTGGAAACTGCTTCCTTCACTACCTTCGGAGCGCCGTCAACCAGTTCCTTCGCTTCCTTCAGACCAAGGCCTGTGATCTCACGTACAGCCTTGATAACCTTAACCTTAGATGCGCCTGCGGATACAAGCTCTACATCAAATTCGTCCTTCTCTTCTGCTGCCGCCGCGCCGTCTCCGCCTGCTGCCGCAACTACAACGCCTGCTGCCGCAGATACACCAAATTCTTCTTCACATGCTTTTACTAATTCATTCAGTTCTAATACTGATAATTCTTTGATCGCTTCGATCATTTCAGCTGTTGTCAACTTAGCCATTGTCATATCCTCCATTTTTTATATTATTATCAATCTGTCATCTGTCCTATACTGCCGTCTGCACCGGCCGATTCCTGCGGGCGCAGCTTCCATTCAACACTCTATGGGCATGAAACTCTGATCATTCTGCCGCTTCTGCCGGAGCCTCTGCGGTCTCAGCCGGAGCTTCTGCCGTCTCGCCATCCTTCTCAGCAATCTGCTTGATGACACGCGCGAAGTTCGTGATCGGTGACTGCATGCTTCCAAGCAGTCTGGAAAGAAGAACTTCTCTTGACGGAATCTTGGACAGCTCTGTCAGTCCCGCGACATCGTATACATTGCCCTCTACTACGCCGCCTTTCAGTTCCAGCTTGTCTGCAGTCTTAGCGAAATTGCAGATGATCCTTGCCGGAGCTGTCGCGTCATCCTTGGAGATCGCGATCGCGCTCGGTCCTTTCAGACAATCATCCAGACCTGCGAACTCGGTTCCCTCAAATGCCCTTTTCATCATAGTATTCTTGTAGACCTTGTATACTATGCCGGCTTCTCTGAGCTGCTTACGGAGTTCCGTATCCTGAGCCACAGTCAATCCGCGGTAGTCAACAAGCACTATGGACTGTGCATCCTTGATCTCCTCAGCGATAGCATCTACAACTGGTTGTTTTAACTCAACTTTTGCCACGTTCTGGTGTACCTCCTTATATATTTATAAAAGCACTGCCACAAGGAAAGTGGATTATACAGGGTAAATACAGAAAGTCCGACATGGCAGCCCTTCTGCATACGATGGTATATAAAAACCTCTGTGTACACAAAGACACAGAGGTAAAATCCAATTCAATGAATCTCGCATTCCTCGGTAGGCGTTGGTCTGCTTATGCCTTGCGGCACCTACTGTCTTCGGCAGCTAATTGCTTGATTATAATAACACCGATTCCGGGGGATGTCAACTCATTTTATTTAATTTTATCAAATTTACTGCAGCCGCATCGGATTGACCTTGATGCCAGGGCCCATCGTGGAGGTGAGTGTCACGCTCTTTAAGAACTGTCCCTTTACTGCTGCGGGTCTTGCTTTTATAATTGCATCAACAAGCGTCTGGAAGTTGTCCGCTAACTGCTCCTCGGTAAAGGAAGCCTTACCGATCGGCACATGGATAATGTTCGTCTTGTCCAATCTGTACTCAATCTTACCAGCCTTGATATCGTTGATCGCCTTTGTAACATCCATTGTTACGGTACCTGCCTTCGGGTTCGGCATAAGGCCCTTCGGTCCAAGCACACGTCCAAGACGTCCAACAACACCCATCATATCCGGTGTAGCAACCACTACGTCAAAATCCAGCCAGCCTTCGTTCTGGATCTTCGGAACCAGTTCCTGTCCGCCTACATAGTCAGCGCCTGCTGCCTGAGCCTCGTCAGCCTTTGCGTCCTTAGCAAATACAAGGATACGGACAGTCTTACCTGTTCCATGAGGCAGAACAACCGCGCCACGGATCTGCTGGTCAGCATGACGGCCGTCACATCCGGTTCTGATATGAGCTTCGATTGTCTCATCAAATTTTGCAACTGCTGCTTTCTTTACCAGAGAAATAGCCTCTGCCTTCTCGTAAAGATTGCCTCTCTGGATCTGTTTTGCAGCTTCGATATATTTCTTTCCTCGTTTCATTCTATATAACCTCCTTGTGGTATTGGCGGGATCGAACCCCTCCCACTGATTTCTTCTTCGTTACCAGGGTATAGTGCCCGCAGACGCGCTTACTCTACGGTTACGCCCATAGAACGGCAAGTTCCCTCGATCATACTCATAGCAGCTTCCAATGACGCGGCATTCAGGTCAGGCATCTTTGTCTTGGCAATCTCTTCTACCTGGGCCTTCGTGATCTTCGCGACCTTGGTCTTGTTCGGAACACCTGAACCGGACTTGATGTTGCATGCCTTTTTGATCAGGACCGCTGCCGGAGGAGTCTTTGTAACGAAGCTGAAGCTTCTGTCACTGTATACAGTAATGACAACCGGGATGATGAGGTCACCCTGGTCTGCTGTCCTTGCATTGAACTGCTTTGTAAATTCAACGATATTGACGCCATGCTGTCCAAGCGCAGGGCCTACCGGCGGTGCAGGAGTTGCCTTGCCGGCCGGAATCTGTAACTTAATATAACCTTCTACTTTTTTTGCCATTTTTCATTACCTCCTTGTGGTATTGGCGGGATAAAATCCCTCCCACTTCTTATTCCATCTTCTTGACTTCTGAAAAGCTGAGTTCGACCGGTGTCTCACGGCCAAACAGTTCCACATTGATCGACAGGCTCTCCTTCTGCTCGTTGACGCTCTGCACCACGCCCACGGTGCCTTCCCAGGCCCCGTTGAGTACGATCACGGCATCGCCCTGCTCAAAGCTGACCTTCACTTCTTGACGGATGCCGAACCTCTCCATCTCGTCCTCCTCTAAGGGAACCGGCTTGGATCCGGGACCGACAAACCCTGTCACGCCGCGGGTATTGCGGACAACATACCAGGTATCGTCATTCATATACATATGGATCATGACATAACCCGGAAACAGCTTCTTCATGCTGACCTTCTGAACGCCATTCTTCTGTTCCAGCACTTCCTCCAGGGGAACCCGGACTTCCAAGATCTGATCTTCCAGATGACGGTTTTCGATTGTCTTGTCAATGTTTGCTTTTACCTTGTTCTCATACCCGGAATAGGTATGAACCACATACCATCTTGCCTCTGACATAAAATCACCTTTCCGTTATGGCTTCGTGTCTGCCGAAGACAGCTACAAAGCTTCTCACTTTACCAAAAGGTCAATCCCGTACTTCATGATCGTGTCGATCACTGTGATGATCACACCTAATAATACGGAAACAGTCACAACTGCCGTCGTCTGCTTCGCTAACGCATTCTTATCCGGCCAGATGACCTTCTTAAACTCTGCCTGAAGTCCTTTGAACCAGCTTTTCTTCTGAGTTTTTTCTGTTTTTCCGCTCATAGCATCCACTTCCTTCCAAAATGACTATTTCGTCTCTTTGTGCAGTGTGTGGGATCTGCAGAACTTACAGTACTTCTTGGTCTCCATGCGTTCCGGATGTGTTTTCTTATCCTTGGTCATGTTGTAATTGCGGTTCTTGCATTCCGTACATTCCAATGTAATTCTTGTGCGCACAACTTCCACCTCGCTTTTTCTCAGAACACCTCTCAGGACTCCGCCGCCAAGACCGGCGCGGCCCAAAATCCCCGGATGCTCCCTTGATTCACTACATGCTACTGATGGTTGCGAAGCCATCAAATTTAGGCATAAAAAAAAGACCTACTTCCATTCGCAGAAAAATTGTAACACATGGGATGCGGGGAAGTCAAGTCTTTTCTTTGATAATTCTTGTTATTTGGTTACTATTCGTTACAGGTCACACCTTGACCAGGCGTGCCCTGTAACTCAGGCCGTCATTTTAAATTGCCTACGGCAATGGACGGCCTGAATACCAGCTCTTATGTGCATCCTCCCGACCAATCAGCGTGGTGATTGGTCGGGGTGTGACATGTAACTACTATTCATTACTCAATTGTACTCTGTATTTTTTTACTTATCGCACTTACTTTATTGCATAAATTTCTTTTACTCTGCGCAGTACAATCATCTCATTAACCATATACTCCTTACAAAGCTGCCGAACAAATACCATTCGCTTTTTCGCCGACGCCTCCATGTAATGATTTTTCTGTAAAAAATCAAAAACATGATCTATGGGCATTAACAATGCCGCAGCCGTATAATCGGTGAGTTGTTCTGTCTGCGATTTATTACGGCCAACAGGCCGTGTCACAGGAATACTGTCTCCATTTAAAATATACGCAATTTCGTGCGCAAAAACAAAATTTTTGTCTTGTTCTGACAATTCCTCTTTAAACACAACTACTTTTTCACCGGTAAAACAATTTTCTTTTAAACATGCCTGGCTTAAGATTTCCTGATCCACGCCTCCTTCCTTCACATTTAAAATATCTGCGATTCTTTTAATAGAAACACCTGGCCTGATATCATTCTCATGAAGAAATAAATCTATTTTTCTTTCTGATTCTATCATTTGTTCTAATTCTATATCCAATTTAACTTTATCATAATAATCTTTGTTTGTAATCTTAATAGTTGTAACAGAAGAAACAGAGACTACGATTATACAAAGCAAAACTAATAAAAGTACATATATTTGAACACTCATTTCCTAATCACCACTCCTTCCAACACAATTTTGTAATGTCATCTCTTTCAAAAAACAAGCAATAATATCTGCAAAGGAAACTGCAATAGAAAAAAAGTATGCTAAAAGCATCCAGTCAAACCGGCATTTTAATTTTTAGTTATCAAAATATACATAACTACATATACACAATATACAGCAACAAACGTATTAGCACCTAAAATAATGAATATTTTTGTATTGTGTACAGACTTTTTATTTCCTTTCCAACGATTCGCTCCATCATAAATACTGTTAAGCGCACTAATTAATATTGTTATATAACAATACACTATTGAAATACCATCGTCTTTATCACTTAAACTCACAATAGTTATTATAACTGAAATCAAAATATATAATATGAAATATGCAGTACCATCACCTTTTCTAAAGTCCTAAATATTTTCTCTCATCCAACTTTCGACTACTGAAGAAGGAAACGTATTTGGACAGGCCTCATCTTTTGTATTCAATCTATAATCCCCCTCAATCATCTGTTAACTATATTTGCTTACACTCCATTATACTAAGCCCCATTTAAAAATGCAATTACAATTATATCTTAATCGCTAAGAAAGCCTGTATTTTCAAGCACTTCGCAGGCTTCATGATGTTATTTTCCGTACAAAAATAGAATTATTGAAAAAAACTGTTGACAGACCAGACGAATCACGCTATATTATTGGTATGGGATACATACGTGTTGCGTATTAATAGAATCCCGAATTCCAGGCTTATATATATGAATCAGGCATCACAGTTTTCTATTGTGCGCAAGCATTTTGATGCGGTCAGCATTTGGAATATATGTGAAGCCTTCAAACAGATCACAACTCCAAAATTGAAAAAGTAGATAGAAAAGGTAAAAAAGAGCGCTTCCAGGTTTGCTCTTTTTTACTTTGTTCTTTTTTATCACCGCTTCTCATTTAGCTGATAAAAACCGCCCCGGCGCTCGTTAAAGCGCAAGGGGCGGTTTTCAGTTACTTATTTCTTTTTCTTTGTTTTTTGAGTCGATTTCTGCGTTGTCTTCTTTGTGGTCTTGTTCGGCTTTTTCTTCTTGCCGTTTTTCTTCTTCACAATACCGACAATCACTCCGATACTCACGACCGCCGCCGCAATCCACGGGATGAACGAAATTGGGTCACCGGTCTTCGGCATGAGGTTGGAAAGAGCGCTCTTGCTGTCATCCGATGCACCTTGTTCGGCTGCATTGGTGGAAGATGTCGTTCCGTTTCCGTTAGTGCCGTCCCCGTTCTGATTGCCTGTGCCGTCTCCGTTTGCATTCGGATCCGGGTTATCCGGGTTGTTCGGGTCATCTGGATTATCCGGGTTATTCGGATCATCTGGATTATCCGGGTTGTTCGGGTCATCTGGATTATCCGGGTTGTTCGGGTCGTCTGGATCATCCGGATTATCCGGATTATTACTATCCGCGGTCTTCCATGCAACTGCAAGCGGTGATGTACCATTTACATAGAAGCTTAATCCCTTATCTGTCTTTTCAACCGTCGGTTCCTCTGTTTCTCCCGGTGTATGGCCTCCTATTTCTTGCGCAAACATATGACTTACTGCAAAATCATGAGTAGTTCCTGTTATACCTTCTGGGAATTGAAGCTGGTCATATGTGAGTTCCACCTTAATCGGAAAATCCTGCTCCGTAGGATCCACTCTGTCTATAATCTTACCCTTTTCATCATAAACTGCAATCTTTATCGTAAGGTCATATACAGCAACATTGTCATAAACATATCCCGGTTTTTCCGAAAGCAACGCTGTCATATAGGAGGTTACAGCTTCCGCGCCATCAACCACTGTAGTATTATCGCCAAGCATTCTTCCATACAATGATTCCGCAATCATATTATCTGTTAAGCCCGGCTTTAGCTCAGAGAACGATTGCACTACCGTATCACCAGTTTTTTCCAGTGTTACACTTGCCGTATCACTCTTTTCTAAGGTATCACTTACAGCAATTGCTTTAACCGTCGTTGTATCAGTAATCTGGAACTGATCCGTATATAAAGTGCTATTTTCATTCGGTTCGCTACCATTCGTTGTATAGTAAATACTTATGCCCGGCATAGCAGTTGGATAGCTGATCACTACATTTGTTCTGCCGCGGAATGTAGTACCTCCTGCAGCCACTTCAATAATAGGAGCCTTTGCCTTCAGCTTCTTTGTAGTCACTTCATTGGAAGGAACACCTTCGCTCGCCTTATGAGTAGCGGTTTCTGCATACCTCATATAAGCTATATACTTTGTACCCGGCAGACAGCCCTCATAAATATTGGAAGTTCCATATGTGACCTGATTATCAAAGCTGTATTCGTAACGACCTTCTTCAAACGGTGTCACTGTTGCAGTAAAGGTTTCTCCATCTGCATTTGGTTCTTCGCTAACTGCCAATTCACATTTTTCCGGCGGATCCTGAGGCAGCTTTTCGAAGTCTCTGGTACATGAACCTACTGCACTCTTCTTTACATTCTTGGTTCCATCAGTATACGCATAGAAAGTATGTGTACTTCCCGGCGCAATCCCATCAAATTCGCCTACAAGTGTAAGCACATCTGGATTTTCTGGATCCAGACCCAAACTTACCAGCTGTCCTTCTTTCCAAATAGTCGAATCATCAGGATCTGGGTTTTCTACGTCCATGCAGAACATAATTTTACCTGTCGGATCAATTATATCATTTGCAGTTGCACCTGTCACATTCACATAACAAGTAAATGTATTAGGAGCATCTGGATTTTGACTTACTACATACTTAGCAACATCCAATTTAATTGTAGGCGCTTCACGCTGAGTAATCTTTACAGCCTTAGTTAACGGATATGACTTTGTTACATCCAAGCAATAGTTCTTGCCCTTTGCTCCTGCAAGAGGTGCATCACCAAACTTGATATCATAGTATTCGCCAACATCCGGCTGTGAAATAAGACCTATCACAGCTTCCGGGTTTACTTCTATATCCGCTTCATCGCCTTTGATTGCTCCCGTCATATCTACTTTTATGTCAACGACTTTTACATTTGTAGTAGCATCATAAATTCTATCTTCTGCTGTTACACTTGTAACAGTTAACGGTTTTTTGTTAACTGTATAAACTGCTGTTGCCGAATCTTCAAAGTTTTTCCCTTTACCTGTAACAGTAACCGTAATCTCTCCTGCACTTATAAAATCTTCTGGCGAATAAGTAACCTCGTAGTCCTCAGCCGGATTCAAAAGGCCAGGAGTATCCTTGTCTGCATATACCCCTTCTACAACTACTGCATCAGGTTTGGGTATAAATTCGGTTCCATCGTAGACTCTATTAGCAGGTAATCTTATCGTTGTATTGAGTTCCTCAAGTGAAGCTTTTCTAATTGTAAACTCTTTATCAATCATTCCTCCATCTTCTTTAGTATCAGTAAAGTTCTTTATTCCATAAATTGTAATTTGGTATGTTCCTGCATTAACACGATTTTCCGGCGCTGCCACTTCATACGTAATTCCAAAATCCTTACTTTCTACTAAATCATAATTTGTCGGTTCATATTTTATGCTTATTTCTGGTTTAACAGTAGTTCCAGTATACATAGGACTTTCGATATCACTTATTTTGCAATCTGTAAGAGGACGAGGTTTTATTATAATCTCCTTCGACACCATTACACTATCCGCATCCTTCGTGTTTACATACTCTACAATATAAGTTCCCGCATCTATCATTTGCGCTTTTCCATCATCATCCACGATACTATTGCCAGCTTCATCTGTAATACGCCGTTCCCAACTTTTAGGAACTACAACATCATAAACTTTTCCATCTCCTTCATCTCTTTTTCCGTTATATCTAACTGCTTCGTCAATTAAATTTTCTCCGGTAAACATACATGATGTAGGAATAAAATCTTTTTCATTCAATGTTACCGTCAATTTCATATCTTTTAACCCAGACCATCCAGCCATGTCAGATGGAGAAAGATTATTTGCATTGATAATTGTCCCTTTTCCTGTTATCTTTCCTGCATAATCCCACTTTGTATCTGACGGAAGTGTCAACGATGCACCAGCTGGAATCTCCATTTCCGATCCAGCTGGTAATTCAAAACCATCTGGTAATGCAGCATCACCATGTACTACACATTTCTTTCCAGTTACATCAGCATCCTGTCCAGGCCCTGGATCTTCAATCCCTGTCCATATTATACCCTGAAAATTTTTGAGTCCTGTTGGTGAAGATGTTTTTAATTTATTTGTTGTAATCAATCCATCATTTCCAGTAACGGATAAAATGGCACCACAACTAATACCATCTGCTTGCAAACCACCTTTTCCAGTTCCGCCAAAAGCTTTTACATTACCACCATTAATCTCCAAATTTAAGTTTGAACCTGTTCCTGTTCCATAGCCAATACCTGCCCCACCTTTTCCGTCAGCATATGTACCGCCTTTTGCATATATAGTACCACCATTAATAGTAATCGCTTTAACTGTACCGTTCTGAAACGAACCTATTCCTGCTGCTTCATCTCCACCTGTTGCATTTATTGTACCTGCACTAATAGTAATTGTACCTGCATTTGGCGGTGCTCCTGCACCTCCAATGCCTGCACCGGCCATCCCACCTTTTGCATCCAATGATGCGCCTGTACTGTCTTCTGTAATATTTAGTGTTGCACTTGCCGGAACATGAATTCCTGCACAGTTCTTACCGCTTGTAAGAGAATTAGTACCTTCTAAAGTCAAGTTAACCCTTGTTGAATTATCGGTAAGTTCAAATGCTGTTTTGCTAGTTGGATTTCCGTTCTCATCAGTACTCACATCAATAATTACATTTTTTAAAGTAATATCATGAATTCCACCTTGAACTTTAATAGTATTCTTAGTTACTTTTTGACCTTTACCATCAATTAAATGGCCTTGACACTTTCCTTCTTTCGTATAACATTCTGTACCCTCAATTATAACATCTGTCGTAACTATATCAGCATCTCTCAATAGACTGCCACTACTTGGTGGAGTTGGATTAGTCCCTGTTCCTCCCCCAGTAGTATCACCATCCACTGCCCCAACTCCCAACGGCACAAAAAACGATGCCATAACCGCCGTCATTGCCATCGCCAGAACTTTCCCCTTTATTCTCTTTTGAATCACTCTATCCTTGATCATCTCAACACATCCTCATAATCCTTATTATTGATAGCCCTTACTTGTTTCAGTATAGTGCAAAAGTCCAGAAAATTCAATGTTTTTATACAGAATTCGCAAAAACCTTTCCTGGACTCCCAATAGTCGCCCCTCCCCTGTATTATCAGTCTATTCTCCGCAGCGGGCAAACTATTTGTATAATTACTTATCGACTGTCCCCCCTAATTTGATAAGCATTCTTTTTTAACTTAATCTTCCAATTTTGCTACTCCAAACCCGGTAAGCATTTACCGGATAACATCCGCATGAAAATACCTGGATTCTCTCTTGTATTCCCGTACAACCATATGCTACAATAGGGAAAAGCAGATTTTCTAAAGTTTCTTATAGTCGGAACGTCTG
>Ga0137308_101098_pt1 | contig 30970 bp, 38 predicted proteins | sample Inofrocosms_June_FD_97181 | JGI IMG/M metagenome (GOLD analysis project Ga0137308, IMG submission 97181) | Mouse cecal microbial communities from Vienna, Austria - N-Acetylneuraminic and N-Acetylglucosamine D2O microcosms_June | ecosystem: Host-associated > Mammals > Digestive system > Large...
TGAGATGGAAATAGGATTGAGAAAGGAGAACAACACCTTTTGAATTGTTGGTTGTGGAGGTTATGACAATGCTTTATAAAGAATTAGAAGATTGCGAACAATGTCCGCTGTTGAGAGAGGAAATCTGTAAAGGTGGAATGACTTGTTCTCCGAGTGGAGAGCCAATAGAACCGCCGTGCTACTGCTTTGATGATGACACAGATTTGGACAAATGGGTAGAGGAGTATTACAACCGATTAGCCTATTATGAGGAACAAGAACATCAAAAGTTTTTATCAGAACAGGAACGAAAGCGAAAGGCAGAGAAAGCGAAAAGAAGGGCGAAATACAGATGAATATAAAAGCATTGGAAGGGAGGATAACAAATGAAATGGCGGACGTTATTATAATGTTGGTTCAGCTTCAGATGATTTTTAACAACAAAGAAGAGGTTTCACAGTACATAAACAGCAAGGTTGAGAGGCTCAAGGAGAGAATGGGAGGGAGTACGTCTAAATGATGGAGTTTTATAGCTCAAAGAAATGCAAAGCCAAGAAAGAGCATACGTGCGAAATGTGTGGCTCTGTTATCCGTGTCGGTGAAGAATATTACAGGCAAAGCGGCAAGTTTGACGGTGAGTTTTTTGACAGATCGCTGCACACTCACTGCAACAATATGATGCAGGATTTTTGCGATAATGTGGATAACGAGTTTTGTTGGGAGCAAATAAGCGACTATATTCAGGACAAGTATTGCAGTGAATGTGAACACTTGCATTACAATGATGACCAGGAGGACTGGGAAGAATGTGACTTTTATGTTACAGAATGCCCAAAACTTATAAAACAATTTTCTGATGAGGAGGAAACAAACGATAGAAGCAAAAATTAAAATTAAGACAGCAAATGAAAGAGAGGTAACAAAATGAGACTATTCAGCACAGAACAGGTAAGCAAATACCACCCCGATAAGTATGCAGATCAGGTAAGCGATGCTATTCTTGATGCGTGCCTGAAACAGGACAAAAACAGCCGTGTGGCTTGTGAATGTATGGTAAAAGGCGATATGGTTGTTTTATGCGGCGAAATCACAACAAAAGCCGATGTCGATTATACGGCGGTAGCAAAAAGAGTTGGCGCAAAACTCGGCTACAAAGTAAAAACCGTCATCACCAATATTACCGAGCAATCCCCTGAAATTGCAGGAGGCGTAAAAACAGGAGAAGATTTGAGGGCGGGAGACCAGGGCATTATGTTCGGATATGCTTGCAGCGATACCGAGGCAATGCTGCCTTACGGCTTCGCTATGGCAAATGAAATCATTAAAATCATTGAGAACAACGCCGCAAAGCCTGACAGTCCGCTCAAAGGCGATGCCAAATGTCAGGTTACAGTAGATTTGGACGCACCGCACGATGAAACAAGCCTTGTGGAAATCCTTGTGAGCGTATGCTATGATAAAAGATATTTCAAAACAAAGTACGAGGTTGAGGGATACATAAGGCAACTGCTTGACGATGCAGGACTGAATTACGGTGATGATTGTGTCCTGAAAGTAAATCCTGCTGGCGAGTGGACAGTTGGAGGACCGACAGCGGATTGCGGATTAACGGGCAGAAAGATTGTGTGCGACCAGTACGGCGGTTATTGTCCAGTCGGAGGGGGAGCGTTTAGCGGAAAAGACCCCAGCAAGGTGGACAGAAGCGCAGCTTATATGGCTCGCTGCATAGCTTGTGATTTGTTGAGAGAGCACGACCTTGGTTGGTGTGAGGTGCAGCTCGCTTACGCTATCGGCGAAGCAGAACCTATGAGCGTCATTGTTGACAGTCCATTACAAGCAAGGAACGAACTATACGCAGATGAGGTAAGGGAAAAATATGACCTTACGCCAACAGGAATTATAAAACATCTCGGCTTGCTCAACGTAAATTATGAAGAACTTGCGGAGGGTTGTCATTTCCGCAAAAAAGCAGGGAGGACATTGTATTATGGACTTTGAAAAGATTTGTAAAGAGGACGGGAAAGACTTAAATTTTTGCGACGCATATATTTTGCCTACTACATCTCACTCGGAGATTTTGCAACAGGCTATAAGCACATACGGCGAAGAGGCACAAACCGATATGGCTATCGAAGAAATGAGCGAGCTGACAAAAGCTCTGCTTAAATATCGTAGGTTAAAAAATTCTCCTGAAAATGACGATTGCAAGCAAGCGCAAGCAAAGCAAAATACTTATGAGGAAATAGCCGATGTGATTATTATGCTCACCCAGCTTATGATGATGTACGGCGGCAAAAAAGAAATTGATGAGTATATCGAGCGCAAGGTATTAAGGCTTGCCGAAAGATTAGACAAAACGATTAAATAAGGAGGCAAAAAGATGAATAATGTTATCATAAGCGGTAGACTAACCGCAGACCCCGAATTGAAAACCACGCCTAATAATATTCCCGTATGCACATTTATCGTTGCTGTTGACAGGAACAATAAAGATGAAACCGCTGATTTTCCCGTTGTAGTGGCGTGGAGGCAAACAGCGGAATTTGTGACAAGGTATTTGACGAAAGGCAGGAGAATTATTGTCAAGGGCGAACTTCGCACACGCACTTATGAAGACAAGGCAGGAAATAAGCGCAAAGTAACGGAAATTCAAGCTGACCGTGTGGAGTTTGCGGACAGTCCTAAACAAAATCTTAATCAGGAGGGGTGCAAATGAGCGCACAGAAAGCTATTGAGAAAAAAGCCGATGTATCTAAAAGCGGCAAGTCCGATAAGGTCAAAATTCTGCTTGACGGACTTTCCAAAGGAGAATGCAAAGGGGTAAAAGGAGCGACAGCATATAAAATTGCCGAATATGCCCATAAAAAGGGGTTGGTTTAATGTCACATATAAGCAATGCTGCTTTGAGAGGAAAACAAAACAGGACAGCAGGAGCTTTGTTAGAAGAGATAATAAATACTGCTTGTCAATATTACAAGGAAAACAGTATTGCGGAAATTGACAAAACTCCCGAAGTAATGAAGCCGCTCGGACACCAAAACGGCAAAGGACAATTTCTTGCGTGCTATGTAAAGAAGGCTCAACCCGATTTTAAAGGAACGCTTAAAGGCGGTCGTTCGGTTGTATTTGAAGCAAAATTCACCAGTAGCGATAAAATGCAGCAGTCTGTTGTTATGGAGAAGCAAGAAGAGGCGTTGGAACGACACCAAAAATTAGGCGCACAATGTTTTATCCTCATATCCTTTAAATTCCGAAAGTTTTATCGTGTGCCGTGGGAAGTGTGGCAGGATATGAAACGGATATACGGAAGAAAATACATAAAGCCTGAGGACATACCGCAGTATGAGATAAAATTTCTCAATGGGTTATTGGATTTTCTCCATATTGAAGAATAACACGGACGCAGTCTGTGATGATAGGGGCGTTATACCAATGAAGAAAGAAAAAAAAGACCCTGCTCTTTTACGAACAGTCAATAATATCTTGGAAAATTATGACCCGCAGCAAAAAGACTTGTTCGGAGAAATGTTTTACCAAGCGATAAAACAGGCGGCAGAAGTAGGAGCAGCCGCAGGAGCTGAAAAGGCGGCATCTGTCATAGAAAGTGAACACAGAAGATTACGCAGTGAACGCTTTGATAAGCAGTACGCCAACACCCGTTTGTTATTGCAGCACTACCGTTCCCTCAATGCACATTACTCCAATGCGGTGTGGGAAAAAGAGGAAGATACTGCTGTCGATTTCATTAACCTTATGGAACTGATGAACAGTGAGGGGTATTCCGACACGGTTGTTGTCGACACAATAAAAAAATCGTCTGAAAAAACGAAAGTTATAATGCAGCACGTCAACAAAATGCTTACCATATACAAAAAGCAGTGTGAACGCAGCACATATGCGGAAGATATGAGGCATTGGCGTGTGATAAAAGCGTTATATCTTTCCCCGACACGTGTTACAGCTGATAAGGTAGCGGAGCAGGAAAAAATTAACAGGAGGACTGTTTACAAAGACGTAGATGCCGCCGTAGAAGTGCTTACAATGCTGTTATTCGGTATTGACGGCGTTGAAAAATTAAGCGAATAATTTCAAGGCGCTTTTTGGGCATTGACAATGCACAATTTCCTATGGTATAATGTACACTGAAAAAATAATCTGAAAAATCCAGAAATTTTTTGTGTATATGTTGACTTTTGCCCCTTATAGTGGTATAATAATAGTAAGATAAATATTTTTTTGCGTTACAGTACCCTGTTTTGGGGAACTTATTGGACGATGATAGGAGGCTTTAAATGAGCAACATAGATGAAATAAAAAGAGTTTGTTTACTTGACCTTAATTATACTCTTGTAAGCAATCAGCAGGAAACAAAATATTTACGCCCGTTTACAAGACGTATGGAAGCGGAGGAATACAGGAAAGACTTGATAGAGGCTATCAAGGACGATTATGTCATTATAATCACAGCAAGACCCGATCACCAAATGAGCCAGACAATGGAGAACATCAAGAAAAAAACAGGCTGGCTTCCCGATGAGTGGTATTTTAATGACATAAACGCTGAGCCGACTATATTTAAGGAAAGCGCACTTAACCGTTTTATATTCCCTCGGTTTAAAACAGCTGATACACACGATATTGAGTTTTATGCGGTGGAAAGCAATCCGAGAACAAGGGCAATGTATTCCAAATACGGCATAGCGGCACAGCCGTATGATAAATTTATTAAGGGCAGTCCAAACACACGGGTTGAAGAAAAAGCCGAAACAGAGAACAGTCAAATGACCCTGTATGATATGGCGTAAAGTACAAAAATAATCAAAGCAGCGTAGCACAAGCTATGCTGCTTTTTGTTCAAGGAGGTATTGATATGAAAAGTAAAATTATGAAGCTTGCTGAAATAAAACCCGCTGATTATAACCCACGAGTTACGCTAACCGACAAAGATTATCAATATAAGGCTTTAAAGGCAAGCATTGATGAATTTGAGCTTGTAGTACCTCTTATTGTAAACGAACGCACTGGAACGCTGGTTAGCGGACATCAAAGACTGAATGTTTTACTCGAAAAAGGTGTTGAGGAAACCGAAGTCGTTATTGTGGACTTTCCGCCCGAAAAAGAAAAGGCTTTGTGCATAGCGATGAACAAAGTCGAGGGTAAATGGGATTTTGGTAAGCTCGCTGATATTATCGAAGAATTGCGGGAAACGGGCGTTGATACTCTTGTCACTGGCTTTACTGGGACTGAAATCAAAGACCTACTCGGAGAACTGGACGAAGAAATGGAAAACGAAAGCTCCGAGGAAAGTGATGATACAGATGACGGAGTTAATATCCTTATTGGTGAGTACAGATTTATAATAGACAAAGAGCAGTACGAAGATATGATAGCTGAAATCCGAGAAAAAGTCGGGTTTGCCAGTGTAGCCGTAGCAAATGAGTTGAAAAGGAGATTGTTTGTATGAAAATAGAAAAACATTTCATATCTGATATTCACGAGAGTGAATACAATCCGAGAATTGCGCTCGACCGATTTTCTAAAGAGTACAAGGCTATTGAGAACAGCATAAAAGACTATGGGTTTGTAGAACCGATAGTTGTAAACGAAGTTACTATGGCTTGTGTGGGCGGACATCAGCGTCTCGCTGTAATGCGTGATATGGGCGAAGAACAGATTGACTGTGTTATGGTGAATATTGAAAATCCCCAAAAAGAAAAGGCACTCTGCATTGCTTTAAACAAAATCAAAGGCGATTGGGACAATGAGAAGCTGGACGAACTTTTGCAGGACGATAAGCTCCGTGAATTTGAACTCGGCTTTGAAAGTATTGATGTTTCCTTAGATGAGGAACTTGGCGGCGATACAAATTTTGATGATGCCGAAGATGAGGACGAAACAGGCGAAGATGACCTTTCGCTGTCTGATACTGATGATGAAGTGGCTGACGCTGGAATGATTATCAAAATTGGTAATTACAAATTTGACACTACCGTATCCGAATACGAAAAAATGATAGCATCTATCCGTGATAAAGGGATTTTTGACAAACCTGAAATAATTGAAGAGTTAAAGAGGAGGCTTTTTAATGATTAAATTAGTACCTATTGAAGCTGTAAGAGCTTCCGACTATAACCCACGCAAGAATGATGAAAAGAGGCTTGCTATTACCGAATTGTCACTGCGCAAGCTGGGTTTTTTGCTGCCGATTTATGCAGACAAAAGCGGTGAAATATTGAGCGGACACCAGCGACATCTTGTAGCAACACGAATGGGATTTAAGCATATTCCTGTTTCCTATGTTGATGAAGCCGACATCAACGAAAGAAAAACGCTGAACGTTCTTTTTAACAGAGCGACAAACGACCTAAAGAAAACCGACACGGTAACAAAAATCAAGGACAGACTGTATAGCAAAGACATTGAAAGTATGGCGGCTGCGCTTCCCGATATAGAACCTGACAGTGAAGCATCATACCCTTGCGTTTATCGGACAAAACGTGTTGATACCTTGCAGCTTGCAAAGAAAAACCATAGGAACTTTGACAGTAGCATTTGCGCCTTGCAAAAAGCCTTGGAGAAAAAGACAAAGGACGCTATGCCTATCATCATCAGCGATATGGAAGCAGTAAACGGAATTGGAAGATTACAGGGCGCTGTTGAAACAAAAAAGAAAATCGTTATTTGTGTTGAGATACCCGAAAGCCACAAGGAATTTGCGTCTGCTATGCTTAATCTGCTGTCTATGGACTTTAGTATGGAATCACAGTATGCGGACACACTACGCTTTAATTCTTTTATGCGGTCAAGAAATACACGGGAAGTCGATGCTGAGGGCAATTGCGCTTTCGGAGACGGATTTTTCAAAGGATTGTGGGCAAACAGGACAGGCAGAGAGTTGTTTAAACTGCAAGGAAAAGACCTTGAACAGTGGGTAGCTCATTACGGCGATAAGATTGTAGATTTTGGAGCGGGAAAGCTGAACAATACAAGAACGCTCCGAAACGCTGGGGTTTATTGTTCTGCATTTGAGCCTTATTTCGTCACGGCTGGCGAAAAAATCCATAAGGAAAAAAGCCTGGAAATAGGCAGGAAGTTTTTGCAGGAAGTAGCAAGCGGAGTGAAATACACCTCTGTATTTATATCAAGCGTGTTTAATTCAGTGCCGTTTATGGAAGATAGAAAGAAAATAGCGGTAATAGCCGCTGCACTTTGCTATCCAGCTGGGCAAACAATATGCTGGTGCCAAAGCAACAATAGCGGAACGTTCACAGTAACCAAAACGAAACGCATCAATCAAAGAGATGCAAGAAGTACACTTTTTGACTTGGATTATGAGCCGAATGTCACACTGGGAGAGTTATCAAAACACCCAAAAGTCCAGAAAGGACATTTGAAAGAGGAAATGATAGATATTTTCTCCCGCTGCTTCAAAACAATCAAAAGGCTTGATTATATCGGTACGTTTTGGTATTTGGAGGCAACCAACCCTATAATCAATCCAGAGTTATTGGCGGAGGCATTGGATTTTGAATTCAATCTGCCTTACCCAGACGGAACAAACGCTGGCTTATCCGAAGCAGCAAGAGCTGCTTTTGAAAAGAGGTTAAACATAAAGCTGCCGAAAGGAGAAAAGCAGCAATGATTGATGACGTGACACCCAAAGGAAAGTGGAAATTTAACAGCGAAGTGGCAAAATGCTTTGCAGATATGCTCGAAAGAAGCATACCCGATTACAAGAGTATGAGAAGTCTTGTGTTTGAAATCGGGGAAAAATATATCCAGCCAGGTACTTGGCTTGTAGATGTTGGCTGTTCAACAGGACTTGCAACTGAACCGTTTTTCTCAAAACACCAGAATGAATTGAAATATTATCTTTGTGACAATTCAACGGATATGCTTGCGGAGTGTGCCGAGAAATTCAAAAAAGGTATGATAGAAAACCGTGTTATTTTTTCCAATGCTGATTTTTGGAATACCGATATGCCAGATAACACGAGCTTGTGCCTTAGTATTCTTTCTATGCAGTTTATGCCCACCGCTTACCGTCAATCTATGATAAACACCATTTACGAAAGATTGACAAGCGGAGGTGCTTTTATTTTTGTTGAGAAAATAATCGGCGGCGAAAGAATGGACGATGCACTCATTGACTTGTATTACCAAATGAAACGGGCTAACGGCTATACAGATGAGAAGATTATGAAAAAGCGAAAAAGCCTTGAAAACGTCTTGTCGCCGTTAAAAGCTGAATGGAATGAAGATATGCTTCACGAGGCTGGATTTGAAAAGGTGGAGATGTTCTGGCGTTGCCTCAATTTCTGTGGGTGGGTAGCAGTAAAGTGACGCTGCTTATTGCAAGCAGAGGGAGGTGAACAAATTGCCTTATAAACCTGAAGAACCGTGGGAACGCCAATCTGGAGAAAGCGGGCAGGCTTATGAGGCGTTTGCTATTTACCGAGATGCAGGAAAAAGCCGTACTGTATCTGCGGTGGTAAAGCGGTTAGAAAAAAGTAGAAGTTTAATAGACAGGTGGAAAGCTCGCTGGGATTGGGAAGCAAGGGCAACAGCGTATGATAATGATATTGAACGGAAAGCAAAAGAGCAGGCGGTAAAAGACCGCAAAAAAATGCTTGACCGTCACATCAAGATTGCAATGCAGGTTCAGAGCAAAGCCTTAAAGGCTTTAGATAATCTTGAAGTCGAAAAAATGACACCAAAGGATATAAAGGAGTATATCAGAATGGCTACCGACCTTGAACGGCTTAGCCGCACATTCAGTATTGAGAAGCAGGAAGAGAAGGAAACCAGCAAAGAAATGTCGCTTGCCGATGCTATTATGTCGGCATATCAGAAACGTAAGGACGGCGGTGAAGATGATTAGTGAAAAAGCTGTTTTGTATTACGCAAACCACCCCGTGGAATTTGTGGAAGATTTAATTGGTGCTACTCCCGATGATAAACAGTCTGAAATCCTCCGAAGTGTAGCTCAAAATCCTATGACAACCGTTAGGAGCGGTCACGGCATAGGTAAAAGCGCTGTTGAAGCGTGGACTTTGATTTGGTTTATGTCAACCCGACCGTTTCCAAAAATTCCCTGTACTGCCCCTACACAACACCAGCTATTTGATATTCTTTGGGCGGAAATCGCTAAGTGGCTGCGACACAGCAAATATTTGAGAAATGAGTTTGTATGGACGAAAGAAAAAGTCTATATGAAAGGACACCCAGAAGAATGGTTTGCGGTTGCCAGAACCGCCACAAAACCCGATGCCTTACAAGGCTTCCACGCTGACAACACTATGTTTATCATAGATGAAGCGAGCGGCGTTGATGACAAGATATTTGAGCCGATATTAGGCGCACTGTCAACAGACGGCGCAAAACTTCTTATGTGCGGAAACCCCACACAGTTGGAAGGGTTCTTTTATGACAGTCACAATAAAAATCGTGCCAGCTATAAGGCTTTTCACATAGACGGCAGGAACAGCAGCCATGTGTCCGATAAGTTTGTCAAATCAATAGTGGATATGTACGGTGAGGACAGCGATGTGTTCAGAGTGCGTGTAGCTGGCGAGTTCCCGCAAAAGGGCGATGATATATTCATTCCGCTGTCCCTTTTGGAAAAAAGCATTATGACAGAATACATACCGAAACCTGTACCGTTCAGTATTCATATCGGTTGTGATGTTGCGAGATACGGAAATGATAAAACCGTTATCGGCTATAAGGTAGACGAAAAGGTGTTCATACACAAAAGAAAGCAAGGACAGGACACAATGCGTACTGCGGCTGATATTATTGTCTTATATGAGGAACTGCGTGAAAAATATCATTTCAAGGACACTATACCCGTTAAGGTTGACGATGGCGGTGTTGGTGGCGGTGTGGTAGACCGATTAAGGCAAATAAAGCGTAATGAGCCGCAAAGGTTTTCTTTACTTGAAATATTTCCTGTACATTTCGGGCAGCGCATACAGCATAAGCATTATTATGACAGTACAACTTATATGATGTCTGTTGTCAAGAAGCTGTTACAGCCGTTTGACGAAGACGGCAACGAAAAACCCGTTGAGCTGATACTTCCCGATGATGACGAACTTATAGGGCAGTTATCCACAAGAAAATACACATTGACCGAAAACAGCAAAATACGGATAGAGAGCAAGGAAGCAATGAAAAAAAGAGGACAGCACAGTCCAGATGAGGCAGATTGTCTGCTGTTATTATGCTTACCCGTTAAGATAAATTCAAAGCATACGAAAAAATCCTGACTGAACGATTGGAGGTTCTGATATATGAGCGAAAAAGCGAAACCCGCTAACGTTAGTGTTCGCTTGGTGAAAAGTTGTTCTCCGTATGATAACAATGAATTGTTAAGTAAATCTTTGACAACGACACAGGTCAATCAAGAAGAAAATCTAAACGCCAGCGAATGGATCACACCGACTTATGATATGAAAGGCTTACGGCGAATGGTGACTGAAAGCACTATACTGCCGCAATGTATGAGAGCTTACCGAAACAACATTCCTGGATACGGAATAGGGGTTCGCTATAAAGAAGATGTTGACGAAACAAACGAAATGTCGGCAGAGTTCACAAGAGCAACGGAGATTATCGACTTGCTATCAATGGATATGGATACAAAGGAAGTATTCGAGGACGTTATAGAAGCAAGGGAGATGTATGGGATAGCTTACCTTGAAGTTATCCGAAATGTCGGAGGCGAGGTCAGCCAGATTGAATTTGTAAGAGATACTCCCAGTATAACTAAAACAATTCCTTTAGAGCCATATCAAGATGTTCCTTTTTGGTATAAAGGGCGGATTGAGAAACGTCCAAAAAAATTTATGAAATACCGCCAGCAGATTGGAAGCAAGATTGTATACTTCAAAGAGTTTGGCGATAAGCGCATAATGGATAAGCGCACGGGAGCGTATGTTGGTAATCTTGATGAGGAGTACAAGGCTAATGAAATCCTCGAATTTGCTATCGGCACTGAACCGTATGGAGAAGTCAGGTGGCTTGGACAAATATTATCCGTTGACGGTATGAGGAAAGCCGAGTTTTTGAACAACAATTATTTCAGAAACGGACGGCACACTCCCCTTTTGATTATGATTAAAGGCGGCACACTGTCGGAGGAAAGTTTTGATAAGCTGCAAGATTACATAGACGGTATAAAAGGTGAAAACGGGCAGCACGCTTTTATTGTCTTGGAAGTGGAAAATACCGATAATGCGGTTGAATTTGACGAAAAGAAGCAACCCAGTATCGAAGTTAAAGACCTTGCTGGAATATTGCAGCAAGATGAGCTTTTCCAGGTATATATGGATAACGGCAGGAAGAAAGTGCAAAGTGCGTTCCTCCTGCCTGATTTATATGTCGGTTATACAACAGATTTTAACCGTGCTACCTCCCAAACGGCAATGGAAGTGACCGAAAAACAGGTGTTTCAGCCTGAAAGAAAGTCCCTTGCGTGGGTAATAAACAACAAACTGCTGTCGGAGTTCGGCTTCAAGTATGTTGAGGCGTATTTTTTAGAGCCTGATATTTCTAACCCCGATGACCTTGTGAAAATACTTCAAGTGTGCAATTCCGCAGGAGGCGTAACACCGAATAAGGCAAAGCAAGTTGTGTTTGAGGCTCTCGGCGAAGTATCGGAGGATTACGAAGGTGAGTGGGGAGAAGTGCCGCTTGCTTATTCCAAAGGCTCTATGGCTACAAACGATGCTTTGTCAAGTTTGATGGGTGTAAACAAAGCTATTCAAAAAGCGGAATGCAGCCACGATGATGAAATCGTTCCCGTTCTGAAAGAAATCAAAAAGTTTTTACAGCGTCTGGGACAGGACAAGGAGGCTTGATTGTGTGCTGGGAATGTAACAGTCTGATTAAGGCGATTGACGCTTATATTGCTAAGACTGATGAGGATTTAGCAAATGAGCTTGAAGCGGAGGGAAGGGTGCTTCCCGAAGACAGCGTAACAATGCTGTCCGATATGGAGGACGGCATAACCGCTGCCCTTGTATCACAGACGGACTATTTTATTGAAAAGATAAAGAAGCAGACAAGCGTTGCTGACTTAATGGAAGTTTTTGACGAAATCAAAGCAAACGATATTTGTAATGAGGAAATAACCGCCGTAGCGGTTGAACAATTCAAAAAGTATGTCCCCAAAATGGTTGTTGGCTATGCAGCCAATACTGATAGCGGTATTAGAATTACTGCTGTTTCAAAGCGCACAACGGCTTGGATTGAAAGTTGGAGCGAAGAGCTGGGCAGCCTTATGAAGCTCAACAGTCATACAGAGATTGAAAACATTTTGAAGCAGGCTCTTGAAAAAGGCGATAGTATCCCTACACTTACCCAGACCATATTAGACAGCGGGATAAGAGATGAGAGATATAAGGCTCGCCGTTGCGCTATGACCGAGATGTTTCGGGCACACAATGTTTCAAAATACGAGGCATCATTGCAAACGCCTTGTATAGTAGGCAAAAAATGGCGTCGTTCTGGTGTAGGAAAACCCAGACCGAACCACCAGGATATGGAAGGGCAAACAGTAAAAAAGTCCGACCCTTTCATACTAAAAGGCGCAGACGGAGTAATATATTATCCAATGTACCCAATCGACCCGTTGTTGCCGCCCAGCGAAGCTATACACTGTCATTGCACTGTTGATGATGTTGTAGACGAAAGCATTTTAGGACTATCCGTAGAAGAGCGTCAACGTCTTAGAGATGAGGCGATCGCCGAACTGGACGATGAGTGGGAAAAAGAAGTCGATGCCAAATATAGGGCAATGGTGGGATTATCAACCGATGTATAGGGAAAACAGGACTGTCAAGCAGTCCTTTTTCTATATATTTTGCTTTGCAGAAAGGAGGAAGTACAAGAATGAAAGTATCTAAGGCTTATGAAATTACCGATGCAAAAATCAATTTTGTTTCTTTGGTGGATAAGGCGGCTAATCTGAAAAAGTTTCTTATCACCAAAGCTGAGGCGGGAAAAGCGACTTTTACCACGTATGGACGAATTGTGAAAGCTGATGCCGACAATCATTTCGTTACAGGCATTGTATATGAGCCGCTTACAGAGGACGCTCACGGTAATTTTATGACCGAAGAGGAAATCAAAAAGGCGGCTTATTACTTTGCCAAAAGCGGCGGCAGTGTTGATTTACAGCACTCCTTCGAGCCTTTGCAGGGTGCGACTGTCGTTGAAAGCTGGATAGCTAAAGCAGATTTTAAATGCGGCAGCGAAGCTGTTCAAAAAGGAACGTGGCTTATGACAATGGAAATTGCAAACCCCGAAATATGGAGCGCAATAGAAAAAGGCGAAATCACAGGCTTTTCTATGGGCGGCGTTGGCGTTTACAGTGAGGAGGACGTACAATTGGATAATGTTGAAAAATCCTCTGCAAGTGTGGAAAACGAGCCTGAGCGGAACGAGAAAAAAGGCGTTTTCAAAAAACTTGCTGAAATGTTAGGCTTTGATGTAGTTGAAAAAGGCGAGTTTGCGGACAGATATAACGAAAAGCAGCGTGCTAACAGCTTTTGGACGGCTTTCTATACTCTGGAAAATATTCTTTGTCACTGGGACAGTTGGTCTGGCAAAGATATATTGGAGAGTGACGAAGCGAAAGTCAAAGAGGCGTTGAGTGATTTTTCAACCATTGTTGAAAGTATTCTGACAAGCAAGCAGCCTATCACAAAACAGCTTGCAGCCGCCGACCAGCCTATAATAAAAGCTGGCAAGAAAATGAGCGGTGCTAATAAAGAAACGTTGCAGACAGCATATGACGCTCTTGGCGTACTGCTTGAAGCTGTTTCGGAAACAAAGCAAGACGATGAAGAACCCAAAGAAAAAACAAAGTCCGATGATGAAAACGAAAACGAGGAGGAAAAAGAAGTGACAAAAGCAGAAGTAGAAAAGCTGTTGCAGGAAACCGTTTCCAATGCGATTACAAAGGCTCTCGATGAGCAGCAGACAGAAGAACCCAAGCAGCCCGAAAATGAGGCTGTGACGAAAGAAATGGTACAGCAGATGATAACAGAAGCTGTTACCAAAGCAATTGAGCCTATTCTGAAATCAAGGGGCGTACCGTCCGCAATAAATGACGGAACAGGCGGAGAACAACCCGTAGAGAAGCATTATCTCTTCGGCATTCTGTAATTTAGGAGGTAAATAAAATGGGAATTTCTAACAGACAGGTGATTGCAAACGCCGCAATCACTACCGACAGCGTTACTCACGGGTTATTAAATCCCGAACAAGCGAGAAAGTTTTTGCAGGAAACCTTTGAGGCTACAACCTTACGTCCTCTTATTCGTCACGAAACCAGAACGGCTAAAACAGGCGAGATAGACAAGATTGGTATTGCATCAAGGCTTTTGCGTTCAAAGGTTGAGAATACCGATGACGGTTACAGAGTTAAGCCTGAATTTGGTCAAATTCAGTATGCGACAAAACCTGTTCGTATTCCTTGGGAAATCACCGAGGAAACCCTTAGAGAAAACATTGAGGGGCAGAGCTTTGAGGGCATTGTTACTAAGCTGATAACGACCCAAATGGGTGTTGACCTTGAAGATTTGGACTTAAACGGTGATGAGGCTACCGACAGCTCTGACCCCGATTATGATTTCTTGAAACTCAATGACGGTTGGATTAAACAAATCAAAAATGGCGGTCACGTTGTAGACCGTTCCGCAGTAAACGGCGGCGAAATGAACCTTGACGTGTTTTACAGCGCCGTAAAAGCACTTCCCAATAAGTACAACAACGGCAAACTCCGCTGGATTATGTCGCCTCACCGCTATCAGGAGTGGATTTATACACTCTTGAATACTGCTGTTACCAATGGCGGCATTATTACCGACAAGAGAATAGAAGACCCTGCATCAATCCCTGCTGTTCAGTGTGCGGGTATGCCCGACAGTACAATTCTGCTCACAGACCCCAAAAACTTGGTAGAAGTCACTACATACAATGTGCAGATACGCAAGACTACCGAGGGTAAGGAAGCGATTATGCAGGATAAGCGTTTCTACGTTGTACATTTTGATTTTGACCCCATTATTGAGGAACTTGACGCAACCGCTATTATCACTGGACTTAAAGCGATTTAAGGAGGTGCAAGATGACAACTGTAAAACTGATTAAAGCACTCTCTTACAGCGGAGCGGTAAAAGCTACAAGGGAGCAGCCTTATGTCAATGTAAACACGGAGGAAGAGGCACAAGCTCTTGTAAATACTGGCTTTTTTTCCGTTTGCGCTTCTCCTGTTCCCGATAATGGGAGCAAAGATGATAAAGGCGATGAGTTGCCCGATTATGAAGCGTTGTCCGAGATGACAAAAGCCGAGCTTGCTGCCTATGCTGAAAACAATCAAATTGACATTGAGGGTTGCAAGACCAAAGCTGATATTTTAGAAGCTATAAGTGTTGCTAACGGCGGCAGCTATGCAATGCTGGGGTTGCAGGAGGATATTTAACGGGAGGTTTTTTATGGCAAACAGACCGTGGATAGCTCCGATAGATGTTACTTCATATTCGGATTATAAACAGGTGCAGGAAAGAGCAGAAGCAAAGCTGCTTATGGACATTTCACGAGCGGAGCAGTACGTTATTGCTTATACAAACAATGACTTTTCCGAATATGAAGTTATACCACAGCCAGTAAAAACAGCTCTTATTCTTCTTACGGAAGCATATGCTTACAATGCTTGCGCAGACGCAAACAGCGGCGGCAGAAGAATGAAAAGTGAAACGCTTGATGATTATAGCTACACTACGGCAGACGGAGCGTATTTTGACATTGAAAACCTTGATGTAAAAATACTGCTTGACCCGTATGTCAAAGTAGCGGCACGAAGCGGTGTTACAATGAGAATGAGAAAGCTTTAAAAGGAGGCGTATATGAGCATTGAAAATTTTTTCGACCACAAGTGCGATATTTACCACTTGATTAGCGAAAGCAAGTCTATCGGCTATGCCTTACCCGCCTCCCCAGCGTTCTCGTATCCCGAAACGCCAGATGAGGCGAGCGTTCCTTGTCATTTTGGAGTGAAGTCTTTCAGTTACACCATACAGCAAAACCAGCCCGCAAATGAGTATGACGCTAAAATCAAGCTGACGCTGTCTATTGATACCGATATTCGCTGCAACGATAAAGTTGTTGAATTGAGTACGGGACTTGAATATACAGCAGAACAACCCAGAAATGTGAGAGGACATCATAAGTTTGTTTTTCTTAAACGAACCGATGCCCAAAAGCCGCTGTAATGGGAGTTAATGTTAAGTATGATTTTAGCGAGTATCGGGAGTTTTTTGCCAAAATGCGGGCGGCAAAAAGCGGTTTTCGCAAAGAGCTTGAAAAATGGCTGGAAGCAATAGGCGTAGAATTTTTAAACGAGGTACGGGAACAAATCATTTCACGCAAAGTCATAAGAACCAGCTTATTACTCCATACTTTTGAACGAGGAAATTCCGAAAATGTGTGGGAAGCTGATTTTGGAGCATTGCGCTTAGAAGTAGGTACTGTTCTTGAATACGCTTTATGGGTTAATAATGGGCATAGGACGTTTGACCCAGAAAAAACAAGACATTTCACATTGCCTAACGGGGAAGCGGCACGCTTTGTCCCTGGCTACTGGAAAGGTGATGAGTTTGTCTATGACAAGACCGCTAAAGGCGGTATGGTGCTAAAATTTCACTGGGTAGAGGGAAAACATTATTTCGATGCTGCAATAAGAGCGTTTGCGCCACAGTTTGAAAAATCCTTTGAAAAAAAGCTGGAAGAATGGCTCACGCAGTATTTTGAAATATAGGAGGCGATGAATATGCTGCTTGAACAGGAAATAGCCAGTATTATGGCGTTTGCTTTGCATTATGCGGATAATCCGTCACCTTACTATTACGATGTACCCGAAAATTTTCAGTACCCTGCTATGTATTTTCCGCAGCCAGAGATTGAAACGGACGGGGAAACGTTCCGCACATACGCAATGCGTTATACTTGGTATATCAATGTGTTTTGTGCGACAACGGAAGATGCTTTCGAGCTGGCTTGGAAAGTCCTCACGGCTCTTAAACAAAAACGAAACCTTGTTCCTTTGTTGAATGAAGACGGAAGCGTGTCAAATGAAAATTTACGATTGAATGACCCGTCCGTAAAAATTGCAGACAGCGGAGTGGCACAATTAACGCTGTCGTGGACAAGTCGAAGACCTTATGATTGCGCCGATGCTCAAAAAATGATTGTTTGGGAAGCTGATACTTACCTTAAATCCAAAAATGCGCCAGAACAGTCCTGAAATCGACTGTAACGAATTTTATACAACAGGAGGTAAAAAGATATGGCAAGCAGTAAAGAATCCGCCAGAATTGAAGCTACTGCAGAAAATGAAGCGGCAAAAACAAAAGGCGAACCCAAGTTTACACTTGAAGCCTTGCAGAAGCACTGCCTTGAATTGTTCGGAGTGTCCACAACAACATTTGTGGGCGCAACAACGGGAATTGAGGCGAAAGAATATACCGTAAAGGAAATGAAAGGCATCATTGAAACGTGGTGCAGAAAGGCGGTAAGATAATGGCAGGAGGCACTTTTGACAAAACCGTGGGCAAAGTACGCCCTGGTACATATGTCAATTTCAAAAGCAGCACGCAGGAAAGCATTAAGGGAGCGGCAAGAGGTACAGCGATTATTCCGCTTGTGAATACCGACTACGGTCCGAGCGGCGAAATGATTTCACTTACTGGCGATGCTCCCGATGCGGCACGTGCCAAACTCGGTTACAGTGTGTATGATAAGGATACGGCAGGAAATATGCTGCTTATAAGAGAGGCGTTTAAAAATGCCTCTACCGTAATCGTGTACATATGCACTGCTGGCAAGGCAGCAGCAAGCGGAACAGGCGGCGGTTTGAACGCAACCGCAAAGTACAAGGGTGAAAGAGGAAACAAACTCTCCTATGCGGTCATTACAAATCCTTTGGGCGGCTTTGATGTTGAGGTTTACCTTGACGGCAGCAAAGTAGAGCTTTACGAGGGCGTTAAGACAGTCGGCGAAATTCAAGACAGTGAATACATAACTTTCACCGCTGATGAAACGGGAGAGCTTTCCGCTGTTGCTGGGGTTACTCTTACGGGAGGTACAAACGGCGAAACATCAAATGCGGATATTACCGCATTTTTGGAAGCTGCTGATAACGTAAAGTTTAACACAATGGCATTTCCTTTTGAGGACGATGCCTTACTGGCAGCCGCAAAGACCAAAATCAGGTATATGCGGGAGAATGAGGGAAAGAAAGTTCAGGTTGTTGTTCCCAAAATGACCAGTGCTGATTATGAGGGAGTTATCAACGTTACCAACTCGTATGCGATCGGCGAAAACAACTTAACCGAAAAACAAGCTACCGCTTTTGTCGCTGGTATGACGGCAGGCGCGACTTATACAGAGAGCAACACATACAGAGCTGTTGAGGGCGCAACTGCCGTTGTCGGCGTGAAGAGCCACGAACAGGCAGTAGCGGCTATAAATGCGGGAGAGTTTTTCTTTTCCGTTTCGGAAGCAGGCGCAGTTGTGGTTGAGTATGATATTAACAGCTTGATTACGTTCGCTGACGGTAAAGGCGAGGAATACCGCAAGAACAGAGTTGTCCGTGTTCTTGACGCTTTCAATGACAGCCTTATGCTGAACTTCCCGCCTAACAAGTACGATAACAACAATACAGGCTGGGATATTATGGAGGGTGTCGGAAAGAGCATACTTAAACTGTACTACGAAGCTGGCGCAATTGATGATGTTGATTACGATAACGACTTCCTTGTTGACCGTGAAACGAGCGCAGGAGACAGGACGTATTTCAATGTCGGCATTAAACCCGTTGACAGTGCGGAAAAGCTCTTCTTCTCCGTAACTACAAGATAACAGATAGGAGGGATAATAATGTCTTTAATGCAATACAACAAAAACCCTATTTCAATGAGAGAGGGTAAAATATTCATTGACGGCGTAGAAGTCGCAGACAGCGTAAAATGTGAAATCAAATTTACGCCCGATGTGTGGACTGGAAAGCAGCTCGGTGAAATCACTCCCAGCTCACGCTGGTTGGGAGGAACATTTACTGGCAGCATTACTCGCCGCCGTTCCACCAAATGGCTGAAAGATGCCATACAGAAATACTTAAACGACAAAGGCACTCCCGAATTTACAATTCAGGGTGTTATGGATGACGAAAACAGCGATTATTACGCCAACAACGGCAGCAATGTTGTTACCTGTGTAGGCTGTGTCCTTACAGGTGATTTAAACCTTATCAATCTTGACAGCGGCGGCGATGTTGTAGATGACGTAATCGCTTTTAACGCAAAAGCCATAGTTTAATAACGATTAAGGCACTGCCCCGTTTTGCAATGAGAACGGGGATTGTGTCCTTATATAACAAAAAATACATATAGATTGGAGATTATCACAATGACTAATAAGAATTTAAAATACTTTATGCGTGACACAAAAGACGAAATTGTCACGATTGCGGGACCCGATACGTTTAAAGACGAAAACGGAAATGTCATAATGCTTGAAATCAAGGTGTTAAGTCAAGCCGAAATTCAGCATATAAACGACAATTACCGCAAACGCAGCATTGCTACCGACAAAAAAGGAAATCCGCTTGCTTTTTCCGGTGAGGTTCTTTGGAAAACCGAAAAGGACAGTGCAAAAGCCTCACGTCATATGATTGTTGAGGCTTTGCAGTACCCGAACCTTAAAGACAAAGAGCTAATGGACTTTTACCACTGTGTAGATGTGACCGATATGCCTTTGCTTGTATTTTCACGTCCCGATGAATACGCCCACGTATCAAGAGCGGTTATGACTGCTCTCGGTCTTATGGACGATGTTTCCAACGAAGAAACGGTGAATGAAGCAAAAAACTAATTGCCCGTAAGGGCAGCATCGAATACTGGGCGCATATCTTGTGGCAGCGGCATAATCTCCGTATGGAGGATTTTGCCGCTATGCCACGGGAACGCCAGTTGTTTTATATCGCTTCCGAGTTGTACGAGGGAAAAAACCCGTGCAGATTAGATGTGCTGAAATTTCCCTCTAAAAAATAATTTGACGTTTTTCGGGGAAACCTCTTGAAATAAAAAAGAGGGATGCTATAATTATGCTATGCGAAATGGCATTTTTCAATTCCCTTTTTTGGGGCTAAAACGCTGTGTAATGCAAATTAAAAGCATTTGAGGGAAGTGCAACTAATGTTTCTTGATATTACGAATATACCAATCAAACAGCTGCAAAAACAGATTTCAGAAAAATATGAACATAGACTAAGGAATGAGGAAAACTTTATATCTGATAACAATTCTCACATAGCGTGTTTTATTGATGGAACAGAACAATTTACAGGATTGTTTTTTGTAACTGATGAGAAATTCAATCCATATAGATGTTTTAAAACTAACGCTTATATTGATTGGTGTACAATTTCAGATACTGGCAAATATGCAGCAGTAAAAACGTTTAGCAATCCTAACCACAATGCCGACAGTAATGTCCTGATTATTTTAGATTTGGAAAACTCAAAAGAAATAGGTAGACCAGCTGTCGAAACATTGCTGGACACCGCTGGTGAATTGTGTATAGATGAAAACAAAAAGATACTATGTATGGATTTTGAAGTCACAATGCTACAATATACTTTTGACGGAAAACTGATTGATAAAAGTCAGCTGAAACGATATTATGAATTACCGCACATATCGCCATATGCCATTGATGAACGAGTGAACAATCTAATTGATGATGTCGACAATGGTGAATGTTTATGGATTGATGCAAAAGAAGAGATTTATTCTTTGTTGGAAAGATTGAGAGCAAGTCTTGAAATGTCCCATTACCAGTTGTCGTTGACCTATAAGAGGCTTGGAGCAAGATTGGCTAAAAACGGAGAAGCAGCAGAAGCAATGACCGCATATGAAACGGGACTAATGCTTAATCCGAAGCTGGCTGTTAAAAGAGCGTTAGAAAAATTAAGAAAAGAAAATCCTGATGTTAGCATTTCTCCATTAAGCGTTCCGTCTATAGAAAAAGAAAAACTTTGGGAAGCTGATGATTATGTCTTGCCGCCTACAATTGAGAACGGCAAGCAAATTCAAAATGAGTGCAGACAATTTGATGATGAACATACAAACAGTTTCTATGAAATTGGAAAAGTGTTTATTGAAAGTCTTGAAACTGATGCTTATAAATTCTTGAAAAGCGTTCAAAGATTAAATACAATGGGCGAAGAAGAATTTAGAGCATTATTTAATGAATTATGCACATATCTTAACGGAAGTGCAAGAAAGGAGGCGAGACGATGTAGTGAAAACATCATAATAAACCATAATGATAATAGTTCGTTATCAGTTAGAGAAGAAATCATATTGAATTTGCACTCAATGATTTATAGTTTTACAGGAATTAACTTACGAAAGGTTGACACAAAAAATGAAAAATAAATTATGTATTTTTGCATCAATAATTTTTATTATCAGCACATTTGTTGGCTGTTCCGCTAACATAAAAGCAAGCGATAAGGCTATATCTGTTGGTAAACAAGCTATCGCAGTTGCTGATGATTATTTGGACGGAAGTTTAACATACAACGCTGCCAGTGATAAGCTTGACGATTTAAAAGAGCAGATGAAATATGTAGACGATTTAAAGCAAGGCGATGAAAACAAAGCAGCCGATTTTTCTGTGTCATCTGGTATAACTATTTTGTCATCAGCTATTTTCAGTGACAGCATAGGAAGCTCTGACGATACATATAATAAAATTGTAGAGGCAAGAAATTCCCTTGCGGAAAAGATTGGTGAAAAGAAACGGTAATATTACATTAAAAAGTTGAGAGCTTCACGCTTAATCGTGTGAGGCTCTTTTTGTGTTCATTTTAAAGAGAAAGAACCAAAGAGAAATATATTATTAAATATAGAGATATAGAAAAGTAAAGAAAAGGCTTTTTGACTGAAAAGGGAGAAAATAACCCCGATTGAAGTTTTAAGCGGATATTTGGGGATAACCGAAGTTTTCCGCAGAGAAAATCCCCGAAAAAATGCCGACAGGAGGTGAGAATATGGCGGCAAACTTAACGGCGGTGTTTGAGCTTGTCGATAGGATAAGTGATAAACTTGACGCAATAGCCAACAGAGGCGATTCAATGATAAACAACTGGGAGAGCGCAGGAGAGGCGATAGACCAGAGTTTTGACAGAGCTGTTACGGTTGCCGACCAAGCAACGGCGGCAATAGACGGTTATAATCAAGCAATGAGCGAAGCGACTTCACAAACCGAGGATTTCGGAGAACAAGGTATCAGGTCAGCGGAGGCGCTGACACGTCAAACCGATATATTAGCACGGTGTGATGAAGCGGCGCAGGAGTTATCAGAAGCCATTGAAAAAGCGAGCAAGTCACAAAAAGACTGCTCGGCGGCTATGGAAAAAGCCAATAAAATATCTGAAAAAATCGCTAACAGTGATAAGGTGTCCGCAAAAGCCAAGGAAGAGCTTGAAAAAGCAACAGAGGAAGCCGCGCAGGCTTTTGCAGAGTTGGAGAATGCGCAGACCGAAGCTCAATCCGCTATGAATGAATACGATGCTATATTATCAAACGAAGCTGCAAATCTCGATGAAATAGAAGAGGCATCTAACAGAGCTGCGCAGGCTGCTGATAGGTTAAGAAATGCACAAGACAATGCTGCCGATGCTGCAAGTGATTTGTCCGATGCAACCGAAGGCGCAGCGAACGAAGCTGAAAATGCTGGCAAAAAGGGTGAAAAGGCAATCAAGCAGCTTCAAAACGCTATGGCAGCGGCTGGCATTTTAAAATCCGTGGAAGCAGTTACAGGAGCGTTATTAGACGCTTCCGAAGCAGCAGCAAAAACCGAAACAGCATATGCAAAGCTGCAAACCATAGCTGGTGCTAACTCAATGGGAATGCTGTCTGAACAAATCAGCGAATTATCTGCCGATACGGGCATAGCGCAAGATGTTCTTTCAGATGTCGCATATAACGCCATTTCCGCAGGTTCGGCGGTGGAAGAGGCTGTTAGTACAGCAGAAGCCGCAACAAAGCTCGCATCGGCTGGTTTTACCGATACAACTTCCGCTCTGTCCGTTCTTTCCACGGCAATGAACAGTTACGGCGATACAGCGGGAACGGTAATGGATATTTCCGATTCACTTGTTATGGTACAAAACCTCGGTGTTACAACTGTTGCGGAGTTGGCTGCAAATATGGGTAAATCAATCAGCACAGCAGCCGCATACAACGTATCGCTCGGAAATCTGGAAAGTTCGTATGTATCTGTCACAAAGGCTGGTATTAACACAGCGGAAGCGACAACATATATTTCGGGTATGCTATCTGAACTTGGCAAAGAGGGTTCTACGGTTGCAACTATCTTGCAGGAGCAGACGGGACAATCATTCGGACAGCTTATGAGTTCTGGGTGTTCTCTTGCAGATGTTCTTGAAATAATTTATGATGCAGCCGGTAACGACGCAGAGGCTATGATGAACCTTTGGAGCAGCCAGACGGCGGGTGTTGCCTCTGCTGCAATTATAAATCAAGGACTGGAAGAGTTTAACGAAAACCTTATTGCGATTGAAAACAGTGCAGGAGCGACCGAAAGCGCATATTCTGTTATGGCAAACACGACAGAACATGCGCAAGAGAAAATGACGAACAGTGCCGAAAACTTAAAGATAGCTATCGGAAACAGTTTAAATCCTGCTCTTGAAAAACTGTACAATATTGGGGCGGGTGCTTTTCAATGGGCAGCAGACTTTGCAGAGGAACACCCTGTTGTTGTTAAAGCAATCACCGCTGTTGCTGTCGGTGTAGGTGTTGTAGCGGTAGCAATAGCTGGATTTACTTTTGTGACACAAGTTGCTATTCCTGCATTAACATCATTTGGAGCTGCTCTTAACACTGCTTTAGGACCGATAGGGTGGGTAGCTCTTGCTATTACTGGTGTTGTCGTAGCTGGTACAGCTCTTGTTGCTATGATGAGTGATGCGGAAGATGAAACAGCGGGTATGACCGCTGTCACAAGGCAACAATACTATGAATTGCAAGACCTTAATGCCGAATACGAACGTGCTTGTGAGACTTACGGCGAAAATTCCGAGGAAGCCTTACGGCTTAAGTATCAGGTTGATGACCTTTCGGAAGCCTTTGAAAACAACCGTCAATCGTTAGAAGAATTTCAAACCGAGGTTGACGAATTATGTACGAGTGTAGATAATTTGTGGAATGAGTTTGATAAAAATATAGCTGAAATAAATGCCAACGAAACTGGTGCGCTTGCTCTTATTCAGAAATACGAGGATTTAACCGAAAAAACGGAGCTTACGGCAGGAGAACAAAAACAGCTTGAAGCTGTTACAAGAAGCCTCGCCGAACAGTTCCCCGATTTGACGGCTAAAGTAGATGCCGCCACTTTAAGCACGGAAGATTATATCGAAGCTCTTAAACGATCTGCACAAGCCGAGGCTGATAAGCAGCGACAGCAGGAAGCTCAATCCGCTTATGTTGAAGCCTTGAAAAAGCAAGCTGATTTGGAAGACGAAATAGCAAAGGCAGAAGAAAATTTACGTCTTGAAACAGAAGCCTTTAACAATACGGAGTGGGCGTGGTGGTCTGACCAAGCGTTTTATCAAGCAACAGGCGGCTGGCTTGGTGGCTGGACTAATGATATAGACGAATATCAAGCGGCACTTGACGAATTGAAAGCGGCGCAGGAAGAAAACAATGCAAAAATCGCAGAGTGTGAAAAGGGCTTTGAAGCATTAGCTGAAAAAGAACAGGAAGCAGCGGAAGAGGCTATAAGCTATGAGGACGCTTGCGCTGGCGCTTTGGAAAATGTAAAAGAAAGAATTGATAATCTTTGTATCGCTTATGATGAGGCGTATCAGTCCGCATTAGACAGTTTTCAAGGACAATTTGGCTTGTTTGACGAAGCCTCAATGAAGTCGGAAGATTACCTTAACGCCACTGTCGCTAACGCACAGAAAGCACTTGACAGTCAGGTTGCGTATTGGGAAGAGTACAACGCAAACCTTGAAACACTTACGTCATATGGCGAGGGACTTACAGGAGAAGCCAGAGCAAATTATGAACAGCTTTTAGCATATGCGCAAAGCGGTAATGAAGAGGCGGCTGGACTTGCCGCAAGCATAGCTGACGCAATCAACAATGGTAATGATGACGCTGTAAATAAATTATCCGAAACCGTTGGAAAAGTAGCATCACAGCAAGAGGCGGCAGCTGCTAAAACAGCGGAGTTTAAAACAAATTTCAATGAGGAAATGGAAGATATTCTTTCCGATATGGAAGAATATGTTTCCGAGCTCGGATTTGAAGACGAAGCGGCAAAAGCGGCAGCAAGCACAATGATTAGCTACGCTCAAAGCATTCGACAAGGGAAGAATGAGGCTATTCAGGCGGCAAGCGAAGTAGCAGATGCTGTTTCAGCAGCAATACGAGGTTCCGTTATTTCCACAAATATAAATATTTCACAAAGCGCAAGCGTTCCTGGACACGCAAGCGGAACGACCAATGCCGAAGACGTTTTCGTTGCTGGCGAAAACGGACCTGAATTGATAGTTGGAGCAGGCGGCAGCACTGTATTTCCTACTTCCGAAACCGATAAAATTATTGATACAGTCAGTGCCTTATATAGTCAACCGCCTATTGACAATGCGCCGAAGTACGATTACGATTATGATTTTGATTATTCGAGGAAAATAGACCAAAGTATTGGCGATACTTATGTACAACAGACTGTTGGAGCGAGAGATACAAACCACACAGATGATGTGTTTGTTCCTGTTGGAGATAACAGCGGTGTGATTGAGGATAGCGGCGCAAGTGAAGATGTTGGTACAAGAAAAATCCTGCTCGAAATTGCAGGAAAGGGCAATATTGAGCTGACTGGCGGAAAACCGGACAAAGAGAGCTTACTGACGTTCTTGTATGAGTATTTGAAGCCCGTGCTGTCTGAAATTCTATCACAGGAAATTTACGAGGAGGGCGATTTATCGTATGAATACTAAATATCAAATGTGGATTACGTATAATGCGGAAAGTGAAAAATTGCGCATACCCGTTCTTCCAGAAACTTTTTCCGTTTCAGTTGGAAGCAATAATAGCAGCGTGAATATAGTAGGGCTGGGCGAAATTGTTATCAAACAAGCTCGTCCGGCTTTTCAGTTTTCATTCAGCAGCTTTTTCCCCGCAACGTCTTTTCCGGGTGTAAACTGTACGCTCTCTCCTCCCCTCTCTTGTGTTGATAAGCTAAAAGGCTGGCAGGAGGGAGAAAAGCCCGTGCATTTAATTCTAACGGACTTAGGCGTAAATGTTTTCTGCACAATAGAGAGGTTTAATTACTATGAGCAAGGCGGAGATATAGGAACAATACATTATGATTTAACGCTAAAAGAATATCGCGAAGTCACTGCCAAGCAGGTCAAAGTCGATGCGAAGAACCAAAAAGCGACCGTTGAGAATACCGAAGCGAGGGTTGATAATTCGGTACAGCCCAAAACATATACTGTTGTTGCCGGAGATTGCCTTTGGAGTATCGCACAACGGTTAATGGGTGACGGTTCAAGGTATAAGGAGCTTTATAACGCCAACAAAAGCGTAATTGACCCACGCAATCAAAAATACAATATGCCAGCATATACGATTTATGCGGGACAGGTCTTTTCAATACCCGAATAGGAGACTTTTTGAATGAACAAGAAAATCAGTTTGATTATCATTAAAAGCGGCGCAGGCAACGGCACTGATATTTCGGAGCTTGTCGAACAAATTTCTTGGGGCGGACGCAGAGGAAGCCCTACAAGGACACTGACGGTAAGTTTGTTGGACGATGACGGCTACAATCATAACAGAAGCGGCATAGATATTGAAGACGGTTATCAATGTATTTTCGCTTATGAGGGAGAAGAGCTGTTTCAAGGAATTGTTTTACAGCAGGGACAGAGCCAGCAAAAAACAATTAGCTTTAAGGCTTATGATTTAGGCATATATTTATCCAATAACAAAGATACATTTGTATATGAAAACAAAACGGCTACTGACATTTTCAACGATGTTTGCAGCCGTTTTGGCATTCCAGTAGGGGGAGCGGCTCAAACAGCTTATACAATCTCCGACTTGACAAAGAAAAAAACCACAGGGTGGGACACAATAGCAGACGCTCTAAAGCTTGATTACGAAAATACGGGAGCAAAGCATTACGTGTTTGCTGAAAAAGGAAAGCTGTATTTAAAAAAAAGACTTGAAAACGTGTTACAGTGGGTACTTGAAACAGATACAAATATAACCAAATATAAATATACAAAAAGCAATGAGGCGGCGAAAACCAGAATAAAGCTTTTATCCGGCGAGGGTACTGTGCTTGCACAGGAACAGGACACGTCTTTAGAAAAGAAAATAGGTATATTTCAGGATATAGACAATCCCGATGAAAGACTTACCTCGGCACAGATAAAGTCGCTTGCGAAAACCTTGTTGGTGAAATTAAAAACTCCCAAACGCAGTTTGTCTTTGAGCGATGTATTAGGTGTTTCAAATGTTATTTCAGGCGTGGGAGTGTTTGTTAAAATTCCGCACTTAGGCTTAAACAAAACCTTTTACGTGGATAGCGATACACATAATTTTAAAGGAAATCTGCACACAATGTCGCTTGAACTTAATCTTGTTTCCGAGATGAGCGAAGAAAAGAAACAAGAAAAATCACAAAATGAGAAAAAATATAAAGTCGGCGATATAGTGCAATTCCATGGAGGCAAGCATTATGTCAGCAGTACGGCAAGCAGCCCCGCAAGCACGAACCTGAAAGCAGGACCCGCAAAGATAACATACACAGCGGAGGGAGCGGTTCACCCTTGGCATTTGGTGCACACAGACAGCCAAACAACCGTGTACGGCTGGGTAGATGACGGCACATTCAGTTAGGAGGCGGAGCAATGGCAAACGAATGGAAAAGTATTAAAGAATTACTTCAAGGAATGATACCAAAGGATACAGAGATTATGCAAGGTACTGTTATATCCACAAGCCCTCTTAAAATCCAAATGGCGAACGATGAAAAGCTTATCATCAATGAACGGATTACCGTTGTTCCGTGGCATTTGACGGATTATACCACAAAAATTGATATAGAAAAAAGGGACGGCACAATCGACAGTTTAACTCACGTTGACGGCGAACATCATCATATGTACCCTGCCTCACCTCCTCACGGACCTACAACTGAAACTAAACACCAGCACGCATTGGAAACCTATAACATATACAAAGCTACAATCAAGGTGTATAACGCTTTAAAGTTAGGGGATTTGGTTTATGTGCTATCGATGAATAACGGCAAACTATACTATGTTCTTGACAGAGTTTGTGATTGGGGTGGTTAATATGGCAAACAGTGTATATATACCTATCGGAATTGATGAAATTACAACAGCGGAGGAATTACCGAGCAAAACCTATAAGCTTGACCTTGAAAAAGGGCGGATAATTGGTTTTGTTGACGGACAAGAAGCGGTGCGGCAGGCAATCAAAAAAGCGTTGATAACGCCACGTTTTAAATGCTTGATTTACGACAATCAATACGGCAGCGAGATTGAGGAAGCTGTCATAACAAACGATGCAACAAGGGAGTATATTCGTTCTGTTGTGTCCGGATTTGTAAAGGATTGCTTAAAACCCGATAAGCGCATTTTAGATGTGTCCGATTTTGTTTTTGAGTTTCGGGACGATGGGGCGTGTATCAGTTTTAACGCCGATACTATTTTCGGAAAAGTGTGTGTTGAGGAGGTGGTCTGAATGTTTGAGGCATACACATACAAAGCGTTGCTTGATGATGTTCTGGCAAATGCGCCAGTAGGAATTGATACAAGAAAAGGCAGCATTTTTTTCGATGCCGTATCTGGCATTGTTCTTAAAATAGCTAAGATGTATACCGATTTAGACCAGGTATTTCAGTATGTTTTTATTTCGTCTGCTTCAGGAGAATATCTTGATATGAAAGCAAGCGAATATGGCATAACACGTCTTAATGCGACCCCTGCAAAATACCGTTTTGTATATAGAGGTACTTCGCCGTCTGTTGGTACAAGGTTCTTCCATAACGAAACAGGAAAATATTTTACTATCAAAAATGAGGAAAACACTCTACTCCTTGTTTCGGAAGAAGACGGTACTATATGTAACGATATTCCGTCAGGAGACTTAGCCGTACCCGTTCATACGATTGAAGGACTTGTTTCATCTGCGTTCGGAGAGCCTTTCGGATATGGAACGGATAAAGAACTGGACGATGATTTGCGAATGCGTATTCAAGAAAAAATTGCAGGACCGGCGGAAAACGGCAATAAACAACATTATAAAACTTGGTGCGAAAGCGTAGACGGCGTTGGTCTTGCAAGAATTACTCCGCTTTGGAACGGACCTAACACGGTTAAAGCGGTTCTTATTTCGCCTTTAGGTCTGCCTTGCGACCCGACAACAGTTTCTAAAGTGCAAGAATATATAGATCCCGCTACAAAAGGGATTACAGTAAAATTAGACGGTAAAACTTATACCGTAGGTGATGGACTTGGAGAAGGTGTTGCTAATTTAGGCGCACATTTTACAGCCACGGCGGCGAGCAGCGTTGACATAACAGTTGAATTCACTGCTATTCTTGCAAATGGAAAAAAATTGGAAGATGTGAAAATTGAAGTGAAAGAAGCGGTGACGGCGTATTTCAAAAAATTGGTTATGAATACGGCTGCTACAGCCGATATAGTTGTACGTCTTACCGCCATAGGTGCCATGATTGCAGGGTGTTCCGGCGTAATAGATTACAAAAAACTTACTTTAAACGGAGCAACGGGAAATATTTCTCCTGGCGATGATGGCGTTCCTGTTATTTCGGAGGTGAAAATAAATGTCGATGTTTAATCCTTATTGGAAAAGCAACTATGATGAGTTGATTACATACTATCCGAGATTTTATCGTGATGTTCTTGAAATGGACGCAATACTTCGTACCGAGGGAAAGCTTGCCGACGACATACAGAACGGAATAGAGCTTATACTATCTAACAATTTTATTGATAGTGCAGACGGCAAAACAATCGTAAAATTGGAAGAATTTCTGTGCATAGTATTGACAAGGCATCGTTCGTTGGAGGAACGGCGCAAATTTATAAAGAACTTGTTTATAGGACAAGGAAAAATCTCCGCAACCGTTATAACTAAAATAATACAAGGGTTCATAAACGCAGAAGTTAAAATACATTTTGAGCCTGACAATTTGAATACGCATAATATTTTGTATATCAATATATACTTCCACAATTCAAAAGAAGAAAATAGTTATATGAGTGATATTCGAATGCTGATAAACAGAAAAATTCCGGCTCATATTGGCTATAAAATAACTTTTTGTTATAGAGTTGACGGAAAAGCATTTATTTATACTGGTTTAAGATTATCGTGCAAACGTAAGAAAATTAGGACAGAGGTGAAAAATTATGGCTTGGAATGAAGCGGTCGTAACAAACGGCGGTATGAATTTGCTGGCAAAAAGCTTTGTTGACAAAAAAGTTGTCATAACAAGGGGTGTGGGCGGCGAGAACTGTTCCGATGTTGCTTCTCTTCTGTCTATGGAAAATATCAAAGAACCTTGCCATGAGCTTAATTTGTCTGGAATTGAGAATAACGAAGGAAAAATTGTCGTTAATCTTATGGTGCAGAACAACGGGTTGGAGACAGAATATACGTTAAAGCAAATCGGACTGTTTGCGAAGCTTGAAGATGGCAGTGAAGAAATTCTTTTTGCGGTAATTCAAGACAAGGCAGGAGAGATTATACCCAATGAAGTCGATAATCCTGAATTTTTAACAGAGTTTGGCTTTGTTATTCCCGTGGGAAATACG
>Ga0137308_101099_pt1 | contig 30951 bp, 67 predicted proteins | sample Inofrocosms_June_FD_97181 | JGI IMG/M metagenome (GOLD analysis project Ga0137308, IMG submission 97181) | Mouse cecal microbial communities from Vienna, Austria - N-Acetylneuraminic and N-Acetylglucosamine D2O microcosms_June | ecosystem: Host-associated > Mammals > Digestive system > Large...
TGCAAGTTACACCCATGGATGAATTTGTTTCATTCCTTCTTTTTCCAAATATAATCATTCCGTATCGCTCTCCTTTTCTTTTGGTTTAATTTCACCCATATCATGCCTGCTGTAATTCCTGCAATTCGTAACCAATCTTACGCAATCGGTCAAATTCTCTGTGCAGCACTCTGGGAAATGAAATATATTGATACACGTTTGACATAATGGTTTCATTCTGCGACACTCCTTTTCAATTCCTTTGAAAATTCCTGTATCAGCGGTTCGCCCCATATGTCCGCAAGGCTGGATTTCATAAATATAGGAATATCATATTTTCTGCAATCCTCTACAATCTGTTCGATCCATTCTCTTTTGGGTACAGCCTTATTTTTTCGTCTGCCGGTTTCCGCTCCTACGATTATCCACTTAACAGGAGATGTTGCAATGTCTATTTCTTCAATGTTAATTCTTTCAAAAATAGGTTCTATGCTTAGAAAACAATTCTTAAACAACGGAAGTTTCAAAGTCCTGCAATTTAACTCTGATTGCCTTGTCGCCGTTGTTCCAAACCATGATTTAACTGACGTATGCCTTAAAAAAATCTGATATGTTGTATCCCTAGCGTATCTATCTGTGTTCTTTGTCAAAAACAGATAATTATGCTGCGGTGCTTTCTCACAAGCCTTAAATACTTCCTCAATCCAACTATCCGGCACCCACGAACCAAACAAATCAGCCATTGAGCAGACAAAGATATTTCTACCTTTCTTCCATTTCTGCGGCTCATTCAATTTGTATCGGTACAATGTAGGCTTGAAAAAGAATGGGTATGCTGATTTGCCTATCTTACCTTTGTCATTTAGATATTTCAGCGGTTTTTCTATTTCCGCAATGTTACTTTCGCATATTTTCTCGTAGTCCAAATCAGTATCTTCTAATTCTGTGAAGCCGCCAAATCTATGTGCTATATTCCTTGCATAGCAGTATTCGCACCCATGCAAACATCCCGTAACCGGATTCCATGTTGAATCGCACCAGTCAATCTTTGTTTTGTTCATTCCACATCACGCTCCCTTATATCGCTCTCCAACATATCCGCCTTAATAAGTCGATATACAATATCTAACCAATCCCTCTGGTCGCCGTATCTGCAATTTGCATTTTTATGTATTCTTGGGTCGTCCTCTTTCCAATCATTAACCGCAAAGCATACATCGCTTACAAAAAGCATTTTTACACCCCTTGAAACGCAGAGGTAATAACACTCGTTATACCCATATGGTTTCCTGCATTTCTTGAAACCGAATTTTTCAAATTCTTTTGCGTTTACTTTTGGCCTTAACACTCCGCATCACACTCGCTTTCTAACCATTCCTTAAAACAATCCTTGCATCCAAACGGATTTCCATAAAAATCATCTTGTCTGCAATATTGCCCTCCAACTTTGCATGGTTCGTCAAATAATATCTTTCGCCCAAACCCACACGCTTCTGTTTTTGATACTTTATCCAAAAACTCCGCCAATTCCTCAACGCTCATTCCTTTGATTTTTTCCGCATTAGTCCTTGGCTCTACAAATTCACAATCCTTTAATGCGACTGTCAAAACCTCTGTTTCATCAATGCCGCATTGTATGACGTGTAGAACATCTATCATTTCTGCGCCTCGTATTTTATACTCGCTTTTTATCCCTCCGATTGGAACATTGTAATAAGCATTGCTTTGAATCCTGCCAACCACCTTAAAAATAAATTTTTCTCCATCTTCTGCCAACACATGAGGTATCTTTACATACTTTCCAAACATATCTCCATTCACTACGAACATCTCTTTACCGCCTTTCTCATTTCCGCACATTCTACACTCGTTACAGTTCTGTTCTACTCCTAATGTACAAGCCATAGTTAGTCCTCGCTTCCCTCTTGAATATATAATCTCGCATATTGCATATTTTTTTCTAACTCCGCAATAGTTTCATCAAACCTTTTAACTACTTTCCTTAATATTTCCTTTTCTTCCTCATCTATCGGAATACATATATCGTTTACTATGTTTAGATAAACCATTAATGCTTTTGTTCGTATCTGAACACCTTTTCTCATGGAATGCTCAAGGCGAAATCGAAAATACTTTTCTTTTATGCTGAATGGGCCATTTTTGAATAACCTTAATTTTCTGCGAAATTTCTCCATACTCAATCCTCACTTCCCTTCAAAATTTCCTGCACCGTCAGGATAAAATACTCTTTTCCTTTTTCTGCTCCCCATTCTTCCTTGCCCGTGCCGATTGACAGTGTACACTTTGCAATGAATGATGGAGAATTTTTGCTATAACCGTTGCGAAATTGTATTGTCTGAACATCATCTTTGACACATTCCGAAAGTCCTATTTCAGAGCATTTAAGAAATGTTCCTCCACAAAAGATAACTCCAAACAGATTCATAAACCTTGTTTCATAATATGGTTTAATCTCCCGGTATTCCTCTTTCTTTTCTCCTGACAAAATCATGTCGAACCACTTCTTCTTAATTGGCAGGGTTAGCATTTTGGGTGCACTCCTTTGTCTCAAATTTACTTCTTATAAGAGGGCAGTTTTGCGGTTGCATTTCGCAATCACCTTTTCCTTTTGTTCCATGTTCGCAATCGTAGCAATATAAATCGCATAGCCAATCCGTTATCCAATCCCAAGAAAATTCTTCATCCCCGCTTTCGTTGCAAAATTTGTCAAGAATATTTTTACAGACAAGACACAGCTTTCTTACAAACATTTCTCCTTCATACTTTCCTGTTTCATAGGAGTATTTTTCTCCTTTTCGTATTGTCTGAATGCAAAATTCGCACACATGGTCTTTTCTTGCCTTTGGCTTTGATTGATTATAAAATTCCAACATTTAATCCCCTCCTATCATTTCATCTAACCAATCCACAAACTCGCTTTCACTCTCTAATACATCTTGCGGAATGCCATACTCTCTTTGCCACAACTCGCCGCCAAAATCCCACTCGTTATACAAATGCACTTTTCTTTCCTGTGGATTGACCGTAATCCAAAGCACTTCAATTTCGTTGTGGTTTATGGATTTTACATAACCACTCATTCCGTTTATTCCGTTACTTTTTTCGTATTTGAAACCTAAGTTAATCAGAAATGCGTATTGTAAGCCTAAATTCAGATTGTCTTTAAATATTCCCACTACCTCAAACATCCTTTCCTTTTCCGAAATAGTCAAAAACGCTTGCGTTTGCATAATTTTTCAGAATACACTCAACCATTTTCTTTATTTCGTGTTCTTTTTGTTCGACCATATCAGCAACAATACCGTCCAAGCCGCTAATTTTATCCAACTCTTTATTTATCCTCATAATGCTCGCTGTTGTTCTGCTCATTCCACCAACCTCCCATAAAATCAAATAAATTCATCTGCGCCAATTCCCTGTCAAGACGTTCTTTTGACAGCTTGTAATAGTATTCGTCAAGTTCAAATCCAACAAACTTATGATTAGTATTCCTGCAAGCTATAAGGCTACTTGCCGAACCGACATGAGTATCAAGTATAATATCTCCATCTTTGGCATACCGACTTAAAATCCATTCATATAGAGCAACTGGCTTCTGTGTTGGGTGTATACGAATTTCTTTATTCTTCATGTTTTCCTGAAGCATACCATGCCAACGATACTTAAATATTCGCACTGCCGTATCAAATGAAGTCCATGCTAATTCACCGTCTGCAAAATCTGTTTCTCCATTATCCTTATCCCAAACAATCCAACAATGGCTATCATATGGAATTTTACTGATAAAGTGGTTTGCGCCCCATATAATCTGATTTTCGATACACGAAATAACTCCTTAAAATATGTATCATCAGGCGGTTTCAAGTCATCTCCGCTAAAGGATTTATAGTCTTTTGCGGTTGCTAATTTCGTTCGTGTGTGGTTTTTATCTCCGCTTTCTCCTATTCCATAAGGAACATCAACAACCGCCAAATCAAAATACTTATCAGGAAACTTTTTCATTCCTATCATGCAGTCGCAATTCACATAAATGCTTTTTTGGTTGTTCTAGGTCAAATTCTGTTCCGCAAATGTTTATCATTCTTCTGATTGGAGCAAAGACGTCTTTACGCTGGCCAGCAAACCTCCATTACCTCCAATCCTTAAATTTTATTTTTCTTCCTTTTCTAATTCCTCAAACTTTTCTACTACGTATCTCCATTTACAATTTTTACTACACTTTCCGCACTTATAAGTCGATTTATCGTAACAGTTATAATTTCTTGGTTCTTCGCTAATTTGAGCACACAAGATGCCTAAAAGAATCAAAATCACAATCCAAAACATCTTCTCAACCTCACTTCCTCGTCAATTCCTCATAGCACTTTTGAAACCTTATGAAATCCTATAAATCAAATCTTTTTTGTAATATCAACAAGGTTTTCCATTCCTAAATCTTCTTTTAATGCTCTGAAAACAATCCTATCTCCAACTGGATAAAATCCAACTCCGCTTATTTCCTTTGTTTCTTTGTTGCAATATATATCCAATGCCCCAATGTTTGTTTTGTAATGGTATCTATTTTCTGAAAATCCGTACTCTTTCAGCTTTTCAATTTCTATTTCTTCTTTTAATTTAATCATAATTACCCTCCTGTCAATTAAATGGCAATTCCTCGTCAATTCCGTCTGGTATGTTCATAAAGCCATCGCCAGAATCATTCATATATTCTTGAGAATTGTTCGGACTTGCGCTCATCTGATTATTGCTATATCCATCGTTCTGCTGGCTTGCATTCTTGCTCTCTGCAAACTCGGAGCTTTCCACAACGCAGTCATTCGTATAGACTTTCTGACCGTCACGATTTGTATAACTTCCCGACTGCCATCTTCCCTCAATCAAAATCTTAATGCCCTTATGCAGATACTTCTCCGCAAACTCGCCATTCTTCCCAAATGCGATACAGTTAATAAAATCTGCATTCGCCTCGCCGTCCCGCTTGAATTTTCGGTCAACCGCCAGCGTGTACCTTGCTATTGCCATTGGTTTTTCGCCTTGTGAATATCTTACTTCTGGGTCTTTTGTCAACCTCCCCATCAGGATAATTTTATTCATTGTCTTTTCCCTCACTTTCTTCTAAAATCTCCACTCTTTCATATCCGCCCCAACCATGTTCTGCACCACATCTTTTTACGCACAAGAAATCATCACATACATGTTCACACCTGCTACAGTCTGGTTCTTCATCATCTGCTGTGTATATAACTTCTCTAGCCATTCTCTCAACCTCCTTCCCCTAAAACGGCAACTCATTTGCAAACCTGTAATTCTGCACCACCGACACGAAATCGGCTTTGCTGTCGGATAGGAATTGGGCGATTTCCTGCGGTGTTGGTTCATGGTCTAATTCCTTTTCCTTGAAACTCTCTGAATATGGAATTGGATACTTTCCCTCTCCAATCGTCTTTGTTGCCCTCATTACCCAAAATTCTTCAAGTACCTTATTTTCCTCATGTTTTACGGTCACATTATGTAACATCGATTTTTCCTCGCTTTCCTTTTCTGATTTCTTCACCCAAAAATCTAATTCTTTGCTATCCACCTGTATCAGCCTTCCGTTTCCGTAATAAAACACAGCTTCTTTGGTTCTATCTCCAAATCTGATACTCACTTTTGTTTCTCCTGAAAATGGAATTAAATCTGCAATATCATCTAATACCGCAATCCATAAATCAGACGGATACATCCCCTCTAAATGCCACTTTGCTGTTGTGGTTTGCTTTGTTGCGCTTATGTATATAATCACCCTCTGCTCGCTCACTTCTTCCCCTCCATTTCTGCCAGCTTATCCTCGGCTTCTTGACGTGTGAGGAAAACGGTTTTGCCGAAATCATCCTTATCAAAATCAAATTGTGTTTCCACATCTCCATTTCCATCAAATAGCAGGCATTTATATAAAATTGCATTTGATTCCATAATAGAAATTTCATCAACCTTTACTGGAAGTACTGTAAAATAATATTCATTATCCGCATAATACACCGTATCGCCCACCGCGCAAGGCAGTTTCAGCAGTTTCCCTTGTTCCTCTAAATCCTCGTATTTCTTTAATTCTTTGTTCTCCATACGTTCTATAAAGCAAAACGAACTGATAATCGCTAATTCATCACCATTTAATCCATTTTCACTATCCAGTTTTCGGAGAATATTAACTGCCTTGTTTCGTATAAGGTCATTTGAATACTTTGTCAATCTCTCCATTCTTCCTATCCTCCATTTCCTTTAATGCCTTTTTAGCAGCTTCTTTCGACAGAAAAACGCTTTTACCAATTTCCGAAATTTGGCAAGAACTTTTTGCTGTTGCTTCCAAAATGTAATGAGATTTCTTTTCACAATCAGAACAAAATCCCCTAAAACACATTCCCATCTTATTGTCTTTGTTTTCACCGCAACAATATTCGATAGAATAAATTGGCGTTTCTATATTTATTGGAAGTTTCAAAACATTCCTGCATTCATCCATTTCATCATACCGCTTAACCACTTCGTGCGCCTTTTGCAACAATCCCCGACAGGTTAAAACTGATTTCGTTTCGTAACAAGTGCAATCCGCACAACCATTTCCTTCAAAACAATGCCTTAATTCCTCTGATAATTTCTTTTCTGCCATAGATTCTCCTTTCCTAAAATACAGGTTCATACTTGACAGGAACTCTATGTGTTGTGTATTCTACTTTCCCACACTTTTTACAAGTCCTGCTCCACCTCTTATGTTCTACATCACGATAACCCTCTGGTTCTCCCCATACATCACTGCCTTGTGTAACCATTCTGTATCCGTATGGCTCTTTCTTTATTTCTGGTTCATATTTGACCTCTCCCCATTCGTGGCAACATCTATTCTGTTCTGCTCTTAAAGCAGATAATTTTCTTTCATATTCAATTCTTAATTGCTCTTCTGTCATATCTTTCCTCTCTTTCTCAAAATGGATATTTTGCAATCCTGACGATATGTGGGCGGTTAATTTGATTTATTAGTTTTCTTTTCCCTTAACCGCCTTATCCTCTCACACTCCAACATATCCCTTTTCAGCCTTCCATCTGTTACCATATAAACTTTTCCGTCCTCCAAATACCGATTAGGAATAATCGTTGTCATTCCAGGCAATTCCTGTTCTTCCAACTTCTTTTTATTGTTTTCACTGCACATGATAACCGTACTCATTTTGTCAATCATATTTTTCAAATCCTCTAAAGGATTACAGTTTAATTCTTTTGGTTTGCGATATTCCACGCCAAGACATTTCATAATCTCTCTGTCTATTGTTTCGCTGACGGTTTTATGTATTTCCTCCATAATTTCTTTTTCACTCAAAACAGACACCACCTTTCAAAATCCCATAAGCCTTATTCAGCATATCCATGTCAAAATATCCGAAGTGACATTCCTCAACCGGAATATTCAGCTTAACCGCCAAATCCGCATACGCTTTCTTCCTTGTAATTCGCCTTTTCGCTTGTGTTTTCTCATTCTTCCACTGTTGGTCAAATAACTCATGGCACTCCATTTTCATTTCACGCATTTCAGCATTTCCAAGTATGCCTAACGCCTCTTTCGGTCGTGGCTTGTGTGTTCCGACATAAGCACCGCAGCTTGTGCAGTAATAACATTTGCCACTGCCGTATTCCCTGCCATAGATTTTAGAATTGCTTATGTAGACCACCGCGCCGCCACATAGATTGCATTTTGTAGGGTATAAATCTATCAAAACGAACACCTACTTTCTTTCGATTCAACTTCTAATTTCCCCATTGCTCAGCCATGGCCCTTGCAATGCCAGGAAATGTTTTTGCCCTAGTCTTGGGATCTCTTTCTTTTCTTCCCTGAAATTTCCTGTAATTCCCATGAGAGTCTTTGCAACCCCCATTTACATATGGCTCATGGTGTTCCAGTATCTCCGTAGGCTCTAACTTTGGCAGTCCTTTCAACCATAAGCAAGTGCGTTTGCTGTATGGATGCCCGAACTGGTAAGGCTGCACTGCCTGGGTATATGGCGGCAATTCTATCAGTTTCATGGGAGTTGGGTTCTCAATAGCAATCTTTTCGCAGTTTGCGTTCATAATCTGCATAAAAAACACTTTTGCTTCCATCGCCTTTTGATAACGCTCTTGGACAATTTCGCCTTTCACTCTCATTCTGACTGCTCCTGCATTTGTCATGTATGTACAAGGTGGAAAAGCAATAATCATATCCCATTTACCATCAATGCAATGAACTGAACCGTCCGCTGTCTGAAATTCACAGTTTCCATTCAAAAGCGGCAGCACATCATTCTGTATATGCCATTCCGGATGCCCGCCGCTGCATGGCTCGATATCGCAGGAATAGGCTTCATTCCCTAATTTTCGAAACTCTATACAAACCCTTTGGCTTTCCTCACAGGCTACTAAAACCTTCAAACTCTCACTTCCTTTCAAAATGGTGTTAAACTCAATTCTGTTTCCAATCCCGCCACTGCACAGACGCATTTAACGCCCTCTCCAACAACTTTTTGAACCTCTGCTAAACATTCCTCCACTATTGTTGTTTCCGTTCCCATATGACACAACACCACTGTTCTAAGGGCATTTGTTTTGTTGGCGGCTATAAATGACTTGCACGTTTCAAGGCTTGCGTGTCCTCGGATTTTGTGTTCATAGTTCACTAAATCCCTTGAAACTAACTCCTGCTGATAGTTGCACTCAATTAAAACGTGGTTGACTTGCAATGACTTAAAGTTAAATCTGCAATATTCATAGTCTGTCAGGTACAATGTTTTCTGCCCGTCTGCTTTTATGTAAAATCCGAAATTTGCAACTCTATTATGCGGAAGCGGAAAACATTGAACCGAAAAACCTTCAAATTTCATGCGGTCTGTTAAATTTCTCTCGCTAAACGGTTTCCAAACCTTAATTCCCATATTCTCAAAGTCCTTAACCGCCTTTGCGTGGTCGCCGTGTCCGTGGCTCACTACCGCACCGACAACATCAGATACATTAAAATCAATTCCTTTCAGTATTTCTTTCCTTGCTAAGCCCAAATCTAAGAGAAGTACTTTGCCGGCATTGTCATATAAGGCGTAACAATTTCCGCTTGAGCCAGTGCCGATACATCTAACGAACATCTAAACCACCTCACTTTCATCTGCATATTTTCTCAATACTTAATAGTTTTCTTTTTCAAACACTTCTTACATACAAATGTACACTCATATCTTACTGGGTGTTCATATCCTTTTACAAAAACCCGTACCTGCCCTGATATATCTTCAAATTCATGCTTACAAAACAATCTCTTGATAAAATCAATCATTTATATAACCTCGCTTTCTTTCATAAACACAAGCCAATACGTATCGCTCCGTTTATTTCCAAATAAAGGCTCATATTCAATCGCTTTCTAAATCTCACTTAATTTAATCTGCTGTTCGTTCCACTTAAAAATCAGTGTTCCATACGGTTTTAACACCCTCATACATTCCGAAAATCCTTGTTTCAAATCCTCTGGCCAAGTCTCGGACAGCTTGCCGTATTTATTTTCCAACCATGAATTTTCCCCGACTTTCAGCAAATGCGGCGGGTCGAACACAACCATGTGGAATGTATCATTATCAAATGGAATTTTTCTAAAATCCCCGACAATATCCGGCTCAATGTCAAGTTTTCTTCCGTCACACAGAATGTCATGCAAAACTCGGTTGTCCATGAAAGCCGTATGCGGGTTGTTTTTGTCAAACCAAAACATTCTACTACCGCAACAAACATCTAAAATCTGCTTGTCCATACAACCACACTCCCCAAACACTTCAAAATCAATCAAATCACTTCCTTTTCCTTGAAATAAATCTCCCTTATTGTTCTTCCGTCACTTCTCGGCACATAATCCATAAATTCGCATGAATTATATAAAATTCTGTTATTACACCATCTCTGCAAATCCCTTAATATATGCCTTTGTGGAAGTGAATTTTTCCTATATATCCTCACATCAGGTCTGAACCCGATTTCTTCTATCTTCTTTATTCTGTATAAATCCTGCTCTATATCAGTATCAAAGTTAGTCAGCATATACACACTTTCACTACTCTTATCAACTGCCAGTCTTTCTTTTGCAATCCTTAATCCTCTTGTAATTTCTTTCTCAAATCCCATAAAATCAAAAGCAAAATGCACCATTGACATATTTATCTGATTCAACAATTCAACATTTTTCTCATTGATAAATCTCGCATCCAGTCCTTGTGTAAAATCTACTTTCGCTCCGCTGTCTGCTAACTGTTGCAATAATTCCATGTGGTCTTTGCAGGCTAATAAGTTCGGGTCTAAAAGCTTTATGTTCTTCTGCCCTCTACAAAATTCCGACAAATCGGCAACCTTATGCGAACATCTACCCTCTTTCTGACTTACAATGCAGAAAGAACAGTTATTGCAGCACCCTCTTGTCAAAAATCCGTAGGCTGTATTCTTTGTGTACTGCGGATATAGGTCATAGTCAGGGTAGATATGTTCAACTTCATAAGGCAAATCAAAGTTTTTACTTTCGTCAAAAACTTCTTTTCCGTCAACCACGCTGATGCAGTAACCAGTTCCGCCCTTGATTATCTCTTTTGCATTGACATAGTATGGATAGTTGGGTGTGTATTCTTCTGAAAATACCTTTGACATATACACTCTGTCGAACGGTTCTCCCATGCTGTGAAATAGTGGTTCGTACCATTCAACGGTATCTCCGTTCTGTTTATGCCATGCAGATAGTTTCATCAGCGGTAGGTTCGGGAATCGGTGTGAATCAACATCAATTAAGGCTATTCGCAAATCGTCACTTCCTTTTCTAAAACGGTATTCCGCTTTGGAATTTATGATATTCTTCCCTAACCTTAGAAAGTCTTTCTTGCACTTCTCCAACCCTTTCTATGTACTCCGTTGATGTTTTTGGCATACCGAGTACATGTAAAATTCTGCCCGCAAGCTCACTTCGTGCAAGAAGTCTTTCTCTCATCATTTCGTGATTTATCATGATGTTAATATCAATCATTTTTCGTTCCCTCCCTCCAAAATCCCATGTATTGCCCTCAATTGCTCTAAGGAAATATCCCTTTGCGAACCGTATCTGAACCGCTGTTCAATCTCCTGAAACAGTCTATTTTTCTCGTGTTTTTCCTCAATCTCCTGTTTTGTGGCATAGAGAACATAATTTTTTTCGCTGTAAGCCGATTTCTCAACAAATCTTTCGTTATAATCTTGAAATTCAAAAGTAGTTTCAAATCGAAATATTCCGCTTTCTTTCTTGCAAGCCTTTATGTATTTCCTACCAACAGAAGTAATCTCCCATTCCTCAATGCACTGTTCGGGTGTCTTTCCTCTGCTTGCGTTCCCGGTCAGTTCAACATAGACCGTCTGACCAACTTTGAAATCTTTTATGTTCATTCCCTCTCAATCCTTTCTATCTGCCTGTCAAGTTTCTGCTGAATAATAATTGAAGTATCAGCATTTAGCAGATATTCCAACTGCCATAGCGTGATTTGAACGTCAGCCATTTCTTTAACAAGATTTTTATATCCGTCCGTAGCTTTCAGCTCCGAAAGACTGCTAACGCCCTCTCCGTAATTCTTTATTTCCTCAACGGTAAAAAGTCCGCATTTAAGCTGTTTCCTCCAAAATTTATTGATTGCCTGCGTCAGTTCTGCCATTTCCTCAATGCACTGGCGGCTCTGTGCGTCATAGCCATAATGACTTGCGATTTTCTGAATTTTCTGTTTTGTTTCTTCGGTCATATCATCAACCCTTTCCATAAAATGCTTCCCTCACATTCACAGGGTTTCTAACCCCATGCCATAATTCCTTGTGTTTCAACGCTCCGTTCGGTTCAGAACAGATAAAACATCCGCATATCGCCGGACGGACGCTGTAAATCGTGCATTTTTCCGTTTTCTTATCTGTATTGAGAAATGGGCAAGTCATATCAAGAATTGGATTTGCAAGCTGTATTGTATGCTTGAACTCTTTGATATGATTTTTCTTTATGTACCGTCTAATAACCTCTATTTCCTTGTCTGTCATTGGCAGAATATTCGAACAGCAGTTTCAGCAACCCGTACATTTCCCGTTTTCTGTCATGTTGTAAACGCCATGCTCCATGTCCTTTCGGACTTGTTCTAATGTGGATATGTTCATTTCATACCTCCACTTCATCATCAGCCGGAAACTGAAAAATCTTACATTCAATTACTGGATTTGGTACAGTTGTAAGAAATTTCGCTTTTGACATTTCCTCTCTTATTTTCTTTTCAAGTTCCTGCGACAAATCAATGTCTGCAATCTCATAATCTCCACATTTCATATAGATTTCTCCGCAATATGCACCATGCAACATCTCCATAGCCTTTCTTGCTTTTTCTTCGGTGGAATATTCAGCCAAAGTCCAATATCTTTCTTGTGGGTTTGAATCAGCTATCGGAGTTGAAACAATTTCTGTATTATTTCTACTAATTCCAATACTTTCATATGGTAAATCAACTATTCCTGTCTGCGACAAAATCCTCATATCGGTTAAGCCTCCTTAATATCTTGAAATTTCAATTTCTTCTTTGCACAAGGAATCCACATCTTTTTGCAAATCATCAACTGCCTTCCTCAAGACATCTTTTGCTTCACTGATTGCCCCCATTAAGGTATCGCTTTTTAAACTCATTTGGCTTATCTGTAATGTAGAACACGATAAAAACCAGCCCTCCAAATGAATTATTTTATGGACGAAAACCTTCAAATTTCCAATTCTGCCCTCAAAGATTGTTCCACTTTCTACGGGTTTTCCGTATTTTGCATTACTCTTAAATTTCATTCCTTAATCCCTCCTATTTCACATCATCAATACTGAACACAATCCCTCTGCAATAAGGCTCTCCGCCCTCATAAATCATAAAAGTTTCGTGTGGTATCTCGGTTTCGTAAGACCAGCAGATAGGTTTCCCATTCTCCACGTTTTCACACCATAAAGCCGTTATGCAGTTACTATAATTGTCAAATGCGGAACGGTCTGTTTCGTCCTGGCAAACCTCTGCTTTATTGAAATAAACCTTGCCACTGTCAAAACAACCTCCCTCGTCTTGAATTGCGCCCTCAAATTCCATAAGGTCATCAGAGTAACCGTAGACAATGACAAATCCGTTTCCTTTCGCTGTTTCAATTTCTTCTTTGGTAAACTGCGGATAACCGTATTCTTTTCCGCTGATTGACTTTGCAAATTCTTTTATGTCCACGCGACAAACCCTCCTTATTCAAATTTCATTTTCTTCAACTTCTCAATCTTCTTTTCGAGTGACGCAATCTTTTTAAGGCGCATTTCCTCTGCTTTTTCAATAGCTGATTTCTTGTCCTTGTGCCAGTCTGTTCCGTGGTAATATGTTGGAAAATGGTTATTGCTTTCTATTACCATTCCGTCCCCACAATCCTCTACTTCTTTTTCAAGTATCCCTTTTGTAAGCGCATACTTTGTAATCCATGCTTTCATAAAATCCCTCCTAACCCTCCAAATAATAAACATTCTCCAAATTCACAATCGCAAAGCGGTTTTTCTCTTTAATCAGCTTGCTTTCCTCGGAAGCAACGTTGCACTCAAAATCTTTAAATGCCGATTTCTTATAAGAATATCCCCTGATTTTCCCGTCAACTGGAATAAAAATATTCGAGTTATAAACGCAAGGACAATTAAGCTGACAAGCGTATTTGATTGCGTCTGTCTGACATTCCACTGTGCCGCCACTGATAACAAAAGTATTGAATTTCCCCTTGCTATCCTCCAAGATAATCAGCCACTTTCCCGATATCTCGTCATGGTGTATGCCGTAGTTCACAATGTCCGAATCGTAGTCAATGACCGTATTCATGCCATTTATATTCACAATAATCTTCCCCGTATAGTAGTTGACAACACAGTAATTATCGCCGCTGACCGCAAAATACGCTGTGTTGCTGACCTTACAGATGTTCTTTATACCGTTGCCGCTCGGCATGATTTCAAGCTGTGTCAGTGTGTTCTTTGTGGAAATGTAATAAATCTTGTTTCTGCATACTTCGATTGCAGACTTGTATTTCTTGTTAATCTGATAATCCTTGCTATTGTGGAATGTAAAGCAGTCTGGCAACTCCAAAACCGCCATTCCGTCTTTTGTGTAATGGTATCTTGCCATATCGAAAAATGCCGTTGTCTGGTTTCCGTTATGGACAAATCCCTCATTGTCAAGATATGTATACCTATCAAATACCGCCTTAATCTTCGTTCCGTCATAGATTTCATATAGTTTCAATCCACCGACACTTCCTTGTGACACAGGCTTTTTATTCACCCGTGCGCCGCTGTCACAGTAAGGGCAGGAAGAAAACTTGCTATAGTAATATTCCTTATCCTTTTTGCACTGTGTAAGGTTTGCAAGCATATCTTCCATGTTTCCCGATAATGTCCGAACGCCACCCTCAAATACCGACTTAAATTCAGATACAAGGTCGGGTGAAAAGCCTTTCCATTCCTTTGTAAGACGTGGCAGTTTCACATTCTGCCTGTCTATAACCGATATTCCCTTTGAAATCCTATCCAGAATCGGCATATCCGGCTCAACCGTGCCGCCGAATGGGTGTACCCTTGTAAGCGACTTCCACGCAAGTACCATAAAGGCGTAATTGTCGGTATCGGCGTTGAAATTATCTGCTTGCAGTTTCGGGTCTTTGAACAAATCCATTGCAACAGTGCATCTGTCGTCGCCAACCGCCCAACTGTCGCAGTCAATCAGATAAATATTTCCGGCAGTATCAAATAAAATATTCTGGTCGTTCAAATCGCCGACATAGATATTCTGCTTGTGGATTTCTTCTAGTACCGATTTAACCTTGACAAGTAATCCTAAAATTTCCTTTGTTGTAATATTGTTGGCGGTCACAAATTTTCGGTTTGATAACCGCTTAAATTCCTCTCCTCTGACCTTTTCCATGCAGTAGCCGATAAATCTACCACGCATATCTAAAACTGTGTCTATGGGCGTTATAACCGCTTTAGGCAGACTTGTTTTCATCAGTGCATTTACTTTTCTTTCTTTTTCCACTATGTCAATATGCGTCTTGAACGTCTTTATGATTTTTCCGTTGTATTCGTATATGTAACCCTCGCCGCCCTCTGTTAATGGTGTTCGGGTTTTAGTGTCAAATTTTATTGGCATGAGCGTCACTCGCTTTCATTTTCTTTTAATTTCATTCGCTTTAATTCACCTATGCAGTCTGCAAGAAACAAGCACAACCTATCAATATTTCCATTGAAATCTTTTACTCGTCTTGGAGTTTTCTTTAATTCGTAATCGCCGCCACCAACGCTGTAATTTGTTGTGTTTGGCAGCTTCAAATATCCACACAATTCAGCCTGTAAACGAACTTCTCTTGGAGAATCTTCATCATAAAGTTTGCATATGCGTCCATATTCTCTGTGCTTCTGAATATAGTCGTTCTGTCTTGCAAGGTCTGGATATTGTTGTCTTAATTCCACAATGTAATCAATGCGTTTTTTGATTTTCTCCACCGCTTCTTCTATTGATTCTTTCCAGTGCCAGCGGTGGATATCTTCTTGCTCAAAACCATCTGAAAGTTTAAAACGATAACTAATAGAGCCTGATTCTTTGTACCTTTCAAAATTTATATCAATTCCGAAAACTTCATAGCCGGATTCTGAAAGTAGGTTATTTAATGCTTCAAGAACTTCTTTTTCTCGTTCTGCTTTTCTCTGCTTTATTTCTTCGTAGTCTGCATTTTTAATATCTCCGTATGTCATGCCGCACCCCCCCCTCAAAACACAATCGTCACATCATCTTTGAAAATCTTATGATTGCGATTGATAAACAGCTTTGTTTTCAGTTCATTGCCCGATTTCAGGCAGTTTATAAATTCCTGTTTCAGTTCTTCGTCAGCCTGCAAGATGTACCGCAGACCGTCACTTGCTATGCCGACTTTTTTATATTTGCTTGTCGGATATGATTTCTGGGAGAATGAAACTCCGTCCTTGTAATGGCTCAAATATTCTCCGTCAATATAGTTATAGATGTAATACTTTGGAAACTCTCCGTCTGACAATTCTTCAAATGTGACATTTCCCTCGTTATCCTCCAAAATGATGTAACCATCTCCGCAATAATGCACGATAAAATCATCTGCTGTTGTCATAAGTTCAAGTATGGTAAAACCGAGATAGTCCTTTAATGTTTTTGGGGAATCTCCAAACAGATTCAACATTTTTACAAATGCCTTTTCCCTTGTCATGTGGCAGTTTCCAACTAGATAACAGTACAATTTTGCCCCTACTTCTGAATGTTTTCCTTGTGAACACCCATCGCAAACGATAGGACAATACGCTTCTGGATAACCATAATCCTGACAGTTCATTCCGGTTTCCAAATGCTCCATGCCGATTTTATTTATGAACATATTTACCCTCTTTTCTCGATTACAATTTTCTCCAAATATCCTTTTTGATTAGATAATCTTCCAATCTGAAACTCTGTGGAAATTTAGCGGCGGCATATTCGATAGCGCGAGCCATTAGCCTCCCTATGTTTTTATCATTCATGGTGCAGTTCGGCATTTGTATCTGATATACTCTGCCTTGTAATGTATAACACCTATAAAGTGCAATATCGTATTCATATTCCTTGTTTTCTCCAAAAGAATCCTGATGAGTAAAATGTTCTGTGTATAACAACTTTCTGAATAACACTGAATCTCTATAAATTTTCTTCATAACTTGCAATCCTTTCTTTTTTTAGGGCGGCTTTTACACCGCCCACACATTTCATTAAATCTGGAAAAAGTCGTCGCCGTCATCGGAAAGCACTGATTTACTGCTCTCAATAACCGACTTTGACAAACAGTTAAACGCCTTGCGAAGTTCGCTTGCAGAACTCGCTACGTCAAGAATATTGCGGAAACCTAAATCTTTTGCCGTCTGTGTTGCCTGACCGCCGAAACTGATAAATGCTGTTGTGATTTCTTCACTGTTAAGGTTTTCGATACACTTCTTTGCGGTGCTGAAATTGCCGTTCATGGTATCTTCCCCGTCGCTAAAAATAGCAAATACAGCTTTTACTCTTGTCATTCCTTGCTCTTTTAAGAACTTACGGTATTCCATCAGCTTTTCCGTTCCCTGCTCGATTGTGTCATACAGTGCTGTCATGTTGAATACAGTGTATGAAGTATCAAATTCCGTTATCTTTTTATAGCCGCCAATCTTTACATCATCTGAAAAATCCGCCCTCGCAACAAGGATTTCATCTGCCTCTTTGCTGTCGGTCAACGCACCCTTGAACTCATTCAGGCAGTTTTTCATATCGCCGCCGTATCTGTTCATGGAATAGCTTTCATCAATCCCCAAAAAGATAAGGTTGATACTCTCGCTCTCCAAATCATCAATAGCGGTATTCTCTACTTCGATTTCGTCCAATCCGTCAATCTCAATTCCGTTTTCTTCAATATTTTTCATTTTCAAAATCCTCTCTTTCTTATAAAATACTGTCTGTACTGTTCACAAGGTTTACATGGTACTTGGTCTTGAACTCGTCAAATGCCTGTGCAGTTGCGCCCTCAAATCCCGGAATGATTGACATGCAATCGTCAAGGATATAGATTTTCTCCGTGACCTCTGGTCGGGTTTCGTAATGCTCCAGAATCTGCTTAATGCTTTCCATAACGCAATGAGATTTTGCCTCTCCGCCTATAACAACCTTATCAAACTTTTCAATCTTATTCAGGAAGTCAAGGTTAATATAGCCGTTGGTATCGTATTCTGGCTTGATAACGCCGTACATCTCGGACAGCGGGTCTTGCCCTTTGACAAGCCTCTGCACAACGCTCTTTTTCGCTACAGAATGGAAGTAAATCATGTTGGAGAACTGATTTTCCAATGCACAGCCGGTCGTACCCTGTATGCAGTGGTAAGACCAAACACAAAGCGTTTTCTTACCGTCTTTCTCCAAATGTTCCACATAGTCGCGGCTTGCCATAGGATTAATGACCGCCCGCCATTTTCCACTGTCAAGGTCTGCAAGTGTGATAGGCGTGTACGGTGCAGGATTGTTCCCGTTTTCGTCAATCCACCAGCACGGATGGAAAATCTGGTGCGGCGTGTGCGTGTCGATTGAAACTGCAATATTGCTGATTTTATCCATGTTGTTGTAGATAAACCTTGTCATGCGCTCCACATCTCCATGCGCCCCCGGTACGCCCAATGCGCCGTTGTCCATGAAATCCTGCTGAACGTCAATTCCGATAAACAGCACACGTTCCTTGTTCTGCTTTGACGGCGTAAGCTGTTCGTCATTCGCCTTTTTCAAAATTTCATTCAGCGAAATAGGGTTCTCCGCCTTTCCAATGGCGTTTACGTTTACGATTTCCTCATACTTTGTTTTCATTGATAAATCCTCCTTGAAATGTTTTATGTTAATTTACATTACTGCCTGTTTTATTTGCGGACTTCCCACGAAAGAAAGTCCGTTGTGTGGCTATTTTCTTTTCCGGCTTTTAATTTTGCTTATGGCAAAACTTACCGACCAGCCAATTACCCATCCAATAGCAAATCCCCCAATCAGAAAAACAATATTCCCAAAGTTCATACCATCAACCCTCCGCTTTCATAAAATCCGGCAACTCCTGTTCTCCCTCAACTTTGACAGGCTCTTTCTCTTTTGCCTGTGCCTTTGGAATGGTCGGCGGTGCTGGCTTTTCTTCGATTGCCTCGAATGGTACGGAATTGGCGTTTTGCTCAATCTCCCTTGCAACGACCTCCTGTGTATCAAGCCGAATGTCCGAAACCTCGTGCATTTCTTCTTGCGCATACATTCCCTGAAATCTGTCCGGGAAAGCCTCTCTTAACGCTTGCACTACTGCAACTTTCCGTATCATAGTCCCTGGCTTTTTACTCCACTGGCTGTTTACAGTTCCATCTTTCTTTCTGCCGATGTATTCATCAAGCCCAACGCTGATATACTCTGGCGTTTCATTCCCTTTTATGAACACTTTCGCCCAACCGCCTACAAGCGTTTCTTTTGGCAAAACCATCGAACCCTCGCGCTCAATAATCTCTCCGCTTTCTGCAAGAACAACAACTCCTGCCTGCTTTCCGGCATAATCCGGCGCAGCGTTCGCTCGCTTTGTAAACACGTCTTTTCCAGTTACAATCGTTGCTGGGTCGTTACTTCCGTACTTAATCAGATATGCCTCTCTCAAAAACGGGTTAAGGTGCTGATATCTGCACAATGTCAAAAACATCATTACCTCTTGGTCTGTGACGTTTCCGCCGCCGCTGACAAGGTATCTTCTTACCGTAGGGAACGACAATTTAATCATTTCGCCGCTCGCCTCATACTCCACAAGACCAAATTCCTTTTCGATTGCCAACTGATTATTCTGTCCTGCTATCTCATTCTTTCCTGCCATAATTCATATCCTCCTTAAAATTAAAATAATGTTGGTCTTCCTGCCGCCGCTGTTACCGCACCTCTTGTAAGTTCAAACGCCTGCTGTTCTGTGAAACCGCTGCGGATAAAACTGTCATTGATAGCCTTAATCTCGTCTGCCATTTCATCATACTTTCTGTACTTTTCAAGTTTCTCGATGTCCGCTTTGAGTACATCAATTTCATCATTCTTCTGCTCGATTTCTTCAAGCAATTCATTCCTTGTTTTTACTGACATGGTTTATTCCTCGCTTTCTTTTATTTGATATATTTTTAATCTGCAAAAACTTCAATGCAAGACAATGGAACTCCAAGCTCTATAGCAAGTTTCTTCCTCGCCAAACACATACTCTTTTCTTCCACATAGTAGGTTTTCATTGTTACCGTACAGAATAATTTCCATTTCATATCCTCATTCTCCTTTCGCCCTCAACCCATGACATAAGGCGTATGGGCTAATCTCTCATTTTGATACCTTGCAAGTCAATAAATTCAAATCCGTCATACGCACGTTTTGGATAGAAAATTCCAACCCAAAAGCTACGTGAATAGGACTGATATTTAGCCAAATACTCATTCCATTCCTGCGCTTCATCTATATAGGACTTATTGACAATGCCAAATTCATCACGAATAGCCTCGGTCTGTGCCTTATAGACAAGCGCATTGTATCTCTGCTCATTGCTTGCCCTTAATCCGTCTGCCTGTGTTTGTGCAATAATAATGGAAATTAACATGCAAACAATGACCATACCGCTAATTACCGCAATTATTCCGTTTATCCAATAGATAGGCTCGTCATTTTGGTAAACAAAATCGACAAACCTTGTGTTCTTTTCTCTTTCGTAGTAATCATACTTGTTGCTAATTTTGTTTGTCGCTACAATAACCGCAATACATACAATCGTTAAAATTACAAAAATCCAAAATATCATTCCTCAATCCTCGCTTTCTTCATAAATCTGCAATGTTCCGTCTGCGTTGTAAAGTGGCGTAATACCAAATTTATAGCCAGTATTGCAGACAAAATATTTAACCTTCGTGTCGTTCGCATAGACTATTTTGTAATTATTGGTTGCGCTACTCCATGATGTAATTTCAGTAAAATACCCATTCCAGAAATCGTCACTTGCATTGCTTTCCGTCTGCCCCGTTTCCTCCTGATATGTAGTGCCACACCCAGCCAAGCAAACCGCCATCACAACCGCCAATGCCACGCTTAAAAGTCGTTTCTTCATGGTTGAACCTCCTTAATCTGGAACTTCAAATGTAAATCCCATTTCTTCGCTGATTAAAACTGCGCTTCCCATTTCAACAACAACTTTCTCATGTGGGTCACAATTCGCATTTACCCATTCAATAAGAGGTTGTACGGCTTTTTTAAATTCCTCCATATTAGGCATTTCTTTTCTGCGTTCAATGCACACTCTATCCATTCTCTATCCCTCCATTTCAATCTTCAATTCCTTATCATCTGACCGCTTAATGATAATCAACTGATTTTCAATGTTCGGCACTCTCCAATCATCTAGGCTCTCACAGTCATCAACGATAATCGGCAAGCATACGCCTTTTGCCTTTTGGAACGCCCTGCAAATGTCGATTTCTGCTAAAATCCTTGCGCCGTGGTTCAAATTTCTGTCGTAGCTTTCGCCGTCAACCATAATCTGGCAGACATCTTTCAAATCCCCATTTACCTGCGGTTCCGTCATTTTAACCTTTATGTATTCAAAATTACTATTCACGTCACTTTCAAGAAGTTCTGCTTTCTTTCGGTCAAACTGTTTTAACAAGTCAAGCTCTCTCTCGACATCTGCAATTTCTTGTGATGCGTTTCGCTGTTTAGTATTTAATTCCTCTACAACCTTATCAATGAGGTTGTTTTCTTCTGCCTTGTCTAACTGCTTTTGAACCTCGTAAATCTGTAATTGCAAATCGTCCAATTCATCTTTCAACTGCTCTCTGATTTCCTCCGCACTGTTGCCTTTGTTCATAGCAGCTTCTTTCTCGGCAATCTTCTTTTGAATTTCCTGCACTTCGGGGCGGTCGGAAATGTCTACGGACTGCGGAACTTCTTCAAGGCATTTCTCTAATCCTTTAATTGATTCCGCAAGATTGATTTCCTCGTCCTGTTTCTCTTTCAGCGCGGCTTTTAACTGTTCAATTTCTGCCTTATCCTTATCGATAGCCGCCTTTAATTCATTCCCTCTTTTGGTTAAAAAGATTAATTCTTCCTCTCTGTTCTTTCCAAAATCAGCTTTAATTTTGTCCTTTCTTTCTTCTGGGTATTCTTGTCCGCAATAGGAACAAATAAGGCTGTTTTCGTCAAATACACGCTCATTAGCCATTTTCCAACTTTCCCTTGTCGCATTGATAAGGACTGTATTTGTGTCTATGGATTTCTGTGCCGCTTCAATATCCTGCTTATTCAGCCGGATTTGGTGTCTTATCTCTTTTAACTGCCAATCAACAGAATTAATTTCTGCCCTTATTTCTCTGCGTTTCTTCTCTAAATCCTCATTCGCCTTTCTCTGCAAGTCGTTCAACTCAAATTTCAGTTCGATTACGCCGTCGCTTGCCTTTTGCTGTTCCTCGAATTCTTTTGAAACATCCTCCTGCCTTGCCTTGTTGTCCGCAATCTTCTTGTTTAAGGCTTTTTTCTGCGCTTCCAGTTCGGCAACGTCAATGTCAACTTTTTTTGATAATTCAAATTCAATCTGATGAATCAACTTTGTCAGCTTGTCGTTCAGACCGTCAACATGATTTGCACCGCGTCCTTTTCCGTTAATTTTCTCATTGCAGGCAGATTTTAAATCGGAAACAGAATTTGCTCTAAGTTTCCCACGAAGTTCCTCAAATTCTGGATTTTGGTCTATGATTTCATCTATCGTGTGGCTGAAAAACGTGGATTCAAGCAGTTTTCTTCTCCCTGCCGCGTCCTGCTTGAAAAATTCCTGTGCGCTCATGCAAACAGGGTCAGGAAGAATAGTCTGCACAAATTCGCCATAGGATTTCCTTGTGTTTTTCCGAACGCCGTCAATGAAATACTGCGTGTTGTCCTCTCCTGTGTACTCGCCCTGTCTGTTCTTCTTTTGGAAGCAGGTCTTTTTCAGTGTGTTTTCTGCGCCGTCAACCGATACTGTCATTTCCGCAATGGTTGTCAGCCCGTCAATGTCAATGCCGTTTTCGTCATGCGGGCGTATTCCGGTGATTTCCTTGCCGTTTTCGTCTTTGCAACCGAATATGTATCGAACAGCCCTACGAATAGTGGTTTTTCCACTTTTGTTGCGACCGGAAATTATTGTTTTGCGCCCCAAATCGAATTCTAAATCGCCACTTCCAAGCAATGCGCTGTACTTTCCAAAATTTTCAATGTGTAGATGTTCAATTTTAACTTTCATCTAATTCCCCTTTCTCAAATTCTTTTCCCAATTCATCTATTGCAGAAAACACTTTGCTTAGTTCCGAAAATTCCTGATACTTTCTTTTGTATGCGGAAAGTTCTTCCAACGCCCTTTTAAGCACTATTTTTCTTGTTTCTTCTTCCGACATTGCCCTTTCAATCGAGATGTAATCGCCTTTAATACCAAATCCCCTTTGCGGATTTATATTGACATACGCCCTCTGCTCCCTCGGTTGTTCAGAATCTTTTTTCACAACTACCTTGACAAGCTGGTTTATTACGTTCTTTGCTTCTAAAAGTCTGTACTTTTCCGCTGCTTCTGTGTCGTTCCATTCAAAACAATCGTGCATAACAGAATTTTCAGGTCTTGCAGAATCGAGCAGATTTTCCGCCGTTACTTTTCCATTTTCTTTTTCGATTCTCTCAAACTCTTTCCCGGCTTCATCTGCTTTTACAGGAAAATGCTGATAACGCCATTCATATTTATAAACCATGTAATTTCCTCGCTTTCTTTTAAATACCTCGGCTTTCCCAATCACGCCCTGCCTCTCCGAAACTATCCGCAACACGCCATGCCTGCCAAAACTGGCCATACCGCACCCAAACTTAACATACCGTACAGAACCTTGCCCCGCCGTACCTGCCACACCTTAACAATCCACGACATGCCGTGCCTCTTCCCGCCGGACATTACCACACCTGCCGCACCAATCCTGACCCAGACTTGCCTAAACCGAACTCGCCTCGCCGCTCCTCGCCTGCCTAACCCCAGCAGACCGCAACAAGCCTCAACGCACCATACATTACCCCGGCTTGCCTGCCATGCCATACCAAAACACGCCTATGCTTGCCTAAGAACAACGCACCTCGCCATGCCTGCCATACCAGAACTTTCCCCAACGCAACACGCCACTCCATAACCGACCGGAACTTACCTCGCCTGCCAAATCAATCCAGTTCGTTTTGCGTGGCAACATGGAACATTCCGAAACTTCCATCTTTTGACGGTCTCCACTCGCCAATGCCACAGGAAAATCCGCCGATATTGAATAAATTTATAATCTGCTCCAAAGACATTGCTCTTTCATTGTAACGTATTGTCAGAATGGTACTCCAATTCTTAAACTCGCCACGATAGCGAATATCCGCCGTTCCCATGCCAATCCTTACCATATCCTCACGCATTTCCGGCGTTCCATTGATTTCTGCCATTTCCCCAACAATCTGAAACGCCCCTCTTGCAGTCGTCTTTTTACTCAACACACCAGACTGATAGCCGCCGTCCACTGCCGCCGCTTTAAATGCAACTACCGGGAATCCGTATTTTGCTTTCAAAACATCTTCCATTGTCGGATTTTTAGGCTTTTCAGACAGCCAGTACATCGAATCGCAGAAGTCCTTAAACGGGTCTTTTGCTTCTTTCCCTTTTGTCGCCTTCTTCATCTGCTTGTCCAACATTTCTTTCTTCGCTTTCTCGCTCCACGCATGGACGATCAAAGGCGAATCCCCTATGATTTTCAGCGTGAATGTTTTCAACTCCAACTTTGGTATCATAATTTCCGCATCTTCATTCTGTTTAGCCATTCTAATTTCCCTCTCTTTCCTCAAATTCCTCACAGCAATCATCATAATCTGTAGACAATCCGTAACCCTCGCTGTTTTCGTTGTCGCACATAAATTCATCTTGCGCCATGGGTTTGTGATGTTTGCAGTTTCCGCAACAGTTTATTTCTGCCATTGTTGATCTCCTATAATCCCGATAAAAACGCTAATGTGTTAATTATTCCGCACATAAGCCACAAGACAGCACATGCCACATATAACTTTCTTGATTTCCCCTCATTGTTTTTTGCAATCAGCACATACATAACAACAAGAAAATAATCCATAATTGCCAATGTGAGTTTCATTCTAATTTCCCTCTCTTTCCTTTATGCTTTCCCAATGCTCCTTAATCGCCTGTGCAAGATACATAGGTGCTTCGGCGTGTATATTCGTAAATGCTATCTTTGTGGCGTTATATGCTACGTCTGACGGCTCTCCTGCCTCGGTGCATTTATTCCAGTTTGGAAATGCAATAAACCATCCGTTGATGTGATGCCCGTAGATGATAAGGAAGTTGAAACCATTCCAGTCTACGGAAAATTCGTGGGTTTGGGTTACTTCGTAGGTGGATTTGATTTTATAGTCCATTCTGTTCCCTCCATTTCTTGTGGATTGATTTTCTGATTCTTGAAACTTGCGCTTGGGAAATTCCACATATCTTCGCAATTTCCGTTTGTGTTTTTCCGCCCATGCTTAAAGAAATGATTTTCTTTTCTCTATCACTAAGAGTTGAGGACATCTGTTTTATTTGCATATCCGCAATAACTTCATCCTCAAAACGCTTGCTGTCTGCAATCATTTCTGTAAAACTAACAGATCCCCTATTCCCTAAATCGCATGGTTCGTCAAGAGAAAACGTTGGAATAATACGCTTCTTTCCAAGCGAATGTGATATTTCTCCTCGTATAACCCAAACTGCATAAGTATTAAATTTTACGCCTTTTCTTTCGTCAAACCCATTTATTGCCTTGCAAAGACCAACAATCCCTGTCGCATATAAATCTTCATCAAACACATTTTGATTTAGGGATTTTAAGGAAAACATAACAAGCCCGACATTATTCAAAACAACCTGCTCTTTGGCATAGTCAGAATGTTCCTCTAGCCATAATTTCATTGCGGTTTCTCGGTCGAGTTTTGGTTTTGGCAGGTTCATGTCTGCACCACATTTAATTCATCGAGAAACATCCTTAACTCCTGCCGGATAATCTTTCTGATCTCTAATGCAGTTATAGAAGTTTCTGTTTCCTGATTTGATGTTTCTTCAACACGCTCTTTCTTCTCAGACTCTCCACAATCTTGCTTAATCCTTATATAAAGCATTTTGAGCGAACTGGAATTTTCGCAATTATCCATGCCTATATAATGATTAACAATTTCTGGATTCCCGCCGTAGCTTCTTACGCGCTCAAATGCGTGTCGTATTGCCCTTTCTGCTCTTGATGGTGTTGTGCTGTTCTTCTTTGCAATCGCCGGATATAATTCTTTTGTAATACCGATATTCGTTCCTCTTTCGTCAAAAATCTGTATTGCGTCCGCAATGTAAGTAAATCCTTTAATCCCTGCCGGAACTCTCATTGCAAGCAATGTATCTTCAATCTTTGCTCTGTTCATTCGTTGATTCCTCCACATCATCAAACCATAAATCCATGTACTCTTCTTCTGTCATACCCAAATCTTCGCTATACATAATCACTCCTCCGTTTCTTCAACCACTGTCAGCTTGCTTATGCTGACCTCATATGCCGTCCGTGTCTCATACACGCCATCCTCAATCTGCTTCTGATATTCCCTGCTCTGGATTCTGCCGTCAATCTGCAACCTCGTGCCAACTTCCAAACAACTTGCATATACCGCATTTCTCCCCCATGCAATACATGGTATGTAGTCTGATTTACCGTATTGGCGGTTAATCGCAAGAAGAATGTCTGTAATTTCCCTGCCGAGTGGTGTTTCTCTGTATTTGGGTTCTTTGCAGATGTAGCCGTCAAGGAAAATACGGTTTTCATCATTTCCGCTACCCGGTTCTTCGTGTTCGAATTCGATTTCCTCAAATTCTCTCACAAAAACCGAAAGTTCAAGATGCCTTCTCCCGTTTTCATGTTTGTTATAAGATCGGAACTGACCTGATACTTCAACAAACCGACCTTCCCATTCCGCTTTCACATCAATAAGCCGTTCCGATACCATAATCGGGATAATGTCTTTTACTGTGCTTTCCCTCTCACTTGCAAGCATGGTGATATAAAACCCCTCACCGTAAAATTCATGGCTGAACTCAAAATTGATTACAAGTTCGCCACTTAATGTTGCTTTGTTGCTTTCCTGTTCTCTGTTCATTCGTTTTCTCCTTTAATCTGTGATTTCTTCATACCATGCTTCTATATGTTCATATAAAAACGGTTCAACGTATTCCTTGTTGATGTAGTCCTCTTTTTCTTCTTCCGACATTCCTTCGAGTTCAGAATCATCAATTTCAACTTTGCCTTCGTAATCCGCACCTGCAAACCCTGTGCTTATGTTCAATTTTACTTTCATCTTGACAAATCTCCTTTCTCACCTTAAAATAGGCATAGTAATAGCCTTATCCGTCTATTTATCCCCACTTGGATTTGCGGTCTGTGTGGGGATTTCTTCTTGTCTTTCTATTGCGCTAATATTTACAAAACCTTTGACTTTCCCGTCTCTAAGAATTGTGATTTTCTTTTGCTTTTCATATTTATCAATACATTGCTGCACTGTCACTTTTTCCAAATTCATCTTTTCCCTCCTTTCTTTGGGATTGCGTATCGGCCAATTCTTCTCGTTTTGTCAAACGTTTTGTGAATAATTTTCAGATAAAACTTTGTCTGTTCAATTAACATCCAGTTATCAGGGTTTAACCCATGTGCCGATACCGCAACCTTTTGTTCTCTGGTTAGCTTCTTGGGCCGTTTCATCGTATCCGCCTTTCTTTTTGTGATTCAAATAAATTCCATATCCAATAAACGCTCCAACCTCAAAAACCACTGTCACAATCACTCCGCACCAAAATTCTGGTATATACACATTCCTCACCTACTTTCCATGTTTTCTTTCCAATTTTTCCGAAAGTTCCATTATATTTCTTGCATAATCGCTTACCTGTCCTGAATTATATTTTCTTACTGCTATTCCCTCTCCCTCGTTATATGCCATAAGTACAAGTTCTACTTCTCCGTATTTTTTAAACAGTTCATATAACAAGTCGTACCCTACAAGGATATTTGAATACCCGTCTGTCAAGTCGATTACTCCAAGATTCTCCATTCTTTCCGACTGCCACTTTGGATTCACCTGCATATACCCAACATCTCCACATTCGCTTACTATCGTTCTTCTGTTACTACTTTCGTAGAATATCTGCGCCTGTATCAACTCTGGGCATATTGGGTAAATTTCAGATATTTCCTCTGAAATCCTTATGACTTCTTCGTTTTCTGTCTGCTCTATGTATTCGTACCCATTTCTGGCTGATGCGCTTTCCCCAACAAATAAAAGTGAAAAGCACATTGATAAAAGCAAACACGCAACTAATTTTTTCTTCAATTTTTATCACTTCCCCTTCTTCTTTTTCTTTGTGTTATTTTTCTTGGAAGAATTACTGTCTTGGTTAGAATAGTTATTTCTTCTCTTTACCGCATAGCCCTTACTGGTCGCCCGGTTCTTCTTTGACCTCATCCTCTGCCCCATTTAATAAGTCTCCTTGCTCTCCATAGTTAGCGTTGTTAATACCTTCTCCATCCTGCGATATGAAATCATAATCCGAAAAAAGTTTCCGCCAGTCGCAGTCGTTCTTGTAATTAACATTTGTCAAGTGAATAGTTATAACCGCTGTTGCTATAGCAAGCCCTATAAATCCGACTGTTAATCCGACAACACCTAAATTCTTCGCCTTTGACTTCTCCTGCTCCTGTTTTAATACTTCCATCGCAAAATGTTCTGTTGTCAGTTCCTTACTTTCCTTGTTCTCATTCATAAAAATATCCTCCTTAAATTTTGTTCTATTTGCCAAAACTAAGAGGATATGGTATAATACTCTCTTAGCAATGGTAAGCTGGTTTTACTGTTGCTACGCCTCGGTTGGTGTTCCCGCACCGCCGGGGCACTTTGCTATTTTGTTACTTCTTTGTACAGTTCCATAAATGTATCTGAATAATACAAAGGTTGTACTTCTTTCTGATTGTGCGGACTGACCGCATTTTCCCCATACTTCAATCCGCTTTCGGTTAATGCTTTGAATTTCTTTTTACCGCTTCCCTTGCTTGACGTTCTTTCTCTTTCCTCAACATAGCCACACTCAATCAATTTCTGATTGAATTTAACTGCCGACAATTCGCAACCATTCTCCTTTAATAAGGAAGTAAGTGCTTTTAACTGTCTACTGTCGTTATGCTCATACTTTGGAAGAAATCCTGTAGGAACTCCCACGTCTTTACAGTAATTTTCATACATAAGAAGTCTGCTTGCGGTATTCACATTCAAGTCATCAGCAATAAACTTTACAATGCTTATGCCTTTCTCAATAGAGGTTTTGTTGCCACTTTGTTTGATATAGTCCTCCATATCATGAAAACGGTTGATATACCTTGCTGTAAACTTTGTACCCTTAACACCCGTCAGCTTATGTGCGATAAATTCGCAACCTTTCTTTGTGACTTCATAACAAGGCATTGATTTATTCTGATCTGTCATGTAAGTTGATTCGATAAAGAAATCGGTGTGGGGAATTTTCCCCTCACCAACTTTTGGGGACACCCCAACTTTGGGGTTACCATTTTCTCTTGCCTCCCCAACATTTGGAGCGTTAAGTTCTCCTATGTATTTCTTAATATCTCTAATTAAATGGTCGTGCCTTTTCCCTACCATTTCTGCAACCTCTAATGAGGTTATTGTCTGCTCTTTCTCTAACAATGCTAAATTTCTCGCTATTTCTCTAACTTCCTTTCTGTGATATAATCTCCCTATCAAATGATAAGGAGGTGGAACTTTTGGATAATTCTGTAATTATTGGTTATGTCAAAGACATTACCGTTGCCAAAATGCAGAGTTGGGAACATTCTGCTTGCGAGAAAAACGGTAAAGATGTTGCCGATTTCATGCAACAAGTCTATGACAAACTGTGTGAGTTGAACGAAAAGAAAGATTAAGCGTTTATTTTCCACAACTCAACAAGTGCCATTGCCACAGTCGGAATTGTTGCCACAATCTCCGGCTGTGTGTCTTTGGTATTCCGCTCTATGTATTCCAATAGAGAATTTTCCAGTCGTTCTTCCTTATTTTTCTTTGCTTCTTCCATTCCTACACCTCCTGCAATTCTTTCTTCTTTCCGCTGTCTGCAATCTCCTTGTCCCTCAAAGCCGACAAATAAACGATTGCCATTGTCTTGTTTTCCTCGGACAGATTTGAGAATAGCGCGGAAATTTTCTTGCCATCGTCAATGTCTTTGCTCGTCAGTGTTCTTGTCATAATATGCACCTCCCTTATTGATTTACTGATTTTATTATATCATTCACCGATAAAAAGTCAAGCATAAAATATTGACTGAATGATTTTTTTGTGATATTATTGGTTTTAGAAAGGCGGTGTATATTGATTGAAGGATAGAATAAAGCAAATTCGCAAGGAAAATAATCTAACCCAAAAAGAATTTGCGGAAAGATTGGGTATTAAGCAAAATACTGTTGCTTCTTATGAAATGGGGAGAATCGGCATAAGTGATTCTGTTGTTGTATCAATTTGCCGGGAATTTAACATCGTTGAGAATTGGCTAAGAACGGGCATTGAGCCTAAATGCGCCATAATAAACGATGATTATACCAAGATTTCGGTGGACATTGACAAGAATGACCCAAAAGCCAGACAAGCCATAATTGATTATTGGAATTTGTCAGAAGATGACAAGAAACTGTGGTGGAAGTTTGCTGAAAGATTCCTAATGAAAAACGGAGGGTAGCCCTCTGTTTTCTCATTCTTCCAACCACGCTTCGATAAAAGATATAATTTTGATAAGTATTGCCGGATTCTCGATTTTCTCCAACAGATCGGCGATTTTTTCTTTGTAGCAGTCTTTTCCTTTTAAATTTCTCATATGTTCCTCCAAAAATTCTTTTATTTTACTTTTAAGATAGTAAAATATATTTTTGTAATATAGGTAAATATTACCATAAAAAAATGAGGAGGAAATGCACAAACTTGCATAAAATACGATAATTATTGTAAAACAGTGCAAAAATTAATTATGGTAGAAAAGTATATGAAGAATTTAAGGGAATCAATTTTAAAAACAATGGAGGAAGGAAATTACACAATAGCAAGATTTGCTGACGAATGCGGGGTTTCAGAAAGGGAGATTTCTAAAATTAAAAATGGAGACGCTTCAAATATACGTTTTGATACCCTCGTTAAGATTTGTGAAAATTCA
>Ga0137308_101100_pt1 | contig 30916 bp, 24 predicted proteins | sample Inofrocosms_June_FD_97181 | JGI IMG/M metagenome (GOLD analysis project Ga0137308, IMG submission 97181) | Mouse cecal microbial communities from Vienna, Austria - N-Acetylneuraminic and N-Acetylglucosamine D2O microcosms_June | ecosystem: Host-associated > Mammals > Digestive system > Large...
TTTTATCCTTCGCCAGCTTATATTCAACAGGCCATGTAGTATATGGAAATCCCACCCCTGCTTCACTATCACCCGCATCCGTTACGGTGCCATCTGATATCTGGTCTATAACAAAATGATTTTCAGCGTTCTTAGTATTACCATATTCGAGCTCCTCCAGTTCAGCGGTTTCAAATTCAAAATCTTCATATACCACCTCATATTTATTAGTAATATCTTGCACTTTAATCGGTATAAAAGCCTCATAACCTTCAGGATCCATTATCAAAATGTCATATCTTACTTCTCCTGTTATTCCTTGACTAGCTGCTGTTACCTCCAATTCCCGATCATCAATTATTTTCCCAATACAAAGACCCATATCGAGAGAAGAAACCATGATTTTTTGAACCTCACCACCGCCTTCTATAATAAAACGCAGCCTAATAGTTTCTTCTGAAGACATAGAAACAGCCGGATATTCATATACATCTTTTTTAAGAGCAATTTCTACTATTCTTACATTCGAATCCCCATCCCTGGGCACCGCAAAAAATGTTCCGGATGGAGAAAAACTGCTCTGGCTAAACCCAAATTCTTTTCCTCCCCTGACATCCGCATCCATGATCTCAATTTCGCCATTATCCGGAAAATGAACTGCATATCCGGTCTGTTCTTCATCCTCTGTGATGACATCATCGTAGTTGATCTTTACTGCAACTTCTGTCTTGGGCTCAATTTCTTCCCCGTCAACCAGAATCACAATATCAAAGAGCCGCGCAAATGTTATTTCCATTTCCTGCCCGTCTTCATTTGCAGGCAGAGCCTCAGCCATCTGCTCATAATACTCTTTGTAACTATCACTTTCCTGCTCTATTTCTTCTACCTTCAGTTCTGCATTTTCCGGTATTTCAGCTTCTGCGCCATAAGATACAATAATTTCATAGTCATCCCCCTTCGCGGTAAGAGTGCCTTCCTTAAACCCTTCCGGAACAACAACTTCTTCTTCCGGCTTCTCCTCACCCTCTTCGAGTCCGCAGATCAAAACCTTCTGGATCTCATAGCAGGAATCGTCATGGACATGGTCACTCCCTGCTGCTCCCTCGCCCTCTTCGAGTCCGCAGACCAACGTCCTTTCACCGCCGCTTACACTGTAGCAGTCACCGCCGTGGCTATGCTCTTCCCTGTCGCAGGTCAGTTTCGACTCCTCGTGCTCCACTGTCTCTTCGACCGTCGTCTCATTTCCTTCCTCATCCGTCTCGGTATGGCTCACGGTTTCGGTCACGGTCTCGGTCGTATAACAGGAATCGTCATGGCTATGCTCTTCCTTATCGCAAGTAAGTTCCTCTGTTCCGCCGCTCACACTGTAACAGGAATCATCATGGACATGCCCCTGCTCCTCTTTTGCGGCATCACATATCAACACTTCTCTCTCTTCATAACAATCGTCCGTATGAACATGCGCAGATGAAGCCTCCATATCCTCAGAAACAGATGCCTCCTCCAAATGCACTTCCACTTCCTCATTATCTGCCGTTACGGCGATACCCTTATACTTCAGAGCTCCCGCTGTTCCTATTGTTACTATTACTGCCAAACAGAGAAAGACCGCCAGCCAACGCTTATAGTTTTTCTGTTCACGCAAGAATCTTTCTACCTGTTTCGAAATGTAAGATTTCATTGCGCTCCTCCTTCCTTCTATCCATCCTTGCTTATTTCACCGCGCCCAGTTCTGACAGGGGCCATACCCTGAACAGAATCTTTCCTACTACCACTTCGCTGCCTACGCAGCCCACCGCCGTGTTCCGGCTGTCTATACTTGTCGCCCTGTGGTCTCCCATCACAAAGCATCTTCCATCGGGAACCTGATACGGCAGGTCAATATTACATTCTCCCAACGCTTTATCCGATATATATGGTTCGTCAAGGCGTTCGCCGTTAACATATACATTGCCGTTTTCATCGATGTCAACCCAGTCCCCCGCGTAGGCGATCACCCGCTTGACGAGGATATTGTTGTTATAGTAAAAGGCTATTACATCGCCGGTTTCAAATTTGGAGCGGTTCACAGCGATCACTATATCACCGTCCCGCAGAGTGTCCGTCATCGATTCCCCGCTGATCTGCAGTACCGGCAGTATCAAAACTGCCACCAGCACCGCCGCCGCCGCAACTACGATAAGGGAAAATATCGTGCTTTTCAGCACTTTTCCATAGCTGTTTCTGTACTGCTCCTTTTTCAGTGCTTCCTCTATCTGCTCCAGACTTGGAAGTTTGATCTGATCCTCCGGCTGTTCACTGTTTCTCTTTCTATTCATCTTTCTTTTCACACCTTTGTCTCAGATTATAAATATACTGATCGGCCGCTTTCTGCGCCGCTTCAAAAACTTTGTTAAGCCTCAACGCCGCCTCTGCGATGGAACCCGCCTCTTCAAGTTCGATCTGCCTGTTCGCCCGCCATGTCTTCATTATCTCCCTCATCTTGGTAATACGGGCATCTTTCTCATCCAGACGGCTTTTCAGTTTTTCTATTAACTCATCTTTTTCGTCCAGTTTGGCTTTCAGCCTTTCATTGCCCGCCTCTGTCTCTTCTAATGACGCGGATAATTTTGTAATCTGTTCCTGTAATTCCGCCGCCTCTCTTCCCTGTGCCAGAAGAAGTTGAAGCAGATCCTGTTTCCGGAGTTTATGTAACTCTTTCTCTGTCATAATATCCGCCGTTTCTTTCATATGAATTCTTTTTCATAAAAGGGAAAACTTTACAGAATCTTATAGAAGAGCCTCCCCCTTTTATGCTGTTATTAATGAAGTGTGGGGCAACCCACCTAAATGGGTCAGAATTTTTATATTTTTTTATCATTTTTTAATTTTCAGCATACTGTATAATTTTTTTGTTTTATTTCCCGTGATTATTGGTAATTATTTTAAGATTTTAAATAAAGGGATTTGAAAAAGACCTGTTTAAATGATTAAAAAAATCTCAAAATGTAAATTTGAGATTTTTCTTTTTAATATATGCTTTTATTCTTATATATTTTTATCCTTATATGTTTTTATTCTTCAGATACTTTCTTAAGTTCTTCTATCTGAACCTCTACTTATTTTTCAAGCTGCTCCCGCACCTTCTCCACTTCCTCCACCGTACAGCCGCAGGATTCGGCTATTATCTTATTATCTGTCTCGCCCTGCTGGATTTTACTGTAGATGTTCAGGACTCTTTTGGTTCCGATTTCGATTCCTTGGCTTGTGCCGATCTCAATCCCTTTCTCCATTCCGATTGCTTCTCCGTCCTCCCGCAGCGTCTGGTCGTAAACCTCCTGATTAAATTCATAAACACTCATCTCTACGATCTCCTCCTTATGTTCCCTGAAAAAATCCGCAAGGATATTCTCCGAAATGCACTCATCTACTGCCTGACGCACCGCCTCTTCCAATTTCATCCCGATACCTCTCTTCTCCCTTACTTTTCCCACAAAAGTCATGTATCCCCGCAGGCTTTCACATTTCTTCTGCAACATTCCGTTACAGCCCGGGTTAATATTAATTATAGTTACGATCAACTCAAGTTCCGGCTCTTTTTCCTCCCGAGAAAACAACTCCGAAAGTCTACAGACCTTTCTTTCCGGCTGTTCCATAGTCCCATTATAAAAAACCACGAACCTCGGCGCCGGAATCTTTACCTTCGTCGTCCGGTGCAGCCTGCCCGGCGGTGCGATCTTTTTCAGTTCTTCCACCACATAATACAAATCCCGAAGCGGCATGTTCGGATTGACGCTTGCCTGCTGTTCATACAGGTTCAGCCTTGAATCTACCACAAAAGCTGCGTCATTCCGTATTTTCATACAGATAGCTTCCTCTAAAGTGACTACCTCCAGCTCCTCCTCTTTTTCATAGGATGTCCCGTTCATCGCATTATATAAGGAAAGCAGGTTTTTCTTTTCCCGATACAATAGACAAAAAACATTATCCTTGTGGTTTCTGGCAATATTTGACATAATAAGTTCTCCTTTCCGCAGGAGAATGCTTATGTCGTCTCCTCTTCTCCTGCTTTTGATTTAATTAATGTGATTTTAAAGCAGGAATTGAACCACTGTATTTCAAGTGGCAATACGAGCAAATGACAGATCATTTGCAAGTCTCGACGCCTTCCGGCTGGATACGGTTTTAATTGAAAACGCTTATATTGAAATATAAAGAATATATTTACTAAATCATCTGCTTTACATGACTATAACATGGTTTTTTGTTTCTTTCAAGACTAATTTTCATAAAAAGCGTAAAAAGGAACATTGAGAACGATTGCGGTGTGATTGATAAAAGCGGCACCACAGTGCCGCTTTCCTTATCATAAATATATAAACCCTTTAAAAAAATACGGCTTTATCCCATATCTTACAGCCTCTTCAGCAGCGCTTCCCTCTGTTCCTCATACCCCGGTTTCCCGAGCAGTGCGAACATATTCTTCTTATAGCTTTCCACACCCGGCTGATTGAACGGATTTACGCCCAGCAGATAACCGGATACGCCGCAGGCAAACTCAAAGAAGTAGAAAAGCTGCCCTAAATAAAACTCATTTACTTCCGGAATCTTTACCATAAGGTTCGGTACCTGACCGTCTGTATGGGCAAGGATCGTTCCGTTCATCGCGGATTTATTTACAAAGTCAACAGTCTGGCCCGCCAGATAATTAAGGCCGTCAAGATCCACGGGCTCTTCCCCGATCGTAAGCGTTTCTCTGCTCTTTTCCACATCGAGCACAGTCTCAAACATGATCCTTGCGCCGTCCTGGATAAACTGTCCCATGGAGTGCAGGTCCGTTGTCAGATCCACGCTGGCAGGGAAAATACCCCTCTGGTCTTTTCCTTCGGACTCGCCGTAAAGCTGTTTCCACCATTCGGAGATATAATGGACTGCCGGTTCATAATTTGCCAGAATCTCAACTTCTTTTCCTTTTCTCAACAGGATATTGCGGACTGCCGCATACTGCAGCGCGTCATTTTCCTCAAATGCATTGTTTAAGGCTGCTTCTCTGCCGCTTGCTGCTCCTTCCATCAGTTTGTCAATATCCGCACCGGATACCGCAATAGGAAGCAGGCCCACTGCCGTCAGTACAGAAAAACGGCCGCCTACGTCATCAGGCACTACAAATGTCTCATACCCTTCTTCTGTCGCAAGTTTCTTTAAAGCGCCTCTTGCCTTATCGGTGGTCGCATAAATCCTCTTTGCCGCGCCTTCTTTGCCGTATTTCTTTTCGCACATTTCCTTAAAGATACGGAAGGCGATAGCCGGCTCTGTTGTCGTGCCGGATTTGGAGATGATATTGATGGAGAAATCCCGATCCCCGATCACATCCATCAGATCCTTCAGATAAGTAGAGCTGATGGAGTTGCCGCAGAAATAGATTTCCGGTGTTTTCCTGACGGACTTGTCCACTATATTATAGAAGCTGTGGCGCAAAAATTCGATCGCAGCCCTTGCCCCCAGATAGGAACCGCCGATACCGATCACCAGAAGTACCTCTGAATCGCTCTGGATCCTCTCCGCCGCTTTTTTAATTCTGGAAAACTCTTCCTTATCATAGTTTACCGGAAGATCGATCCATCCTAAAAAGTCATTTCCGGCGCCTGTCCTGCCGACCAGAACTTCTTTCGCATCCGCTGCGGGTTTTTTCATATTTTCTACTTCATGTTCCGCGATAAAGGGTGCTGCTTTAGAATAATCAAATGTTACCTTGCTCATTGTTTTGCTCCTTTTCTCCATTGTTATCCTGTCTGCCCCAAAGGTTCAGACGATCACTAAATTTACTAAATTCAGTTTAGCAAAGAACAGATTTTCTTTCAATAGAAATTCAATAAGAATGATAAACAAATTCCAATAAGAGTCCTTCCAACTCTTTTATTTCCTCCGGCGCAAGCTTTTTCTCTTCCTCCTTCTTTTTATGCGCGGCAAAATCCGCGATCTGCGCCTGTTTTTCTTCTGTCTTTACTGCCGTTTCCTCTGTCCCTTCTTTTTCATTTTCACTACAGACATCCTTTGTTCCCTTTTCGTATTCTGTACCCGGGGCAGGATCCTTTTCCTGCCGTGCATCATTTTCCGCCGCTGTTTCCAGTTTGTCCAGCCTTTCCTGCTCCTTCTTTGATTGCGGGATCCGCACGCTGATATTATTTTCCAGATAATCTATTAAATTAGTCTTTAAGATCTCTTTCTTTCCTTTCAGGTCTACTGCAGCCGAGATCGAAAAATAGGCATAGAGCATCACAAAAGCAGACAGATAATAAGCAAGTATCTCTCCTACCGTTTTACCTGCAATGATCGCCCTGCAGGCACCCGCCCCCGCTATAAAAATAGAAAGCAGAAGGAGTTGTCCGCTTAAATGCTCCATACCCTTTGCCGACAGCGGGCCGAACCTGATGCCATGCAGGAATTTATCCACAAAAACGGGGATATTGACTACCTTCTCGTGCAGCTCATATCGGTTGGTAAATTTCAATTTACATGCTTTCAGCATTTTATTTTCCGTGGATGACATATTATATGTCTCTTTTATCATATTTTGGTAAAGAAAACCTGTTATGATCTGGCATAACAGACTGAAAATAAACAATAATAATACTACACCGGCAAGTATTTCATGTTCTGTAAAAAGGCTTTTCATATTACAAGCTCCTTTCTCCTGTTTATGTCTGTTTCAGTATAATCCGGATAAAGTCTGTATCTCAACAAAAACCCTTCGCCGTATTTTTACAAAATGTGGGAACTTTTTTGCTCTTTCTCTGGAAAACGACATTATTTTCTGCTATAATTTCTTTTTAATCAGAAAATTTTGTTGATAACAAAATGAATGGGCAGCGTCCCATAGAGAAGGGAGAGAGGGATATGCATTACAAACCATCAGGAGTCTGTTCCCAGGGAATTGATTTTGAACTGGAGAACGGGATCGTAAAGGGAGTTCGTTTTACAGGCGGCTGCAGCGGAAATACACAGGGCGTTGCGGCTTTGATCGAGGGAATGCCTGCAGAGGAAGCCATCAGACGGCTCAAAGGGCTGAAGTGCGGTTTTAAACCTACTTCCTGTCCCGATCAATTGGCAAAAGCATTAGAAGCAGCACTTGTCAGTCAGTAAATGCGGAGGTCATTTCATGTCAAAAAAAATTATTTTAACAGGCGGCGGCACTGCCGGCCATGTCACGCCGAATATTGCACTGATTCCTCATCTGAGGGAAGCAGGCTATGAAATAGTTTATATTGGCTCCTATGAAGGAATAGAGAAACGATTGATTTCCGATTTCCCGGAAATTCCATACCACGGCATCGCAACCGGAAAATTCAGAAGGTATCTGGATCTTAAAAACCTGACCGATCCGTTTCGTGTTATAAAAGGCTTTGCCGAAGCAAAAAAGATCTTAAAGCAGGAAAAGCCCGATGTATTATTTTCCAAAGGCGGTTTTGTCAGTGTCCCCGTTGTCAGGGCGGCGGCTTCCCTGCACATCCCCTGTATCATCCATGAATCCGATATGACGCCGGGACTTGCCAATAAGTTTTGTATTCCGATTGCGCAGAAGGTCTGCTGCAATTTTCCGGAAACTTTAAAAATGCTGCCGGAAGAAAAGGCAGTTCTGACCGGTTCTCCGATCCGCGAGGAATTATCGAGCGGAAATAAGATCGCCGCTCTGGAACTCTGCAGATTCACCGTATCCAAGCCGGTTGTTATGGTGATCGGCGGCTCTCTGGGGGCAGCCAGCATCAATCAGGCTGTGAGGGATTCTCTGGATGCATTGCTGCAGGATTTTCAGGTGGTTCATATCTGCGGCAAAGATAAGGTGGATAACCTGCTGCTCAATGTCAGCGGTTATAAGCAGTTTGAATATTTAAAAGCGGAACTGAAAGACGTGTTCGCCATGGCGGATGTTATTATTTCCCGGGCAGGCGCCAATGCGATCTGCGAACTTCTGGCCCTGAAAAAGCCGAATCTGCTGATTCCGCTGCCCGCAGGCCAAAGCCGCGGCGACCAGCTTTTGAACGCCGCTTCCTTTGAGTCACAAGGATACAGTATGGTGATACAGGAGGAGAATCTGACGCCGGAACTTCTTGTGGAAAAGGTACAGGAGCTGTATTTTACGCGGCAGATCTATATTGATGCAATGAACAGTTCCATGCAGATGAGTTCTATCAGCTCTATTATGAAGCTGATTCAGGAGGCAGTGGGATAATGATCCTTTCCCGGATGCCCGGATAAAAAAAGATCCTGTATATACAGGATCTTTTTTAAATACCGGAACGCCTTATCTTATTATCTTTCCTTTATATTTTCAACAACAAGAGAACCGTCTTCCAGACAGATCTCAGCCTTCAGTTTTATGCTCAACGGGAAGAACACTTCTTCTCCATTCGCATTCACAAAAACCGCCTCCATCCGGAAATGCAGGAAAAGTCCTTTTTCCGTTATAAATTCTCTTTCGGGAGCAAGGTTTACAGCCTCATATGTCAAGCCGTCTTTTTCCTCCTCCGGTAACTTTTCAGATTTCCCGAAGGGTTCTTCCATTAAGTACAGTTGGATAGCCCCTGCGGTTTCATCATATTCCGCCTTCAGCTGATGTATGATCTGGCTCTCATAATCATTGATGGAAAGAACACTGGCAGTCCAGTTTTCTCCCTTCAGGGATATGAGCCATAGTTCGCCCGCCTGCTGCTTTGGCGCCTCCTGCGGTTTTTCGGATACACTTACGTCATTTCCCGAAACAGAGGGCATATCGCTTTTTGCCGCCGTTTCATCCGAACCGTCTCCGGAAGCAGTTTCCTCTAAACCGTCTTCCGCTGCATCCTGTGCGGAAATTTTCATCCTCCCGTCATCCGCGATATCCGGCTCTTTTCCTGCCGTAGTATTTTCCGCCGTTTCCGCCGTTTTGCTCATCGATGTATTTTCCGCAGCAGTTTCTGTGTTCTTTTTCTCCGGTATATTTTCTGCTACAGCCGTATTCTGGGCGGGTACCGTCTCTGCTTCCGCCTCATTACTTATATTACCGTTACCGTCCTCTGAAGCCTCACTGCCTTCCGCAGCTGTTTTATCCGGCGCCTCTATATCCTCTCTCGTTATCGTTTTCGTCTGCGGCTCGCCGTTATACAGAAGGACAACCAGTTCTTCCTCGCCGTCGCCGTCCGCATCCGCAAAGGAAATATCCGGCAGTTTTTTTGTGCCGTTCATATAATTCCAGTCAAAATACCGGCAGCTGTCCTTTACCCGAAGGGCGGTTCCTGTCAGTACACCGTTCTCATGGTATCCGTATAGGGAAATATCTTTTTCCGGCAGTTCCGCCAACAGGATCGTCCGGAGTTTCTCCGGCTCATCCGCATAACGCTCTTCCATATCAGGTGTATAGATTTCCTTTATTTCCCGGAGTTTCTCTGCCGTCATCTCCGCCTTCCAGGCTTCAACTCCTCCCGGTACTTCCTCCGTTGTCTCCGGCTGCGCCGGCTGTTCTGGCACCTCGTTTTCCGAAACAGTATCATTACCGCTTACAAAGGGCTCCGGCTCATCCGCTTCCTGCCCCATGAGCGGTTTTTCTTCTTTTTCTTTGCTGTTCTGCTCATCCAGCGCAATAATATCCGCCTTATAACTCCTGACGATCACCGCCTTTGCCACGGTTTTCACCACAGGTATTTTTACCGCGGTCTCCGCGAAAGCATAGGAACTGTTTACCCCTATCGTCAGGCACAAAAGCAGAATTGCCGCAACAGAGCCTGCCATTTTGATCATGCGGTTACGCCACGCAGCCGTTTTTTTACGCCTGTCCGCAGCAACCGTCTGCCTTACCATCAGTAAAAGCTCATCCGGTATCTCTATTTCTTCATATTTCAGTTTTTCTTCCTGAAAATAGTCATGCTTCATTCCGGCTTTCCCTCTCCGCCTTCTTTAATGATTTTCCATATCTCGTTAAAAGCTCTTCGTCTTCCTTTTCCAGTTCTTTCCCCAGCTTCTTACATGCCGCATACAGTCTTGATTTTACCGTATTCAGATTGGTATCCGTAATTTCCGCAATTTCTTTTAAAGTTTTTTCTTCAAAGAAATGCAGTTGTATCACAATCTGCATGTCTGTCGGTAATTCGGAAATTTTAGAGACGACCTCTATCTTCGGTTCATACGCCGGCTCTTCATAGCTTCCTTCCAGTAAATCATTATCCGACTCATCCCATGCTATGTATTTCTTTTCTTTCCGCAGGTACATCAGGCTTTCATTGATCACAATACGGTAGAACCAGCTCGCCATCGCCTCTTCGCTCTGCAGTTTTTCATAATTTTCCAACGCTTTACATATGGCGTTCTGCACCACATCCAATGCCGCCTCCCTGTTTTTTACATAATAAAAAGCGGCACGGTAAAACTGGTTCTGATTTTCAACAATGTGTTTCACCAGAGAGTCATACAGTGCTTTCTTGGACATATCTGTATTCCTTCCTACTTTCAAGATGCTCTTCTCTTAAGTTTTGTTTAAATTATTTTCAACTTTTTAACGATTTTGTATCAAAGTTGTATCACACCGCACCGATATGGAATGATCTTCAAGAAAATCCGTCCATTCCTTCTCGGAACCGTAAAAAACATTCAGGTCAATATGCTCCTCTTCCCCGCTGTAGCCCTGCAGCTTTGCATCACTGTCATACTGCCAGAAAGTCCATTTTCCGGGCATACCCATATTCGGGGAAAAATATATATTCCGAATCCAGAGCGGATACTCATCAAAAGCGCCTCTGATATAAGTACTGTAGGAACTTTCTGTGGCATAAATCAGCGGTTTTACGCCATAATATTCCTCCAGTCTGTCCAGAAGACTCTGAAGCTGCTTTCTCGTTTCTTCCACATCAGGTTTATTATAAAAACGGTCACCGTAAAATTCAATATCAACCACCGGCGAAAGCATCCCTTCCTCTTTGGGCACCACGGAAATAAAATGTTCCGCCTGAGCCTCCCCCGTGCTTTCAAAGCTGAAAAAATGATACGCTCCTCTTTTTAACCTTGTCTTTCCTGACTGCTCCCAGTTTTCCTTAAATTTCGTATCGATGTGGCTGCTGCCCTCTGTCGCCTTGATAAAAGCAAAGTCTATATTTTCTTCCGCCAGAATTCCCCAGTCTATTTCCCCCTGATAATAAGATACATCCACTCCGCGGATCGGGTAATCCTCCTCCGAGGGATGATTTATCGTTATTTTTCCCTGATATACCAATAAGCCAAACAATATGGCATCGAGCAGCACAAAAAGAGCCGCCCCTGTCCATAGCTTCTTCTTCATAATTCCTCACATTCTACCGTACAGGCGGTCCTATGGCCACCCGGACAAATCCCGCCTGTACTTCCTTTACCATAGTATATGATATTTAAAAGAAACTCAATCCTTCTATGTCAGAAACGGCATTATTTTCTAAAAATATAATAATTCTAAAAAAAGAATTCATGACTTCCGGACAGATTTTTCAATTGAACTGCTTTTTTGAAAGCCCTTCTTTTTTCTTCATCTCTATATAATTTTTCAACACTTTCCGCAACCGCTTCCGGAGATAATTCACACAACATACCATCTTCCCCGTCTACGATCTGTTCCCTGTTCCCGCTGCGGTCCGAAGCAATGACAGCGCATCCAAGCACCTGTGCCTCCTGAATGGCAATGCTTTTTCCCTCATATCTTCCCGCCTGTACATACAGATCCGTCTGTACATAATAGGGATACGGATTATCCACTGCTCCCAAAAGCCGGAAGTCATCCTGCAGATCCAGCTTTTTTATTTTTTTCTCAAGCTTTTTTCTCTGATCTCCTTCCCCCAGCACATACCATCTTATCTGACATTCTTTATCTTTCAGGATTTTCATTGCCTCTATCGCAACATCATAAGCCTTCTGCCATGTCAAACGCCCCACCGAGAGGATACGGAATCCTTCATAGCCATCCGCGAAACCGCCCCCTTCCCCTGCCTTCCTTAAAATCTCCTCTTTATTGATAATATTGTGAAAAACATCTGTCTTCCCTTCATATTCCGGATAAAACGCAAGAAAATGACTCCTCACTTCTTCAGACACCGTATAAATCTTATCATAATCTTCATAACATCCCTGATCAAGCTCCCTTGTATATCCTGCGCTTTCATAGTCAATATGTATGAACACCACCTTTTTTCCCGCCTTTACATATTCTGCCACATAATAGGCGGAAGCCCCCTCCAGCCATGCAACAGCCAGATCAAAGGAAATATCAAACCGCTGCGCCCCTTCGGACAGTATCCTCCATAAAAGCTTATCCGCCGAAAACCTTCTGTTTTTTGCCATGACGATCATGTTTTTTATAAGCAATCCGGTTTTTTTGAACAGGCTGCCGTTTCTAAAAAATGCGCCGCATACCTTTTTAGCCATCTGGTGCCTTCCTGCAGCCGTTAAAACCGAAGAATCATCATAGCGGGAGTTCAATACCCGGACATGGGACGGTATATCATGAATCAGTTCCCCCTGCCCCATGATCACATAAAGATACACTTCGTATTTATTATCGTTTAACCTTTTCAGCAGTTCTGTCAATGCTTTCTCCGCACCTGCCCGCCCTAACGTATTTATGACAAACAGAATCTTTTTCATTACCGCTTCACCCTCAATATCGATCCACCGTTTTTTATCCGGCAGTTACAAAAGACTGCCCTTTTTAACCACCGTATTTTTCTCCTCGTTATTGCCCGGTGAACAGTCTTTTGCCCGGATAACAAAATAATATGTCACCCCTTTATCTAAACCCTTAATGATCGATTGATACGGATAAGTCTCAAAAGCCGCTCCATAGCCATAGCCCTTTCCTGTCTCTGGGCATAATTCTATCTGCTGCGCCCTCTCAAGATCCGGGTCCTTCTCAAAATCGAACGGCGTACTCTGATAGTATAGTGTGTATATCACGCCGCTTTTATCCACCGCAACGTCCCAGCGCACGATTATTCCATCCTCCGTCAGTTCAACCTCTCCTATGCCTGTTCTCGGTACCGGCTCCTGCTTTGGATACTCTTCCGAATTATTATGAACGCTGCTCCAGACAGGCGGCAAAATATCATCAGCTTCGTTGTGTTCCAGTACAAAATCATTTACCAATGTCAAACTTCCGTCTGTTATATAATGGGAAAATCCCGCCTTATCCTGTGCCTGCACGATGTCCTCCATAAGCACATCAAATCCGGCCGCAGCCGTATTTCCTGATAACGCGCTCTTCAACCCGAGCTCTTCAGGGCCTTCCGCATATCCAAGCGACAACACCTTAAATCCGTCCGGGCGGTTTGCCTCCGCACTGATCTTCGGCGCATAAACATTTTTATTATCGGCAAAAAAATCCTCTTTATATGTCCTTGCCGGATCGGAATCCAGCATGTAACTTTCAAATAATAAAAAATCTATATATTTCCGCGGTGAATATTCATAATGAGGATAATAATAATTATAAAAAAACAGCCCTCTGTTCTGCAGAATATACTTATCCGGATACTCCTCTTTCAACCTCTGCATAAACCGCGCCACCCCCGGAGCTGTCCATTCAAACCTTGTCCTGCACGGGTCGTCATCTCTTGTAAACAGATCGGGCGCACATGTATCGATCGTATCAAGAAACAATCCGTCGCAGCCAAGCCCTCTGCCATAATCCTCCGTAAGGATCTCCCGGATTCCAGCCACCTGATCCGTGCCGTCCTTTTGCATTTGATTCAGTTCATCATACCACGCCGGATCCCCTATATTAGTATAAGCACAATTAAAAGAGGGATTAAAATCCGGCATGCCGTCATAATCATTATCATCTAAATAATAGGACGCAAACCCGCTTCCTCCCGGTGATGTCCTTCCCGATATATCATTGCCCTCAAGATCAGCCAGTCCTGCATTTTCAGGAGCAACCCGCGGCCCAGTTTTATCTCCGGTAAACCTTATATCCGTCAGCATCTGTTCCGGGGTCATACCGTTTGTCCTCAGGTCTTCACCGACAGAAAGATACCCGAAAACAATCGTTCCCCCTTTCTGAATCGCCTCCACCTGCTGCCGGGTAATATTTCCGGAATCCGGATGCAGAATTACTATATCATACCGCCTTGCATCCTTAATAATCGAATCATCCAATTCCCCGTAATAAATCATATAGGTCTGCCGGATATTATTTTCCGGCTTTTTTACAGGAAATGCCGATTCCCAGAATATATGCCCGAAATCATATATTAAAAAAAGTATTACCATAACTGTACATGCCTTTTGAAAGCCTCTGCTTTTAATATATTTTTTTAACTTTTCTATCATTTTTTTGTTCTCCGTGAAAAATTTCCTGAAAGTACCATGACCCGGTTTCCATACTTCTGTATTCCGATTTTACAATATAAAGCGCCCTGCCGTTTTTGCCAGCAGCCGCCCTGCTCCGGGCTGATTTCTTACGATCCACATAGCGGCTTTTCTATGGAGGGCCACCTCCGGCGCCTCCATATAAATATCCGCATATCTTTCAAGTTCCCGCATGCAGATCCTCCAGTTTTCACAATGCGGTGAAAACTCTCTTTTACTGCTCCGGCATGCCTCCACATACCAAAATGCCATAAACCGGAATGCATATTGCAGTTTATGGCATATAAAACCACTGTCCTCCAATGATTCGCCTGCAGCCAGCACCGGATGCAGCGCATAACTCAGTTCCTGTGCAGACCACCTTCCGCATGTCAGACTCCCCTTATGTTTACAATAAAAATATCCATAAAACGGCAATACGTCCCATATCCCGTTACAGCGGCTCAGATATCGGCAGACAAACGCAAAATCCTCAAATGCAGCCGTCTTCTCCGGACAGGATATGAGCAGTTCCCCTCTCTCATCTATTATGTTTTCCCGCCGGAATAAAACGGTCCCGAGACTCATCTGAATCTGTTCCCACATGGCTTTTTTCAGCGCCTGGCCGGGACATCTTCTCCTTTCTCCGTGTATATGGCGCCGGTGAAATCCGGGCTTCCCGTTCTCATCACAAAACAAAAGCCCGCAGGATGCCATCTCACTTCCGTCCCGTAAACTTTGAGCCAGCTTTTCTATCATAAGCGGATGGATCATATCATCTGCATCCACAAAACCGATGTACCTTCCTTTTGCCTTCCTCAATCCGCAGTTGCGCGCCCGTCCGCTTCCTCCGTGCAAAATATTGATCAGTTCTATGGAACGGAAAGAGGATCTGTTTTCCTTTGCCGCATTACGGACAACCTGCGCCGTATGATCCGTGGAACCGTCATTGACCACGACCAGTTCCAGATTTTGGTATGTGGACGCAAGAATATTCTGCAGGCAGCGCCTTATCCGTTTTTCCTCCTGATATGCAGGTATAATGATCGACACCAGTTCTTCCACCATAACAGGCCGCCCCTTCTTTTTATTTTATAATCCCGAACCGTTACCTGACTTTATGCAAAACAACATAGCTTAACCTGCATATAAGATTTACTGCCATATAATTTTTCCGGTTAAAAAAATGCAGCAATATCCTTCTCGGAATAATCCCGGTTTTTTCACTGTACCGGTATGCCGATCGGTATATTTCATTGTTATGTATCTCATGGCACAGTTTACGGTTTTCCTCATATGTCCTTGTGCTGCGGGGATTAAAAATGCCATATACCAGAACTTCCGTCACGGCTGTCAGTATGTTTTCATAATACGCCCTCTCCAGATCCCCCCAAATTTTATTCTCCTGCAAAAGCATTTTCAGCCTTTTCTGAAACATATAATAATTTTTTACATACTGCGGCTGAAAGCGATGGGTCAGTGAATCCCCCCGCCATTCCACAAAATATACCGTCCGGGGAATATAAATACAGGATTTTGCCCTGAGCTGGTATTCCATATTAAAAAGCTTATCTTCACCAATAAAAACATCCTGAGAAAATCTTATCGCATAACGATCCAAAACCGCTTTTTTATATGCCTTGGCACAGGGCGAGCGCAAATTTGTATTACCGTTCTTTGTCAAAGGTTTTGCATACAGTATTTTTTTAATCATCCGTACTGAATTTGCCCTTTTACCGATTTTTATCATCCGGGCATTCCCTGTAATTTTCGATCTTCTGCCGGTTTTTAATCTCTTTTTTCGTTCCGTATGATCAAAGATCAGCATATCCTGCTTCTGATATTCCCGCCTTGTAACAATCTCTAAAAAATCATGGGAAATCGTATCATCGGAATCCACAAATATGATCCATTCTCCCCTGCTTACTTCTATTCCTTTGTTTCTGGCTGCAGAAACTCCCGCATTTTCCTGATCATATAATTTAACCCTTGAATCTTTTCCGCAGTAACGCCTGCATATCTCCCCGCTTCGATCCGTTGAGCCATCATTGATCAAAATAACTTCAAAATCATTAACGGTGCAGTTCAAAATCGAATCTATACACCGCCCCAGATATTTTTCTGTATTGTATACCGGTATAATAACGGAAATCATCTGTTTATCCCCTTTAAGCCAAATGCCCCTGCAATCATTTCAGATCACCGGAACCTGTAATATCGCGATACCACTGCGCTGTATTAAATATCAGCTGGTAGAGCAGATAATTCTTACAGCCCAGATAAAACATTATTTTCTCATACCATTGCAGCCGCGAAAATATCCATAACTTCTTTTCTTCACTTATTAAATGTTTTACATAATCCGTTAAAAGACGATCCCCGTATTTTCTTCCGATATGACGCCATAACATTAATTCGCTCAAAATAATACCTTCCAGATCAACAGCGTTCGATATATTGTCCTCTTTTATTTCATTTCCGCAAATATATCTTTTTACCTCATATCTGTCCGTGCATGCCTTTACAAAATACAAATCCTTCTTCTTTTTACTGTTTCTGTAATAGTACCATTTTTGCATCAGCACCGAGACATCAGCACCCTGCGCAAGCATACGGTAAAGAAATAATGTATCTTCACCGTATGAGAACTTTTCGTCAAACCGTATTGTTTTCAGGCTCTCGCGCAGGATCATCTTTCCGCCGATTGCATCAAGTTTTATGTCATTACGTGTAAAAACCATGGGGCTTCTTGCTCCGGCACTGTCCAGACAGTATCCCTCCCATTTGGTTTTATCCGTTTTTCTCCACTCTGCCGGCTTATTCTCCCTCTTCCCATCCGCCGGATACATACCGGAAACCGCAATAGCCGTATGGTTTTCCTCCTGCAGCTTATAAAGCGCCTCCAATAACTGCGGATGTATCATATCATCACAATCAAGAAAAAACAGGTACTTTCCCTCCGCTTTTTCTATACCTGCATTCCTTGCCGAAGATACGCCCCTGTGCTTTTGACGGATATATCTTATTCTCTTATCATCCCCGGAAAACTTTTTACAGATCTCTCCGCTGTTATCTTCAGAGCCATCATCGATCAGCAGCAGCTCAAAATCTGCATAGGTCTGTTCCAGAACGGATTTTACACAATCGCATATATAGTTCTCTTTATTATAAACGGGTATGATAACTGATATCTTCTTTCCTTTAGCGCTTTCCATCACTCCAAACCGTCTCAAAAATTATTTACTGCCGGGTGAAGCCTTTTTCTTAATCTAAACAGCTTCCATAGATTTTTTACTATCTCCCCGGCATCTTTGTATTTTACAGCGATCATATATCTGCGTTTGATCTTCCAGTACGCGATCCTGTCCCCTGACTTCTCATCCCCGATATGGCATATCAGAGCAATCTCATCTATAAGCTTTTCATAATCCTGATATTTCTTTTTTTCTTCCTCTTCGGTCAGTACCCTTCTGGAGTGGCTTCCCTTTCTGACGCAGACCCCGTACAATTTCTCTGTCATCGTCGGGCACAAATAATGATACATAAACGGAAGCAACATCTGAAAATTCTGTCCCACATCATATTCCGGTATGCGGCGTTCCGGATATATCTCAAAGAATTTCTCTGCCCGCAGCATATAGCATCCGCAGCAAACGTATGTTCTGAATTCCAAAATATCCCAGAATATATCCTCTTTCGATACATCTCCGGTTTTCTCATCCGCCGGCACCCGCCTTTGTGAACCTTCCTCAAAATAATATGCCAGCGACCTGACGCACTGATATCGGGGATTTTCTTTCAGGAATTTTACCCTTTTTTTCACAGACTCCTTCTCCAGCCTGTCATCGCTGTCCGGCCAGATGAGAAATTCTCCGGTTACATAGGGCAGTCCGCAGTTGATTGCTGCGGAAGCGTTTCTATGTTTGGATCGTACAATTCTGTAATCATATCCCTTTTTTTCAAATTTTTCCCGGTATCCCTCCGCCACACGCAGCGTATGGTCCGTCGACCCGTCATCCACCAGGATCACCTCTACCCAGAAATATGTCTGGCTCAATACGGAATCCAGCATCCTCCCCAGATGCCGCTCTCCGTTGAATACCGGAATGATCACGGATACTTTATCTTTGATAAACTTTCCCATCTCTGTTCCTTTTATAATACTATTTTACCCGGACAAACCCTTTGTTTTCTATCCTGTATACTATGTCGCATTCATCGGCAAGGCTCATATGATGTGTTGCTATCAGTATGGTTTTATCTTTCTTAACCTGCCTGATAGAGTCTATCACAGCCCTCTCCGTCTCCATATCCAATGCCGCAGTAGCTTCATCCATGACCAGAAGTTCGAAATCTTTATATAACGCCCTTGCCAGTACGATCCTCTGGCGCTGTCCGCCGGACAAGAATGTTCCGTTTTCTCCTATCAGGGTATCCACGCCCTTTGGCATCTGCATAATATCATCCCATATCTGCGCACACTTCAGGCATTCTGTCAGCTTTTCCTCATCCGCCTGATCCTCCCGTGTAAAAAAGGCAACATTATTTCGGATGGTCTCTCCGTTTAAATAGGCAGTCTGCGGAATATAGCTTACGATATCTCCTAAATCCGCCTTACATTCCCCGCTGCCGTCCCTATGCGTTGCTATATCATAATCGTCATATAGAATATTTCCCGCCCCCGGAGCAAGCAGCCCGAGGATCAGGTCAAGAAAAGTCGTCTTCCCAATACCAGAAATCCCGATCACCGCAACCGAAGCCCCTGCAGGTACAGACATGGAAGCATTTTTAAATATTTCCTTTTTCCCGCTATAGCCAAAGGTAAGGTTATCCACAAAGAGCCCCTTTTTAAAGGTAAGCTTCTTATGTCTTCTGTTTTGGGCGGAGTTTTCCTCTTTTGTTATTTCCGAGTACCTTATCATCCCTTCTTTCAATTCTTCATAAGATTTCTGCAAAAACCTTATATCATTCAGACCGTTCACTATGTTATATGCCATCGGGATCATTTTGACCAGCATCGTGAGGTAGATCACCATTGAGGCAAGAAAAAAATCCGTGTTTTCATTTGGACGCAGCAGGAAAAATCCCAGTATCATAAACAATGCCGTCATAACAAAGTTCTGCATCACCATATTAACGATACTTTTTTTATACTGAAATTGCTTCTGTACCTTTGCATACTCATTGCCGGCGCTGCAATATTTCCGTAAAATGACGTCCGAACTGTCTGCAATTTTCATTTCTTTAAAATTTCCGCAGGCAATGGTTACCTGCGCATTTGTTCTGATCGTATAGGCTCTGGATTTATCGCCGTATACCCGTATCTGCTCCCTGTAGTAAATGAACATACCCGCCATAAGCAGCACGAATGCAATGCAGCTTGCGGCACCGAGCCATTTTGAAGTGCACATCATCACTGCAAAATATCCCGCCATAGTCAATAGATTGACCCCGATATCAATACAGAATGCCATGATCTTCATACAGTTTTGCGTGTCACTGCGCACCAGAGCCAAAGCCTGCATCGGCGTTCTCTGATTATGATGCAGCAGGTCCTCCTTCAACAGTAATTCAAACAGTTTCTCAGATAACCTTTGCGCCCCGTCATAGATAAACCGGTTATAAGCGCTGCATTTATACAGGTCAAAAAAACCTTTAAAAACAGACAACATCCCCATAAGAAAAGTAAATACAAGAATCTCCTCTGAAACCTGCTGTTCATCGATGACAAAATTGATAATATAAATGACCGCCGAGAAATTAAACACTTCCGTTGCAGGGCTGATAACATTTAATACAAGCAGGATCTTCCAGTTTTTCCGTTCCTCTTTCTCAAATATTCCCGTTAAATAGCTAAACATTTTTATCATTCCGCCATTCCCCCGAAATACCTATTATCTACCCGTTAATCTTCCTATCATCCAAAACGGCATCCTTCTATACAGCATCCAGAATATCCTCCGCCCTTTTGCCCGGGCAGTCGGTTCCAAAAGCCTCGGCTGCAATATATCCTGTCTCTTACACTCAAACCACTTCAGCTCCTCTTTCACCTCATTCCAGATCCTCCTTCCCGGATCCGTATGCACTATTACCACAGATGTCCCCATACCGTCTTCCATATCCGGCCTGATCCGCTCAACGCCCCAAAAATCTCCTATTGTAAAATCACTGTTTCTGTTCACGGTGCAAAATCTGCAGCTATGGCACGCCGGACGCAGTATATAGTTTTTAAAATACATCCTGCAGAAAATATTCCGATAAATGGAGTCCGTATATTCTTTATTCCCGATCTGATAAGAACAGGTATGTCCTTGATCCGCATTGCGTTTATCCCGAAATACAAAATCCGTCATTTTTCCTTTGTGCTTTTTCTCCAGATACTCAACATAATCCTTCCACACCCCCGGAGAGGGAACACCGTAACACACAAGATCGACAAGAATAAGCTTTTGATATGTTCCGTTTAAAAATTGCAAGAGAGCTTGTGCCTGACAGGGCGTTCCGCAAAACAGCACCCACTTATCTTCTTTCAGTTCTCTCTCGATCCGGATATATATACCCTTTAAATTGCTCTGAACATATTTTGTCTTCTTGATCTGTTCAAGCTGCTCTTTGTTTTTTGCCTCCCTGTGTGCCACTTTCATGTTTTCACGATAGCCCGCACCGTAAACGCTTCCCCCCTGCTCTATCACAAACTGAGATAATATAGTAAATATACCTCCCGAAGAACCGGAATATCTGATCTCATCTTTCTTTGCCTGCGCTCCGAAATAAAGATTATGATCGGGAGCTGTCTTTCGGGCTTTTACCGGACATACCCGCCTGCATTTTCCGCACTCTGTACAGGCAGATCCGTCAACTTCCGGATAATAAAACCCTTCCCGGTCCTGAACCATCCTGGCCGCCCCCGCCGGACAGATATCGACACACGCGCCGCATCCGCAGCAAGCCTCTTTTTCTCTGTATATATCCATGCTGTATAATCAAATCCTTTTCTGATTTCTGATCACCGCCCGATACTTTCTGCCAGAAAACGCTCTGCCGCCTCCACACTTTTCCTGATGCGCCTCTTTACTTTATTCCAATTGATTTCCGCATCGATATCCGCACACCCGTTTTCCCTGTACAGCCTGCTTCCGAGCCCCGATAATTTTATAATGTCACTGATCCTTCCCCCTGCGCCGCTATGCGGAAACACCATAAATTTTTTCTGATAGATAATACTGAACGCCGTCCCGTGGAATGAATTTGTCACCACATAATCCGCTCTATGTATATATCCCAAAAATTCCGCCGGTCCGGCGGTATGATCTTTTAAAACATTTTCCCCTTCGAGTCCTGTACCGTTTTTATCCGTAATAATCGACAAATTCTTTCTTTCAGCCAGTTCTTTCGTAAATTCCACCAGCGTTTCATTATTTTCTGTCATATAGACAAAAATAAAATGATTTTTCCAGGGCATTTTTTCAATTTTCTGCCACTCTTTTTTTTCCAGCAAAAAGACGGGATCAGGAACCGCGGCCACCGCTCTGCCGCAGAGCCTTTTGACATACGAAGCCGCGCTCTTTTCTCTGACTGATATGGTATCCACATGCTGCAGCAGCTCTGAAAACGTTTTATCATATTTTTCCGGGAGCGCTTCTTTTCCCAGGCTTGCAGCGTATGCGACCACTCTTTTCTTATTTTTATTTTTAAAATCTCCGAAATACGCCCTCCTGAGGCCGCAGGTAATATCGGGATTCCATATCTGATCACTGCCGACTATATAATCCGCATAATCAAGTTTTTTTAACTGACTGCAAAAATATATTTTTCTTTTTTCCTCCCCCGTCAGATATTTTTTCCGAAATTGTCTCATGCGGGATCTTTTTTCAAAAAAAGCTTTTCCCAGCCTTAAATTGGCTCTCCATCGATATCCCCCCTGAATTAACATGCCAGGAATACCGCCTGACGGGATATAGGGAATCCACCAGTGCCTGCCCGTCATAAACGGCGGTTCGTACCGGATAATTTCCGCTTTTATACCTTTCTTTCTCAAACCTTCTTTCAGACCGTATGCCTGCAGCATTGCCCCGTAATTATCGGAACAATGAAACGTTAAAATACCTACGCCGCACATATCGAAACTCCCCGCTCCAACAAACAGGATCATTGGTTTTTACAATACTTTCCGTCATTTAAAAATTTCACATAATCAAAATCATCCAGATATCTTCTTCTTAAAATCCCTTGTTTAAAATTTATTAAGACTCCCAGTTCTTCTTTTTCTTCAAATCCTTTTATATAGCAGGCGGATGAAAATTCCGGATATGCTTTACGGGTAAAGATCACTTTATTTTCATAGGGCAATTGTTCAAAAGCCTGTAATGTTTCATAGCTGCAGCCATCCTTTTCAGAGCCGATAATGAAAATATTATCCCAGTTTATCCTCTGTTTTCTTTCCTCCCACTTACACTTTCCCTCTTCAAAGTCTTTATAGTGGATAAAATAAATTTTCACATCTCCCAATACCCCCACCGGGCACGGATAGTCCTCCCGCAGTTCCTTCAGTTCCCGGTTCATATATTCCTTTAAGTTTTTTACCATCTTCACAAAGTCATCCATTTCCATACTCAGATTAACTGTAGGCGTCAGATATTTCATCCCGAGATCATAATACATAAATGCCCCGCTGCAGTTGGATCCGATTATCGTAAAATCCATATTTCTCAGTCTGCTGCGCCTCTTCTTTTTATAACTTCTCCATTCATATTCCCGAAATATTCTTAATACGGAACTAAAAAGCCGCTCTGCCATATCATTCCTCCAGTCCCAGTTCATAGGGCGGTTTTCCCGCGTCCTGCCGGAAATAATAACAGACAAAACTGTCATCTTCGTAATAAATATTTAATACAGAGGGATGCTCTTCGGCAAACCGTCTGCACCATTCATAAGCTTTGGACTCCAAAACGGTGCGGTTTTCAGGCTGTGTATACATTTCCCATGCGGTTTTGTATTCCGAAAGCCCCATATCCGCCGCCTCTGCGGATATCTCTGATGTCAGAATTTCGGGGCTCTGGCTGACTGCATTATCCAGATAACCTCTGCTGCACATTTCTTTAAAAAGGGTTCCGTAGTTCTCTCCGCCCATCCACGACGGTCCCTCAAAAAAGTGAAGCTGCGCATAAAAAAGAGGCTTCTTTTCAACATAGATAAATACATATTCCGAAGGGACAGTATATTTTCCTTTGCCGCATCCTTCCAGAAAGGTGAGCAATTCCTCGTGCCACCCGTATTGAATGACAGGGTATAACTCGTCCGTCGGCGATATGATCGTATAGCTGTACCGCGGAAGCGTTTCTATAATGGATTCCGTCACTGCAGCCGCCGGCTCATATCTTGACAGTTCATAATACAAAAGTCCCCGGAAGCTTCCTGTTATGACCGCCATCTCATAAATCCCCAGAACGGACAGCAGAGATAACAGCCGGAGCGCCGTCTCTCTCCCGTAGTACAACAGGCCGGAAAATATGATATCCGCCGGCATCACCATAACCGCAAGAAGCATCATATGCCCGAGTCCGGAGAAACGCCCTTCCGGCAATAGATCAGGCAGCCCGAGAGCCGGCGCCGCATACAGGATCACATGCAGCACAGAAACAATTATCACCGGCGGATATCCCCTGCATATTTTATGAAGATACCCGAACCTGTCTTTTTTTCTGCCAAACCAGCAAATTACGATAGCCGCGGCAGTCAGGATCATTGCCCGGATGCCCCTTTCCCTTCCATATAACGCGGTATAACCTTTCTCATATATCTTCGTCAACCCGCTGACCACGACTGCCGCTATACTTATTTCACTGCGTAAAACATCATCCCGTTCTTTTTTATCTGTTTCTCCTGCCGCATCATCCGTACTGTCTGTTTCCTCCCTCTGTTCCCCCGTCCTGTCGGTTTCTTCATACATGGCATTTATCGCCCAATTTATCGATGCATTAAACGGAACTCCCTGGACCAACGCCCCTGCCATAGGCGCTGCCGCAATCATTCCCGCACATAAAACCGCCGATACCAGCGGTATGAGATAATTTTTGCTGCATACCTTTTTCAATGCACAAACAGCAAAGGACGCGCAGACGATCACACTCATCAACGCGGTATGAAAGTGTGTCATGATCACGGCTGTATACGACATAAAAAATAAAAAAAGCTTTTCATTCCAGATATATTTTAACTGTCTCTTGTCCCTTTTTGCGGCATCAGCCTGTTCTGTCTCCAAATACTCGGACAGGTATAGTGCGCTCAGACATACCGTGTGCAAGGCAAATTCCATCGGCAGCGTAATCTGCAGCCTGAACATACTGCGTATTATATATGTATTGTATACATCCCATGTCAAAAACAGCATCAGTACAAATACCGGCGTATACTGCCAGTAAAATATCTTTTTCAGCAACAAGTAAACCGAAAGAAGAAAGACTGCCACATGTATTCCCTGTAAAAACAATAAAATACTGTATATCTTAATTCCAAACAATGTATGTATGCAATACACAAAACAATGCATGGCTTCCGGATAAATTCCGTCGGGAAATATATTTCCTTCGATCAGGCCATAGATCCATCCGTGATGTATATACAGATCTCCTGATCCATAGGAATGCATTTGAAACGCTCCGTAAGAAAAATATGCCATTCCATACAGGATGACCGCTGCCAAAATACCATATTTCCAGAATAAAAAACCTGTTCTTTTACTGAAATTCCAGAATTTCCTTTTTATGCCCAGCCTGATCCTCCGCCGGTTGCATGATTCTATTTTCCGCCGGAAGTCGCAGCTTAAAAAGCGCGCCGCTTTTTTTATATATCTGCCGCTCACCACAAAAAACAGAAGAATGCGGACCAAAACCCGGTATTTTCCTTTTAAACGGCGGATGTCCAGAAACTTTGCCTCCATCAGTCTTTTATATCTCCTGTCGAAACAGGACATTATATTCATCAGCAACGCCAGTATAAAAACGCCGTAAAAGATCAAACGGACTCCCCATTGGTTTAAACCATGAAAAAGCCCAAGCATCAAAACCGTCACGTTCGCAATGACGATCGGCACCGTAACGCAAAAACCGAATCGATATGTCTTTGACCTGGTTCTCAGATGCCCGTGAAACACAACCAAAGGCCAGAGAAACATCAGGAACAGATAACCGACAAGTACTTTTATATATTCAGATATCCAATACCAACTGTCCATCCTGTTTTCCTTTACCAGTAAATAATATGATCAAAACCAGCCGTTTTTCTCTATCGTTCCGATATGATAGCCATACTCTTCCGGATCCTGCTGATTCGCCAGAAGTATCCGCTCTCCGCTCTCCGGACGGGTAATGAAAAAATATACTTCGTATTTCCCGCGAGGCAGTTTATCGACAGGGATATTCACCGTAACGGTCAATTCTCTTTCTGATTCGCTGCCCCCTGAAAGGCTGCGCAGATCGCCTTTCATTTCATACGACCGGCAGATTCCCTGTTCCCTGTCATAAAGAACCAGTCCCATGACGGGTTTTACATAAACCGGCGCAAAACCGGCATTTTTCAAAGTGACGCCCGCTTCTATGCACCGCCCGGAAACATTGTGATCAAGATCAGCCTTCCGGATCAGCAGACGGTAGCCTAAATGGCGCTCAATATACGTATATCCGTCCATACCATAAAAGCAGCCCTCCTCCATGACCGTTGTCTCTCTCCATTTTTCCAGCACTTCCAGATCATGTCCTTCATTCAGATAAGTGACATGCATTGCGCCCAGATCCCTGATGGCATTTTCCAGATCGTTATATTGATTATCATGGATCACTTCCCCTCCGTTGGGAACCCGCCGGCAAAGCCGGTCCTGAAAGTCCAGTTCCTCCTTCCGGGTTGAAAATTCCTCTCCGCTGCTTTTCAGTATTTCATAAGTGCCATAATCACTTTCATTTCCAAGCATACCGTCGTTAAACAGACTGAGCCTTCCCGCAAACGGATGTGCCGCAAGAACATCTTCCGATATCTTCTCAATCCCGGTGATGCTCCTCCATTGGGCAGGCGTTCTGACCGCCAGATAAACAGAGGGCTCTGTTATGCCGCTTAACTTCTCCGCCAGCCTGCACAGATCCTCCTTTTCCGAATACCTTGTGCCGTTCATTTCTCCCCAGTTGCCGGTAAACAATCCCTGTATAACAAAGATCTGATCACCCGCCCTGCTCAGTATCTCTTCCATCTGTTCCATATGCTTCAGGATAATATTGATCGTTTCCGGTTCATAAACTTCATTTTCTCCGTCCCAGTCATACAGAAAACGGATGATCAGCCGTTTATCTATGTTATCCAGCGCCTGAAACAGAGCCCTTATATTTTCCATGCCCTTTCCGCTGATTTCCTTATCCCTATAATTCTGCAGATTGATCTCGATCAGCGACAGGCCTTCTTTTTCATCTCCGTCATACAACTCCCTGACAAGTTCCCCGTAATCCGTTTCCTCATCGGTTATCATAAATCGATAAATTTTATAAAACCCTCTGTCAGTATTTGGCAGTTCCCGCGCGGATTCCGTAAATTGACAGCTTTCCATTTTGATATTTCCCCGATAACAGCGTACTGCGGCAAAAGATAACATTACCGTCAGTCCGGCAGACAGTACAAAGCAAATTCTTTTTCTACCAGTCTTGTGCATACTATCCTATCCTGTTTTTCAATATTTTAACCCTGACCACAACAGCCAGCACACTCAAAAACATCCGCACCATATAGCATGCCGGCTCGATTCCGGAATGCATGCTTTTTCCACTCGTCCGTCTATGCATTACTGCCGGTACTTCCGCCACCCGAAACTTAAGCAGCAGCATCTGCAGCACCATATTTGCATCGGGATAGCGGTAATCAAAATTATTGTAACCGGAATAATAGGCAAAGGCGTCTCTGCCCAGTCCCTGAAGTCCGGTAGTCGGGTCCGCGATCACCCTTCCGGTAATCATATAGATCATAGAGCGAAACAGCCAGAACGCAAATTTTTTGACCGCTGAAACCGGAAATTCCGAACTGCCCTCCATAAATCTGGACGCCAGTACGATATCCGGCAGTTTTCCGTCAGGCCCCGCTTCTTTTAACTTGTTGAAAATGACCGGAATATTACAGACATCATGCTGGCCGTCCGCATCCATCTGGATCACATACCGGTAGTTTTTCCGGACCGCATATTTATATCCTAACTGCAGCGCGCTTCCATACCCTAAACCAAATATATTTTTGATCTGAACACACCGGTACCCGTCAATAATTTCTCCCGATGAATCCGAAGACGCGTCATTAATACACAGAATATCCGCAATTTTTCCTATTTCCGGCGAAGACAGCGCCTCCAGTACCTTCCGGATATTTTTTTCCTCATTCCTTACCGGCAGGATCACCAGCAGTTCTTTATCCGCTTTTCGTCCGGTTTCCTTATTTTCCTCCAAAAGCATGGATACTTCTATTGCCAGCTCATGATTTTTCATCATGAAACGTGAAACCAGCAGGCTGAACCGGCAGCAGGCCAGTATGCCTGCCGCTCCCGCACAGCCTGCAAACAGTTCCTGCCTTCTGCTCAGATCCGCTGTCCATCCCGACAACCGGGACACCATACCGATAAGAATAAGCATCACTCCCGCGATCTCCCACACTGCAGCAAGATCCGCCGTCAGCCTTTTTCCGGCAAGAAACCAGAGGGCGGATAACATGATCAAAATGCCTGCAGTCATCATGATAATTCTGATAATGTCCCCTGCTTCCATATCTTACCTCTTCGTTTTTCATCAGTCTGGCTTCCGGTAGACCAGATCGGAAGGCTTCTTTCCTTTGCCGCGCTTTAAAAGCTGCCATTTACAGAATATATTTCTGTCCAAATGCTTCTCCACCCAGCGCAGTCTGGCGTATGCGATCGTCCAGCCCGTAAACGCACCAAGAAGCACCCCCAGCCCGTACCAGATTTCTGACAGCTGCATCGCGGCAATGCTTCCCAGAAAAGTGACAAGGCAGAAACCCGCCGTAGTCATTACCGCCCCCGCCAGATCATTGTAATAATAGAGAAAAAGGATCGCAGCATACATCAAAAACAATATAAAATAACCTGCCGCCATACACGGATAGATCCGCATGACCATTCCGCCGAGCCCGAACCGTGGCAAAAGCACGATACAGAGCAGATAGACCACCACGGAAATAATAAACTGGACGCGTACAAGGCCCATCAGTTCATTGGAGATCGAGCGGAACATACGTCTTTTTGCGTTGTCTATATCCGCTTTTTTTCCCCCGATCACAGATTCGGAATAAACTTTGTATTTTTCATGAAAATGCATCTCGATCCGCGCAATAAAGATGACCGTTGCCGAGATATTGGTAAACATGGCAATACAGGTCGCCATATCATAGGGCTGATTACATACAAAACTTTTGACAACTACTATTCTCATATCGCTGGTCCAGAATACAAAATTATGGATATACAGCCCCAGTATGTAAAAAAAGTTGGCGAATACCAGCTGCCACCATTTCCCAAAATATTTCAGCACTTCCTTATATCGGTTACTGTTTTTCACAAAATATCTTTTTATCGTGGCAAATTCCATTACCGCGGTCAGAAAAAAACCGACCATCAGGGAAAACAGCATACTGATCATTACTTCCCAGTGAAAGATAAAATGCAGGATCAGTGAAAGAACAAACGTCACTATCATCCCGATCAGAAAAAAGACAGAAATTTTCTGATAATCCTTACAGACAGAAAGATAGATCATGGAGTAAAAAACCAGTACCAGGGAAATATAGCCGCTGAATCCCGTAAATACATAAAATACATTTACACCCCCGATAAAATGCTCCCAGAGGCAGAACGGAATGCCAAACAGGCAGCTGAACACGATATTAAAGGCAAGCCCCAGATAATAACAGGGCAGAATATCCTGATAGCGCTCCTCGAAAATAGCATCTGACATATACTTTGACAATACGGCATTAAACGGAGACGCCGTCAGCAAAGCAAAAATAAAGATATATAATACCGTACAAAAAAATACCTCCCTTGCCAGATATTCCGATCTGTTCAGCCCCAGCACCCATCCCATCAATACGATAGCCGATATGACCAGTATCATCGGGGCCACTGTGGCAACTGTGCTGTAAGTGAATCCGACCAGATTGGCAAAAACGGATTTTTTCTCAAATATACGGTTTAATTTTACGCCGATACCCGCCATAGCCTTACACCTCCGCCGTCTTTTCTTCCGGCTGTCGTTTCAAAAATTCTTTATCATTCATTTCTTCCGCCGCATTCTGCTCCGGAATTTCCATATTTTCATCCTGCCACACCTTTCCCATACTTTCCGCAAATTCTTTATAAATTTTTCCGTAGCGGTTCAACATGCCCTCCATCCGGTATAACGCGCAGACCCTTCTGTATCCGTTCTCTCCCATTTTATGACGTTTCCGTTCATCCTGCGCCAGTGTCAGGATGGCATGTGTAATTTCCCCGACATTCATGATATGGGTAATGATCCCCGCCTCGCCGAAATGATCCTCTCCGCCGTTCCCCAGAATCAGTCCGCGGCAGTCTCCTACATCTGTAGCGATCACCGGTTTATGCGCCGCAAAACTTTCCAGAATCACAAGCGGCTGCCCCTCACTGATACTGCTCAGGATCATCATGTCCATCTTCCCATAGTATTCCTGTACATCTATCTTTCCTGTAAATACAATGCCGGAGATTCCCATGATCCCTACCATATCAAAACATTCCTGGGCGTATTCATCCTCCGCTTCCAGAGGACCCATGATCCATAACTTCAGCCTGGGGTCCTGTTCTTTTGCAAAACCGAACGCCTGAATCAATGTTTTTACATCCTTGATCGGCGCCACCCGCAATACTGCACCGATATATATCTCCTCCCTCTCTGTCTCGGTTTTGCCCAGAAGGCCCTGAAACCTTTCTATCTGTACTCCGTTTGGCACCACCATCGTCTTCTCCACGGGACACTCCAGTTCCGCCTGCAGTTCTCTTGCCTTCTCATACAGACTGGTGACAAGGTCTCCCCTGTCATATGCCATCTTGGACATTTTATGAAACTGCTCGATCCAGATATTTTTGTAGATGCCCTTCACCCATTTGGACTGGATCAGTTCTTCTTCCCGCTCCCTGGTATAAATACCATGTTCCGATATCATAAGGCGTCCGCCGTGGATATGCTTTCCCATACAGCCGAGTACCCCCGCATATCCGGTACAAAGACAGTGATAGGCGTCCGCCTTCGGGATCTTCATCTGCAATGCCCGAAACAGCGGCAGATAAATGGAACGCATTGTCCATAAAAAGTCCGTAAATATGATCTGACTATAGTGCATCATATAAAATTCCGTAACCGCATGCAGAAAATCTTCACCCATCAGCAGATCATTCAGGGAACGCTTTTTTTTCTGGAAAAAATCGATCAGTTCTTCCCATTCGATCCTGTCTCCCAGCATCAGACTGCGCAGAGCCTGATATTCTCTTTTGTTCATCCGGCTCTTCCTTTTTCTCTGTCTGCACCAGTCCAGGTCATCCAGATAAAGTTCATGCAGTTCTACCACATTC
>Ga0137308_101101_pt1 | contig 30906 bp, 21 predicted proteins | sample Inofrocosms_June_FD_97181 | JGI IMG/M metagenome (GOLD analysis project Ga0137308, IMG submission 97181) | Mouse cecal microbial communities from Vienna, Austria - N-Acetylneuraminic and N-Acetylglucosamine D2O microcosms_June | ecosystem: Host-associated > Mammals > Digestive system > Large...
TTTTACAATTTTATTTTGAAAGAGGCAGTTTGGGATCTATTTCATTTTGAAGGCTTTTGTCCTTCTCTTTTTCCTCCCGCTTTCTCTCCTTCTTCCCCTTCAGCTTTTCACTAACCTTGCAGACAAGATCTATCAACATGCGGTTTGCATATAGTCCCATTCCCACACTCCTCTATATGGTTACTGTTCCCTCTGCAGCTATTGCCCCTATATCTTTAATCTTCAATTTTCACGATGGTAGAGCAGCCCATACCGCCGCCGATGCAAAGCGTAGCCAGACCGGTCTTAGCGCCCTTAGCCTGCATCTCATGCAGCAGCGTAACCAAGATACGGCATCCGGAAGCTCCCACGGGATGGCCCAGTGCAATGGCTCCGCCGTTAGGATTCAGCTGCTTATCCACATCGATTCCCAAGTCTTTTCCCACTGCTACGGACTGTGCCGCAAATGCCTCGTTTGCCTCGATGATATCGAAATCTTCGATTTTCATGCCTGTTTTTGCCATTACCTTCTTGGTAGCCGCCACAGGACCGATACCCATCACCTCAGGGCGGACACCTGCCAACGCGCCGGCTACGAAAGTAGCCATAGGCTTAACGCCAAGCTCCTTCGCCTTCTCTTCACTCATCACAACGATTGCCGCCGCACCGTCATTGATGCCGGAAGCGTTTCCTGCGGTAACAAAGCCGTCGGGATTGATGGGACGAAGCTTCTGCAATCCTTCAATAGTAGATCCTGCGCGAGGACCTTCATCTACCTTAAACTCAATGGTTTCTTTCTTTTTCTTCACCATAACGGGTACGATTTCGGCATCAAAAGCGCCGGATTTCTGAGCCGCCTCAGCCTTCTGCTGGCTCTTCAATGCAAACGCATCCAGTTCCTCACGGGTAAGCCCCCACTCACGGCAGATATTATCAGCGGTGGTAATCATATGGTAATCGTTAAATGCATCCCAGAGCGCATCCTTAATCATGGTATCTACCAATGTACCGTTATTCATTCTGTATCCGTAACGAGCCTGAGGAACCGCGTAGGGAGCCATGGACATATTCTCCATACCGCCTGCCACAACAATATCCGCATCTCCGGCCATGATCATCTGCGCCGCCTGATTCACACAGTTCAAACCGGAACCGCAGACAACATTCATGGTGACAGCGGGTACTTCGATGGGAAGTCCTGCCTTAATGGATGCCTGACGAGCCACATTCTGTCCCTGACCTGCCTGAATAACGCATCCCATGTAAACTTGGTCTACATCTTGGGGCTTTACACCGGCTCTGTTCAAAGCTTCCTTGATAACGATTGCACCAAGCTCAACTGCGGGAGTGGTGCTCAGTGTGCCGCCCATAGTACCGATTGCGGTACGACATGCTCCGGCTAAAACTACTTTTTTTGACATGGTAAATCCTCCTTGTTTTTTAAGGGAAAACCGGCTCTTTCACAAGCGTCTGCCTCCCTTTGATAATGTGGGTTTATTGATTGTTATTTTTTTATCATACTAACTGTGATTAGTTTATCACAGTCATAGAATATTTGCAATTACTTTTCATAGAAAATAGTGCAAAATAAAAATGAAAAAATTATAAAAATCTCCCCAAATAAAAAATGCAAAGCCCTTGAACATCCCGCAGAGGCTTTACACTTTTCGGTTTACAGCCAATCATTTTATTGTGAAATTGACTGAATACAATCACATGCCGGCGCAGTCGGCACAAGCAATCAATGAATCATTCCTTTCACACTAACCTCCATGTCGCAGCTTTGCTGCGACCCACAATCCCATGGAGCTAAAGCTCCGATGAGAAATGCCGTGTTTTCGGGCATTTCTCGGTGTGAGACTTAGAAGTTCTTTGCGAAACAGCCTCTGCTGTGAGCAAAAATTGCTAAAGCAATTAGAACTTCTTCTCACACTAATACCAACGCCATCTTAGGGCAAAACGCCGCACATTTTCCACATCTGATACATTTGTCGTGATCCACTGTCGGTGCGTGAACCCCCTCCTGTGATAACGCCCCCACCGGACAGATTTCAACCGACGGACATGCATGGTTTTGAGGACATTTTTCTACAATTACTTCTAATTTCTTCTCCATAGTTATACCCCTTTCCGCGTGTCAGCACGCAAATCAATCACCCTTCCGCTTCCTCCAGATAAGCGTTTAGGAACTCGGAAGCAAGGCTGTTCTGTAAGATATGTTTTTTTGCCTCTTCATATGTAAACCAATTATATGCGTCTATTTCACCGTTTACGCATAGTTCACTGTCATCCTTTACAAAAGCCGTAAAATTGCACATGAGGGTATTGGAAGGTTCGAAAAATTTCGTCCTGTTGAACTTGAGCCGTACAGCAGACATCCCTGTTTCTTCTTTTAATTCTCTTATGACTGCGTGCTCCAGCTGTTCCGTCCGGTTTACATATCCTGCCACCAAAATATAAGCCGGACGATTGTATTGCTGGATCAACAAAATCTTGTTTGTCCGTTGATTCACAACGATCATACTCACTGCAACATTGTACATTGGAAAACGATACTGTCCGCATTTCGGACAGAAAGGAATCATCCCCTCATTTTCAAGTTCTTTACGGATTAATTTGGCACCGCATGTCTGACAAAATGCATTGCTCATTTTTATTCAACCTTCCCGTCATGCCGACGCAGCCGGCATAAACAATCAATGAATCGGTGCAAGTCTGGAAGAATCGCATCAGCGATTCTTCTAACTGCTTTAGCCGTTTGGGGAGAAGCTCTGCTCCGCAGAGCGTGAAATCACTTAGCGAGGTCTTTTCAAGCTTAGTGATTTCCTTCACACTTACTCCTGTTCCATCGAAATTCAGGTAAGCTCTCCCCTTGTCGTTTCCCTCGCATTCCGTCTTCTCACAGGACATTTTAAAGTGAACTGTAACGCTTTTCTCGCGATTTTGTGCAAAGGCGAAGTGAACAGTAATCATTATAACACAAAACATTCGGAAATTGTAGTCTGATTGAATTCGACAGCCGACATATAAACTACTCCAGTTACTGTTCACTTCGTTCACAGCAACCTATGCACAAAAATCGCAAAACAGCGATTTCGCGCATGTCTGTCTCGGGTTTATCACGCAGAAGCAGCGTGATAACACCTCGCGGCGGCAGCGAGTGAACCGTAACCTATTCCACCGATTCAATGGACTCCACAATATTCATTTTGGCTATGGAGCGCAGCGGAACCACGGTTGCCAGCAGACATGCGGCTATGGAAAGTACAGACGCTTCCCCCACAGCCCCAAAGGGTACTGCCGTAAGGCTTAAAGTATCCGTACTCGCCGCCTCGATAAAAATAACGCAGATATATCCCAGCACCGCACCGATGACGGAAGCAAAAATCCCATAATATGCACCTTCCCAAAGAAACGTTTTATATAAGCTTCCTCTGCTCATTCCGATGGCTCTCTGCATACCGATTTCCGTGACACGCGTATGGATATTACTGTATACGGTGTTTATGATATTCAGAATACCGATGACACCGACGAAAAGTATCAACGCCCAGCACAACATGTTAATCTGCTCAAAGCTCTCCGCCGTCTGAGCGTCAGACTGTCTATAGGACAGCCAATGTGTTCCCGGCGCCTCATTGCTCCATTCCTCCATCCAGCTCTCAAACGCCTCTGCATCCGCATCCTCTTTCAAAGTGGGATAAATTTCGCTGAAACAATCGTTTCCCACTAAAGAATTATAAACTTCATCATTGACAATGATCTGTACGCCATTGACAAAGCCGTCATTATCAATCGTAACGGGATCGTCCATAAGCCCCGCCACCCGCATTTTAAAGTCTCCCAATGTGATAACATCCCCCACTTCCAGATTGGTAAAGGAAACCTCTACACCGTCGTAAGAAAACGGAATGGGATTCTTGACAAAGCAGGCTGTCCCATCCAGAAAAGCCGTCTGATCCGCTTCGGTGAGATCGGGATGATAAGAGAACGCCCGCTCCTTGTCCGTGCTTACAATCTGCAGTGTCTCGTGGGACTGCACCGCCAGATCCGTGTCAAAGGGCAGCGTGCCCCCCCAGTCGAAAACCGCCAGCTTCGTGGTGGACAAACCGTCTACCAGTTCATGTGTCTTCATGGCATTGACTGCCTCCACGGGGATACCCGCAGTCTTATTGGTAACGGCATAATCGCCCAAGTGCATATCCCGTACCGCGCTGCCGGTATCCAGCAAAGCGGAAAAGCTCTGCAGCGCAATATAGACGGTTATGCTCATAACGAGAGACAAAATCGTAATGACCGTCCTTCCCCGTCCCCGTTTTAAGTTGAGTCTCGCATAGTAAGCCTCAAAATTCCGTATTCTTTTATTTCTCCCCACCTGTCTCTTAATCCTCACCGCCCTTCCGGACATGGCCACCGTGGGCGATACGCGGGATGCATACCGGGCGGCGGGGAACGCCGCCGTCATGGCGAAAAACAGTGTGACGGCTACGCTTAATAACAGGAACCACACATTTCCCTCATGAGCGGAATAAATGGCGGCATTTAATTCCTCTGTGCTGTCCGCCATAAACAGTTCAGGATTTAAAAAACCGATTGCCGCAGCCAAAATACCTTTCGCGGACAAGCTTCCTAAGCATAGACCTACAGGAATGCCGATACCGCAGAGAATGAGCAGCTGCAAGGATACAAGCCTATAAATCTGCCCCCTTTCGCCACCCATGGCACGGAGTGTACCGTACTCCCGGATTCTCTTAGCAACCGAAATCTTTAATATATTGTAAATCACCAGACCTGCGGCCAGCAGAACCAATACTCCCACAAGGATACAGGAAAGTGCCATAAAAGGAAATCCTCTGCTGCTATCCACATTTCCGGATCCGTCATAGGAAATTCCAAGGGCCTCCAGAAGTATCCAATTATATTGGATATAGCGTTCTTCCACGTCCAATGACGCGGCAAGATCCATGACGATTTTCTGAAAATCCGCTTTATTATAGGTCTTAAAATCTGTTGCATAAAAACGATATTCCTCCGGAAGCAGCTTTTCCGCCGTCCCCTGACCTGCAATTCCGGACACTGTGCCCGCAGCATACCCCAGATAATTACTTTCCAAAACAGCCGTCAGCAAAAACTCCGCAGAATATTCATAATCCGGCAGAAAACCATCCATAGAACCGGCAGATAGATTTAAGGAAACCGTGTCCCCGACGGAGACGTCCAAACCGAGAAATTGTATGACATCCTCCGGCAAAGCAATTTCCATTGCCCGTTCCGGCAGACGCCCTTCCTTCACCCTGCCCATGGAAGGATAGCGGGCAAGCCCATTATCGTGATATTCCCGCATAAGCAGTGTAAGGCCGCTGTTTTCCATTTCTGTGCTTCCCACGGTCATCCAGTCCCCCACATCATACAGGCGCCGGTCTGCGTGAAGCGCTTCCGCCTGTTCCTTGGTCAGATCGTAAAATGTGGCATACCGGTCCCCGTTCAGCCCCGCAGCCTGCTCTATGCGCATAGACTGCAAAATGCCTATGGACTGACCGATTACAGTGGTCATAACGGTGGACAGAATAACCGCCGTCAAAATCAAAATGGCCGTTACCTTTTGAGCCTTTAATTCTTTCCATGCAAAACTTAAATATGATTTCATATGAATCCTAACCTTTCCGATTCCGCTCTGGGGAATCTCCTATCCGGAGGAAGAATGCCCGCTCCTTGGGCATATTTCCGGCAGCCGGGCAATCCGCAGGCCCCTTTCACACCGCCTCCGAAAGCACACCGTCCACAATGGTAAACTGTCTGACCGCCCTCTTTGCGATCTGCAGGTCGTGAGTGATGATAACAAGCGTTTTATTCATTTTCTCCCGAATATCGCACAACATCTTCATCACCTCTCCGCCGCTTTTACTGTCAAGGTTTCCGGTAGGTTCGTCCGCAAAAATAATGTCCGGTTTGGCAATCAGCGCACGGGCTATGGCCACGCGCTGCTGCTGCCCTCCGGAAAGCTCATGGGGCAAATGGTTCAAGCGGGTGCCGATTCCTAAAAATTCCGCCAATTCCCTCAGATAGTCCTCGTCCGGCTGCCGTCTGTCCAGCAGCAGCGGCATCATAATATTTTCACGGGCGGAAAGCACCGGAAGCAGGTTAAACTGCTGAAAGATAAATCCCATTTTCTTCCGCCGGAAAGCGGACAGAGCCTTATCGCTGCCGTTATGAATGTCTGCCCCGCCATACAGGACATTGCCGGAGGTAGGAGTGTCCAGACCGCTGATAATATGAAGCAATGTGCTTTTCCCGCTGCCGGAAGGCCCCATAATGGAAATAAAATCACCCCCGTGGATGGACATTGCCGCATGATCCAGTGCAACCACCTTATTTTCGTTGGTTCCGTAAATTTTTGAAACATCATTCACTGCAATATTCATAAAAAAACTCTCCTTATCCTTTTGATAAGAAGAGTATAAAAGTTAAATCTCAAGAAATCCTCAAGAAATTCTCAACACGGCACATACTTTTGCACCGGTTTGACCGTTCTCCAGAGTTAAGCTGCCCCCGTGCTTCCTGCAGAGGAGATCGCAAATGTATAACCCCATCCCAAAATGATCCGAGTCTTCCACCCCTTTTTGAAAGGGTTTCACTCCGTTCTTTAACAGCCTTTCGGGAAAACCTTCTCCGTCGTCGGCCACTTCAAGGGACAATTCTTCCTCCGATAAAAAAAGCCTGACCGTAATCTGCCTCTTGGCAAAACGAAGCCCGTTGGATATAAGGTTTTCCGCAATCTGAAACAGCATATTTTTATCCACACAGATTGTTCCGCCGCTTCCAAATCTTTCAAAAACAAACCGGATGCCGCTGCCGGCCACGATGAAGCTTATGGCGTTTTCCAGTTCTCCGGTCAGCGTGCTCCATGCCGCAGGCGCTCTCTCCGCCTGCACCTCCTCCAGCTTTCCCACACTTCCCATGATTTCCACATAACGCCGGATGCGGTCGGTATAATCCTCTATCCGGGCCAGATTTTCCCTGAGCAGCTCCGTATCCGGAAAGTCCTCCTTCACAGCGGCAGACTTTCCTGCTTCGTCCCGTTGGACACTGGGCCGCTCCAGACACCGGCGTGCCATTTTTACGGATCCCTTTATAACGGTGACCGGATTCCTCAGGTCATGGGAAAATGCCGCGTTAAGCCGCTTTCTTTCCTCCGCCTGACGCCATAATTCCCGGTTATTATTCAGCAGGGACCGGCGCATGTTTTCGAAGGCAACACAAAGCTCCCCCAATTCGTCCTCCGCCCGCGTCTCCATCTGAAAATCCAAATCATTCTCCATAATGCGGGAAGCTCCCCGGGCAAGAAGCTCCAACGGCTCTTTCAGCTTCAAACGGTAAAACAAAGAGGCCGTAATCATCATAGCCGTCACAAAACAGGCCACCGGCAGGACAATCTGCAAGGCGGAAAGAATATTCCCTGCCATTGCCGCACGGGGCGACACCTTTTTCTCTGTTTCCGTGACCACCAGATTGTCATCGTTGATCCTGACCTCCACCATATGGGACGAAACTTTGGTACTTAATTCCAAGCAAATCCAAAAAGATAAAACGGATAACAGCGTTGCAAGGATAAGATTAATAAAAGTCATGGTAAACAGCGCCTTTTTTAACCCCATGCGCCTTATCCATTCCATTTATAGCCCACCCCCCAGACCGTTTCTATATAGCCATGAAGCGACACGGCCGAAAATTTACTCCGTATTTTTCTGATATGTTCCATAATCGTATCACTGCTGCCGTCCCCTTCCAGCCCCCAGACAATGTCGTAAATACGTTCACGGTCAAAGACCTGTCCGGGATGGACGGAAAGAAGCTCCACAATATCGAACTCTTTTCTCGACAAAACCACCCCAGCTCCGTTGACGGTTATCTCCCGTTTGGAGTAGTCTATCACCATGTCATCATAAAAACGCAGCACCGGCTGCTCCTGCTTTCTGTTTTCCCGCCGCAGATGAGCGGATACTCTGGCGCCCAGCTCGTCTATGTCAAAAGGCTTAACGATATAGTCGTCCGCACCGGCCTGAAAACCTTTGATCTTATCGATGGTTTCCACGCGGGCGGTGAGGAACAGGATGGGGCAGGAAATATGGTTCCGGATCCTTTCACAGACGGTCAAACCGTCCATGTCGGGCATGTTGATATCCAAAAGTACAATATCCGGAAGCTCCTCCGCTTTTTTTAATGCCTCTTCTCCTGTATAAGCCGTATACACTTGAAACGAACACATTTCAAAATAGCTCTTCAGCATATCCACAACGCCTTTTTCATCATCCACTATCAATACTTTTTCCTTCATGCTCATACCCTCCGTCATTCTGCCAGTCAATCGGATCGGCAGCGGAAGCCTTGCAGATGTGTCCGCGTAACCGCCACAGGCAGTTTTCTTATCCCAGCCAGCCTTGCAGAATCAGGAAGATCAGCAATACCGGCAGAATATATGTAACATAGATCCGGATCCATTTAGGCAGCTTTAAGCCGTCGCCTGTATTGGCTTCTTTAAAATACTTATCAAAGCCCCAGCCGAATCCGGACACGCAGAACAGCAGATAGCACAGCGATCCGATGGGCAGTATCACATTGCTCACCATAAAGTCCTCCAGATCCAAAATCGTGCTCCCGTCGCCCATAGGCTGTATGAAAGACCAGATATTATAGCCGAACACACAGGGCAGAGACAGAACTATAATGACTATAAGATTGATCAGGCAGGATTTCTTCCTGCTCCAATGAAACAAATCCATCCCGCAGGAAATAATATTCTCGAACACCGCCAATATAGTGGAAAAAGCCGCAAAGGTCATAAACAGGAAAAACAATGTCCCCCAGACCCTTCCTGCCGCCATATGGTTAAACACATTGGGCAAGGTGATAAAGATCAGGCTGGGCCCCATATCCGGGCTGATGTCGAATGCAAAACAGGTAGGGAAAATAATCAAACCGGATACCACTGCCACAAAAGTATCCAAAACGGCAATATTTACCGATTCTCCCAGCAAGGTGCGCTTTTTGTCTATATAGCTCCCGAATATGGCCATGGCGCCAATGCCCAGACTTAATGTAAAAAATGCCTGATTCATGGCAGCGGTAACGGTTTCAAAGATTCCCACATCCTTCATTCTGTCCAGATCGGGAAGAAGATAAAATTTCAACCCTTCTGCCGCCCCTTCCAAGGTCATACCTCTCACGGCCAGTATCACGATGATAAACAGAAGCAGCACCATCATAATCTTAGTAACCCGCTCAACGCCCTTCTGCAAACCCAGAGAACAGAACAATATGCCCGCCAGCACAACCATAACCATCACAACAGCCAGCACCCACGGACTGTCCAGCATACTCTGGAACATTCCCGCCACCTGCTCCGTGTCCTTTCCGGCAAATCTCCCCAAAAGCATCTGGTAAAAATAATACAGCATCCAGCCTGCCACAGTGGTATAAAACATCATCAAAAGATAATTGCCCGCCATGCCCAGATATCCGTTTAAATGCCATTTCTGCCCCGGTTTCTCAAGCTCCGTAAAGCTTCTCACCACGCTCTTTCTGCTGGCGCGCCCCACCGCAAATTCCATGGTCATCACAGGGACACCCATTGCCACCAAAAAGAACAAATACAGAAGCACAAACATGCCCCCGCCGTACTGTCCCGTAATATAAGGAAAACGCCACACATTGCCGATACCGATGGCACACCCCGCAGACAACAAGATAAAGCCCAATCTGGATCCCAGTTTTTCTCTTTCCACTCTGCTATTCCTCCTTGGCATTCCTAAAGAATCTATATTCTTAAAAATCCGTTTCTCGCAAACCGGCATTTCGGCATCGAATTTTCAAGCTCCCCGCATATCGCCGCATTCATCTCCATGAAATCAACACTTGATATACCGTTTCGAATATGGTCTTATTATACCAAAGCCCTATAAGAAAGCAAGTGCGAAAGGAATGAAGTTTCTCTATGGTTGGAAACGCTCTATCCGCAAATTTGAAAATGGCCGCATTTTTAATGCCGCCATTTTCCGTGATATCTATGAGAAACTAATGAAAAAAGCTGTTGAAACCAATTACTGTTCCGCCGGTTTTTCAGCCAGAGTAATCTCCAGCTCATAGGAGACATACTCGCCGTTTACCTGACGCATAACGGTGACTTTTGCCGTGTCACCGGCCTTATAGTACTGCAATGCATTCCTCAGACTGTCATAGGAAGTGATTCTCCTGTCATCAAACTGTACAATGATATCCTGCTTCATTATGCCTGCCGCTTCTGCCGCAGAGCCTCCCTCCACGTCATAGACGAAAACTCCCTGAGGCATGTGGTACATCTGGATAACCTGATCGGTGATTTCCTGCATGGTTATTCCCATATATCCTGTCTCTTCCTCGGGTATCCTGTCCTTCATCAAGTCCGCGATGATAGGGCTGGCAGAGCTGATGGGAATGGCATAGCCCATGCCTTCCACTTTCGCGCCGGTAATCTTATTGGAATTAATTCCGATAACCTCACCTCTTATATTTAACAGGGCGCCGCCGGAATTACCTTCATTGATCTCCGCGTTTGTCTGTATAAATGTTCCTCTGGATCCGTCCTCCATGATAATCTCACGATCCAGTGCGCTGACGATACCGTTAGTAACGGACTGACCGATGCCCAAAGCATTTCCGATGGCAATCACAGGCTCGCCCAGCTTCAGGCTTTCGCTGTCCCCCAAGGTAGCAATCGCTATAGCATCTCTTGTCTCGGCGCTGAGGCTGTCCAAAGGCACCGCTACTACCGCAAGATCCATGTCCGTATCCACACCTTTAATAATCGCCTGTGCCGTGGAGCCGTCCGTAAAAGTAATCTCCAGCGCATCCGCTCCGTTTACCACATGGTTGTTGGTTACAATCAAAAGCTCATTCATATTTTCCGCCACAATGATTCCGGAACCGCTGGACGCATTCTGTCTGCTGTAGACCTGACCCCATACATTGTAACTGGTGCTGGTGTAATTACTGATGATGGATACCATTGCAGGCATAACCTCTTCCACCACATCGGAGATATCGTCCTGAACATAGGTGATATGCGTGGGAAGAGCTGTTCCGTTTACGGGCATTGTCAGGGAATCCGTACTTTCCGGCTGGATCTGGGAAACCTCTTCCTTGGAAAAGTACTCCGTTCCCAGCTTCATTCCGTAAAAACCTCCTCCTGCAAACAAGCCGAAGCATAAACCTAATCCTGCGCTGACTGCGAACTTGCGGAAACCTCCCTTGGACTGCCTGTGCTTTTTTTCCTTTTTCTGAGATTGAATTCCTGACGCCAATGCGCTTTCTTCCAAAGCCTTTGCCGAATAAGTCGTGTAATCAAAATAGGGACTCCTGCTCTCTCTTCCTTCGTTGTTTCCGATTCCGTTTCCATTTATAATTTCGTTACTATTTTCATTTCCGTTCATAACGTCTGCCTCCTTTGCTTTTCTATGAGGAAAGTATAATCCGAAATTGTGACGAAAATGTGTTTTAAACTTGAAGTAGTTGTGAAAAATTAAATGAATTTAAATTTTTTAATGTTCTTCTGCACGGGGCTGCGCATAAAAAATGCCCGCTACGGCGGGCATTCAAATTAGGATTGTAAAATGTACTGCTTACACTATTCCACGGTAACGGATTTCGCAAGATTTCTCGGCTTATCCACATCACAGCCTCTGCCCACGGCAACATAATAGGCGAAAAGCTGCAGCGGAATGATAGCCAGCGAATTTGTGAAATACGGGTTAATCTCGGGAATATAGACCACATAGTCGGAAGCCTTCTCCATCGCTTTATTCTGTTCACCGGTCACTGCCATGACGAAAGCGCCTCTTGCCTTTACTTCCACAATATTGCTGATGGTCTTCTGGAACAGAGCAGGCTGGGTGGAAAGAGCCACTACCAAAGTTCCCTCCTCAATCAGGGAAATGGTTCCGTGCTTCAATTCTCCCGCGGCGTATGCCTCGGAATGAATATAGGAAATTTCTTTCAGCTTCAAGGATCCCTCCAGTGAAATGGCATAATCGATTCCTCTTCCGATAAAGAAAATATCCCTCGCCCCCAGATAGCGGTTGGCAAAATGCTGTATTTTTTCTTTCTGTCCCAACAGCAGTTCAATTTGATCCGGCAGGCAGCGCAGATCATTCAGCAGTTCTGCGAAAGCTTTTTCATCCAGCAGCCCGCGGACTTTTGCCATTTTCATCGCCAGCATATACAGAGCCGTCAGCTGTGCACTGTATGCCTTGGTGGTGGCAACCGCAATTTCGGGACCTGCCCATGTATACAGGCAGGCATCCGCTTCTCTGGCAATGGAGCTTCCCACCACATTGACGATGCCCAATACCTTTTGTCCCCTTTGTTTGGATTCTCTCAGAGCCGCCAATGTATCTGCCGTCTCTCCCGACTGGCTGATGACAATAACCATGGCCCCTTCCTCCAAGATAGGGTCGCGGTAACGGAATTCACTTGCCAAATCCACCTCCACGGGAATGCGCGCCAGCCCCTCCAGCACATATTTTCCGGTGACGCCCGCATGGTATGCGGAACCGCAGGCCACAATGTGGATCTTTTTAATTTGTTTCAATTCGTCATCCGACATATTCAATTCGTCAATGACAATTTCGTTTCCTTTGATTCTGGGCAGAATGGTGTCGGTTATGGTTTTGGGCTGTTCGTACATCTCCTTCAGCATGAAATGTTCATAGCCCGACTTCTCCGCCGCCTCCGCATCCCAGTCTATCGTGGTGGATTCCTTGGTCAGTTCCTCCTCATCCACGGAGTAAAAGCGCAGGCTGTCTTTCTTCAGCTCCGCCACTTCCTGATTTTCCAAATAGTATACGGTTCTGGTATACTTTAAGATTGCGGGGACATCGGATGCAATAAAGCAGCCATTATCGTTCTGCCCCACAATCAGGGGGCTGTCTTTTCTCGCCGCATAAATCACATCGGGATGGTCTGCAAACAAAATTCCCAATGCGTATGAACCTTCCACACGGTGAAGCACCTTGGTGATGGCTTCCAGAGGATTCCCCTTGTAATAATAATCAATCAAATGCGCCAATACTTCCGTATCGGTCTCGGATACAAACTCATATCCTCTATTCTGCATCTTCTTCTTTAACGGTATGTAATTCTCGATAATACCGTTATGCACCACCGCTATGGTGCCTGACATGTTCATATGGGGATGGGCATTCAGGCTGCTGGGTGCACCGTGGGTGGCCCATCTGGTGTGTCCGATTCCCGAATGTCCGGGCATTGTCTCACCTCCCTTGGTGAGATTTTCCAACACCTTCAGCCGTCCTACGGCTTTTCTGGTCTGAATTTTCTCCCCGTCAAATACGGTCATTCCGGCGGAATCATATCCCCGGTATTCCAGTTTAGACAGTCCGTCCAAAATAATGGGAGCCGCCTGATTACTTCCAATATATCCCACAATTCCACACATAAAATATTCTCCTATTCCTATTCCAGTTCCGTCCCTTTTATTCCAGTTCCGTCCCTTCTCTCCGCGCCCACTATAGGTAAGGGATGTTCCGCCGCTGGCGCGTCGCAAATCCCTTACGGGCGCTTCCGTTCCGGGACTGTTTTTATTGGTTCCAGTATTCCCGGTTGGTGGTTATTTTTAAGATGCATTTTTGGGGAAGCTTCTTATAATTTTTTCCCAGTAGATAGCCGGCATATTTAAAACCACATTGTACACAGAAGCCGGGGAACATGTATATTTTTTTTCTCCTTATTAAATAAGTATATGTCTCTTTGACTAATTTCTTCCCTTCCGCTTCCGAGGGAATTTCCGCAAAAATTTCCGGGTGGTCCGCTTGGGACACACCCAGATCAAAATTTCTGCGCAGCTGCTGCATATTCGTATAATTATGGGAATGAAAGACCCTTGCATCCGCCTCATAGGCAATGCCATAGCCTGCTTTCACCGCACCAGACGCATAAATCATATCTTCATTAAATATAGTATGCCGGATAAAGCCTCCCAAGGCGTCATAAATATCCCGTCTGTAGGCAGCGCACACATTGGAGCAGAAGAACGTCTTTACTCCAAGTCTTGTTATGTCCGCGGAAGTTTTGATGCAGGATACGGCAGGATAATTAAATGTTCTGGATGCTTTCTCCGGCTCCCTGCAATCAGGCTTGGGCAGTTGTCTGGCATAGGAGACTGCCACCTGATCTCTCAGATGTGCAGTCAGCTTTTCAACGAGACGATTGTCTGCGGGAAGCGCGTCCTGTGTCATGGTAATAAATATTTCCGCGTCCGAGCACGTCACTCCCCGATGTCTGGTGCCGCCATGGTCAAACTCATGTTTCGAAAGGTGAAATACCTTCACATTAGGATATCTGTCCGTAAACCGCATATCCTGCACCAGCTGTTCGAAATATAGCTTTTCCGTATTCATAAGAATAATATTCTGTACGGGCACTGTCTGGTGTTCCAGCCTGTCCAGAAGAGTAAAGAGCATTTTTCCCGGTTTATATACCGGAATGATTACGTCAATCTTCAAAAGCACTACCGCCCTTTGTATGATTATTTATTAATGTAAGGTGCCGTATCCGAAGCAATTTTCCTGCTGTACTCCCGGACATTGTCCGTTACGGTATAGTCCTCGTCCTCAAACAGGAACTGATGCAGCCACACTACATTGGATTCCAAGTCCATAGGAATGACACTGCTTCCCTTTGCACCGATATTGGCTACCGTCCGCATACTCTCCTGAGGGAAGCCGCCTTCCTCCACGATTTCATACTTTGTGATAGCGCCTAAGAACTCCATAATGGTTTCCGTATCCACATTTGTATAGATGTCGTCAATGGCATTGTTAAATACTCTGGTCAAGGTAGCCAGATCGGCCTGTTTTGCCTGATCTTCAATGGCTTGAATCACTTCTCTCTGGCGGGCAGTACGCTTGAAATCGTCTCCGGCGGTATAACGGATACGGCAGTATGCCGTAGCCTGAAGGCCGTTTAACAGCTGATATCCGCTCTGCTCTACACGGGTAAATTCGCATTTCAGGGTCTCTGCTATACTCTGCTGGTAATTATTGATGTGCAGCAGTTCCACCTCGTCCACATCGATCCAAACGCCCCCAAGGCCGTCAATGACTTCGCTCAGTCCCTTATAACCCACGGTCACAAAGTTCTCGATATCCATATCCAAGTTCATATTCAACATTTTCACGGCCTGCTCTGCGCCGCCGAAGGAGTATGCCGCATTACACTTTCTGTACTCGTCAGTGCCGATGTTCAGATAAGTATCACGGTATACGCTGACCAGCTTAATTTCGCCGGTATCCAAATTAATGCTGGCAATCATGATACTGTCGCTGCGGCTGTTAATGAACAGCTGGCTGTCAGTCTCGGCATCCACGCCGAACAATGCAATATTGAGATACCCCTGCATTGCGCCGCCCTCTTCCTTCTGCTGCCGCACTTCCTCATGGATCTCCAGCTCTTTGGGATCCAGCACGGTTACTTTAGGGCCGTCGCTTGTCTTGTGCATGACCAGCCACAATATAGCGATCATAATTAAGATGATAAAAATTTCCACGGCAAAGATTATAATCTTGCGTCTTTTCTTTGCCTCCTGCTGCTTTGCAGTCATTTTCTTCTTAGTTGCTTGTGTTTCCATAATACTTTCTCCTTATTTAATATGCATTTTTATTGACAAACCCCGTGAAAAAGGTCATGAAAATAATTTTGATATCGAGTCCTAAAGTCCAGTTCTCGATATAGTAAATATCATACTCAATGCGCTTTTTGATGGAGGTATCCCCCCGCAGCCCATTGACCTGCGCCCATCCCGTTAATCCCGGCCGGACTTGATGCTTCACCATGTATCTGGGAATTTCCTCCTTGAACTTCTCCACAAACAGCGGCCGTTCCGGTCTGGGTCCCACCAGACTCATATCCCCCTTTAAGATATTAAACAGCTGGGGCAGTTCATCCAGACTGGTTCTGCGCAAAATCTTTCCCACGCCGGTCACCCGTGGATCGTTTTTCACCGTCCATGCTTTCTTTTCGTCTCCGGGAGACTGCTGCTCCATACTGCGGAATTTATACATCTGAAAGGATTTATTGTGACGCCCCACTCTCTCCTGCCGGAAAATGACCGGGCCGGGTCCGGAACACTTTACCGCAATGGCCGACAGCAGCATAACGGGCGAAGTAATGATAATTCCCACCAAGGAGCCGATGATGTCAATTGCCCGCTTTATAATAATGTTGCCTGTATTGGACAGGGGGACATACCGGATATTTATGACCGGAAGCCCCATCAAATCCTCCGTATATGGTTTGCTGGGAATCATACTATTATAATCCGGAATAAATTTTGTGTGCACACCCGATTTTTCACAGATGCCCACAATCTCTTCCAGATTATCATAATCCCTCAGGGGAAGAGTGATTGCGATCTCATCCAGTTTATTTTCCGGCAGGATAATTTCCAGATTCCCTAACGTCCCCAAGACCTTCACGCCTTTATACAGCGTTCCCGCAGGCACATGGTCATCCAGAATTCCGCAGGCCACATAGCCCCATTGAGGGTTATCCGTCAGGCGGTTAATGTATTCCTCCGTTGCACGGGAGTATCCTACCAGCAGCATATGTTTGAGATTATACCCCTTCCTCCGGATGGTCTGAAGACTCCTGCGCAGCACCAGTCTGACCCATGAGGTAATTCCCACATTTAAAATGTAAAAAAATGCCATTACGGAACGGGAAAAGTTAATTTCTTTTATAATCATATAGAGCACTACGATAAGTACAATGATTCCTATGGTGTTGGCTTTTACAATTCCGTATATTTCAAATCTCCGGCGGACCGTTCTCTTGGGCGCATACACGCTGCAGGAATAATATAAAAGCATATACACCGGAACGATTAAAACCAACAGCTCTATATAATCGCTGAGAGGCAGCACCCCTACCCCCGGTCCGTCATTCAAAATATAAAATTTGACAATATATGCCAGTATCAGGGAAAACGCCGTGATGACAGCGTCTATTAATACTAATAATCGATTAAATATTTTCTGGTTGTCCTTTATCATACGCGCCACCCAAGCTTCCTTTTACAGTACTATTATAAAAAGAACAATTTAGGAATTTATGAAGCTTTTTCTTAAGTTTTCTTAAGAAATCTGAGGGTATTGGCATAAAGCTGCCCCTGAATGGAAATATACGCGCCCAAATGCCCCCATTGAAAGCGTATTTTACTTTTTCTGCCTTCCAAGGAATTCAGCTTTTTCAATCCTTCTGCCAATCCTTTCATGTATAATCGGCCCATTCCCTTTCTATGGAAAAACAAAAATTTTAAGAAGAATCCCGTTGCCAAAAACGGAAAATTCCATATCCATTGCAGCAAGGGCATATTTTTCCCTATCACCAAAATATTATTTGCCGCCGCCAGCCTTGTCTTAAATTTATTATACCTTGAACCGGAGGAGGCGCTGCCGTAATGAATCACTTCCGCCTTGGGCTCATAATAATTTCGGTAGCCGTAGATTCTTGCCCGATAGCCCACGTCCACATCTTCCATATAGGCAAAATGCCCTTCGTCAAAGTAACCTATTTCTTCAAAAATTTTCCTGCGGTAAACCGCCGCGCCGCCGCAGGCCGAGAAAACCTCCGCCGCCCTGTCATAGTCCGCCGCAGGCTTTCCCTTTCCTCTGGCATAAGCCCAGCCTAAGACACAGTAACGGTCTCCCGCGCCGTCCAGCAGCTCCGGTTTATCCCATAAAAGCATTTTGGCGCTGACGGAAAAAGCATGGGGCCGGTTTTCTATGGCATGATACAGCTCGTAAATAAAGCGCGATTTCACCTTTGTGTCATTGTTTAACAGAATCACATAAGGCGCTTGTGACGCCTGAATACCCACATTTACGGCATGGCTGAAACCGGTATTTTCCGAAAGGGCAATGATCCTGACCCGGGGGAACTCCCGCTCCATCAGTTCAAGGCTGCCGTCGGAAGAGCCGTTGTCCACCACCACAATCTCATAGGGAGGGGTACAGTCCTCCTGCTCCCCAAGGGATCGTAAACACTCCCCCAAAAACTTTATGCCATTATAATTCGGAATTACCACTGTCACTTCTGCCATATCAATATCCTCGTGTTCTTCCGGTCTTGCACCGGTTCATGGATTGTCTGTACCGGCCGGGACGGCATGTCCTCTTTTTTCTCCGTTCCGGCATATACAAAAGCTTGTATCCCTTCTGCCGGAACGCTTCTCCTAATTTTATACTCAGTAATGCATAATCCGTTCCGTCAGGAAGCGCGGACACATCAAAAAGACGGGTTCCCGGCAGTACCTTGTATTCCACCCCCGTAATTTCTGCAAAAAGCTCCCAAAGCTCTTCTCTCACTTCGATATTTCGGATGTCCAGCGCTTCCGCCTGCTGCTGCAGCACGGCTCTATGCAGATAGCCGCTATAGGAAAGGGGAAGTCCCTCGTAGAATACTTTTCCCTCCGGAGACATCCGCCCGCCTGCAATTCTTCTTCTCTTCACCACCGGTCCGCCCAGCGCCGCCAGCTCCGGACGTGACTCAAATATATTTCCTTTATATTCCAAGCGATAGAAGCCCAAATGCTCCGTATCCGCCGCCTCAGCCTTCCACTTTTTCCGATCCGCAAAAGCCTGAACCGCCTTCCGGCCTGCCTCGTAGGCGTAGAGCTTGCTTTGGGGATTCTCGGCGGTGGATCCCGTATGGCAGCGCCAATGATATAACATCATGGGAATATGTGCAATGGCCTTTTCCTGTCCCTGATTCAGGAGCCCACAGGCGCCCCGCAGCACCAGATCAAAATCCTGCGCCCCCTCGTATTCTTTGCGCAAGCCCAGACTTTGAACCAGTTCCCGCTTCATTACCATAAAATGACAGATGTAATTGTTGGACAGCAGCAGATCCAGATTAAAATCTTCTTTGTAATTAGGGTCATAATACTCTGTGCCGTCCCCGTTACATTTATCCTCATCGGAATAGATTATCTGCAGTTCATTGCCTTTCTCCCTCTCTCTCTCTATTATGGCCGCCATTTCATAAAGAGCATTCTCTTCCAGCAAATCGTCATGATCCAGAAGCCCCACATAATCTCCTGCCGCCTGAGCAATTCCCTGATTGGTATTTTCCGCAATGCCGTCATTGGAAGAAAGATGAAAATACCGGATACGTTCCTCCCCATATGCCTCCGCCACAGCCCTTATTCTTCCGGCCGTCATGGCATCCGCAGCTGTCTTCGTTCCTGCCGAGGCCTTCGTTCCCGCCGGCGTCTTCATATCCGCCGAGGCCTTCGTTCCTTCTGCTGCCTTCGTATCCGCCGGCTTTCCGATGTCTGCCGTTACGGACTTTATGTCAATGTCTTCCGTGGCATCCGCCAATATCAGTTCCCAGCTCGGATAAGTCTGTTTGATAACGGACTCTATCATTTCCTTAAGATAACTTTCCGGCGTGCGGTATACGGGCACCACTATACTGAATGAAACATGGGAAAATCCGGCTGCGGCATGTTCCCGCTGTTTTTTCTTTTCCTGTTCGGAAACAGGCTGCCGGCGGTATGGCGGCTGTCCGCCATGTCCCACTCTCTCCCTCATGGCGTATATGGTCTTCCTCAAACCGTTCCGTTTCATATAATATATGGTTTTTTTCAGATTGGCGGCGCTAAAAATATTCATAAAATATATTTCTCCTTCATCAGGGAATCCCTATAACCGTTCCTTTCGTTCATACCGACAAATTCCCTACCGGCCCACAAGGAATCCGGTAGGGAACTATGTATTTCTCTGTATTTTATTACGGCTTTCACACACTCAAAGAGTCTGTGTGCAGCTGCATCTTCCGTCTCACACGGGGATGCCTCTTCCCACGAAAATACGAAGGTTTCCGGACTCTTACAGCAATGCCTTTAAATCCTCTGTCAGCTTTTCCACTCTTGCCTGCGCATCTTCCATACTGCTGCCCTTTACGCCCATATAAAACTTGATTTTGGGCTCCGTACCGGAAGGACGGGCGCAGCACCACGCATCATCGGGAAGCTCAAAGTAAAGCACATTGGATTTGGGAAGTCCTGTCTTTGTCTCCGCTTTGGTCTCCATGTCAACGATCTTATCCGTCTCGTAATCTCTGAATTTCAGCACCTTCAGATCACCAAAAGCCTTGGGAGGGTTCTGGCGGAGCTTATCCATAATCTCGGCGATCTGCCTTGCACCGTCAATTCCCTTCATGGTAATTGTATACTGTGTCTCCTTGAAGTATCCGTACTTCTCATAGGTTTCCAGCATCATATCCCAAAGGGTCTTTCCATGCTTCTTGCAATATGCAGCCACCTCACAGAGACACATAACAGCCACAACGGCATCCTTGTCCCTCGCATGGGTTCCTGCCAGACATCCGTAGCTTTCCTCCAGACCGAATACATAATTGTTGCTTCCGGTCTGCTCAAAAAGCTTAATCTGCTCACCGATAAACTTAAAGCCTGTGAGCACTTCGATCAGTTTCACATTGTAAGATGCCGTGATAGGTCTGGTCATATTGGTAGTTACGATTGTAGTAACGAGAGCCGGATTCTCGGGCATTGTCCCTGTCGCCGTCTTCTCTCTCAAAATATATTCCGCAATCAGCATACCGGACATATTTCCGGTAAAGGACACGTATTCCCCTGTCTTGGCATCCTTTGCATAAATGCCCAGACGATCCGCATCGGGGTCGGTAGCCAGAACAATGTCCGCATCCTTCTCCTTTGCCAGACGAAGCGCATACGTAAATGCCTTGGGATCCTCGGGGTTTGGATAATCCAGAGTGGTAAACTTAGGATCGGGATTTTCCTGCTCGGGAACCACATACACATTCTTGAAACCAAGCTCGGATAAAATGCGTCTCACGGGAAGGTTGCCCGTACCGCAGAGCGGCGTATATACGATCTTAATGTCGTCGGCCACTTCCGCAATCACATCCGGATGGATAATCTGCTTTTTCAGCTCTTCCATATATTTGTCGTCAATCTCTTTACCGATGACCTGATACAGCCCTTTCTCCTGAGCGTCGGCCTTTGTCATGGTCTTGACGGTATGGTAATCCTTGATGCTCTGCACTTCCTCGATAATCTGTTTGTCCTTCGGCGCCGTAACCTGTGCGCCGTCCTCCCAGTAAACCTTATAACCATTGTACTCGGGGGGATTGTGGCTGGCCGTAACTACGATACCTGCCGTACAGCCCAGTGTCCGGAGCGCAAAGGAAAGCTCGGGGGTAGGTCTGAGGGATTCAAAAACATATGCCTTAATACCGTTTGCTGCCAGACAAAGCGCAGCTTCATCCGCAAATTCGGGAGACATATTTCTGGAGTCATATGCAATGGCAACACCCTTCTCCTGTGTGCCCTGCTTTAAAATAAAGTTTGCAAGTCCCTGAGTCGCCTTGCGGACCGTATACAGATTCATACGGTTTGTCCCCGCACCGATAATGCCGCGGAGACCGCCGGTGCCAAACTCCAGTTCCTTGTAGAATCGTTCCTCAATCTCTCCTTCATTGTCACGGATCGCCAGAAGCTCGTTCTTGGTGTCCTGATCGAAATAGTCGTCGTTCAGCCAGAAATTGAACTCATCCATAAAACTCATTTTCGCTTACCCCATTTCTGCACAGTTTTTCTTCTCTTGTGGTCTGCGGACACTGTGCTGACACAGACCTGCAGGATTTAATTATTCTGCTTTTGGGCATTTGCCCGGGCTTCTGCTTTGGGCATTTGCCCGGACTTCTTTTTTGGTTTCCGATAGGTACGGGCAGAGACCCGTAAAACCTTTGGTTTTACGGGTTCGCTTCGCTCGTCAAATGGACGCATAGGCATCTGCTCGAGCAAGCTCGGCAGATGTCTATACGGCCATTTGACTCTGCCCTTTGCGGACATTATACCATATCCATGCAATTTGTGCTACAGCATTTTGTGATATCGGGCAGAATCAATTTGCGGTTCGGCGGAGTTTGCTCTTTTTCAAAAGGCCGGGGGCAACAATTTGGCTGCCGGCAACGGCCTTTGGGGCTAAATGATATAATTAAAGGGATTGATATAGTATGTGCCGCTGAAGAGGTGGATCATGAGCAGAACCCATCCCACAAGGACCACCGCATTCCGCCATGCGCTGTGTTTGGTGTCATAGGTCAGTTCCACAAGCTTTGCCGCGGCAACCACCCACACCAGAAGCATACCCGATGTCATCTCCCAGGCGAAACTGCCGTAATCCAGCTTACTTCCCGTCTCCACCAGCAAGGAAAACTCCACGGTTCCCACCAGATATCCGATACACGCCAGACGCCCTTCCACACTTTTCAGAAAATATTTCGGGTTGGTGAGGAAGATCCAGATAGGGAAAGTCATGGAATGCACCCATGATTTGAAAATATTGGGAGAATACATGCGCCATACCGTAAACAAAGGATAGACTGCCACCTTAGCGTCATCATTGGTTCCTCCCCAAAGGTAGAATGCGGCATAGGAAAGCAGCAGATAGATCAGCGCCGGAATACTGGCACAGCCGATTCTCCACATAAAACTCCATACCTTCTTCCAGCTGCCGTCCTTTTTCCGAAGGGCCATTATCATATCAATGCACAAAAACACAACTCCCGCCGGAAGCAGCATAAACACAAAGGTGGGCTTGGCAAAAGTGGACAGAAGCAGCACCGCTCCGAAAAACACATAGAGAAGCTTCCGGCTCCTTTCTCCCCGGAAAAATATCGTTTCCTTTCCCCGGTAAAGCATTATCAAGTCTACCGCAAGGAGAAATGCCAGCAGTCCAAAGGGCTTTGCCGCATGATGGGTGGGATTGAAAAAAGCGTTAATGGCATACTGCCCCTCATAGTGGTAGGTATTGAACCATTTCAAATACAGCGGCATGGAAAAGCTCAGCATACCGCTGACTACCGCTGCCGTCACTCCGGAAGCGCCCTTTGTAAATCGTTCCGCCAGACGATCCACCGCAAAAAAGGTAATCAGACAGTTCAGCGCACAGAAGCCTCCATGCACGAAGGCTCCCGCCTCCTCCAAGGGCATTTTCAGATACTTGACGCCGGCTTTCACACAAATATGCCAAAGCATATATGGCTTTTTTACCCATATGTCAGCGATATTTGTCAAATAAATATCTCCTGCCTGCCAGAGATGTTCCCTTAAGTCAACAATATCGTCCTCTTTAAATTCGTTCAGTGCATATTTGTATAAAATGACGAACACCACCACCGACAAAACTGCCGCCACCGCATATTTTACCCTGTTTTGGTTTTGATTCTCTTTTATTTCCACCTGATTTACTCTTATCCTTTCTCTGCTCCGGTCTTTGTATGTCAGCTCACCGGTCTATAATCCGGACGGCGCTTGGAAAAAACCAACCTGCGCAAATCCCTCCTTGCACACAAAATGGGCAAATGAGGCTCATTATGGCGCACAGCAGTCTCGGGATTTCGTGCAAGGGAGCACGAAACGCCTCGCGGTTTCCGCAGGCAAGATCCGGAACTTTTATAGTATGCTATATTTTCAGGGAATAATCACTTCTGTCCAGAGAGAAGTTGGGATTATAATAAGGATCTCCCGCCGCCAGCTCTTCCTTCCATTTTTCTCTGAATTTCTCGGACTCCCTGTTATATCTTTCCGCCTTTTCACCGTTGTCATCCAAGCCTCTGGATACGGATTCATAGTGAAACAGCTCGGCAAAAGGAGTAAAGACGTTGAGCAGCCCCTTTTTCCGCAGCTTCAGGCAGAAATCCACGTCATTTAAGGAAACGGCAAAGCCCTCATCCAGCCCGCCCACTTCTTCGTACAGGCTCTTTTTAACCAGCAGACAGGCTCCCGTAACGGCAGTGACATTTTGGGCATAGCACAGCCTGCCCATATACCCCAGATTCTGCCGGTGCTGCTTATAATGGGTGTGTCCGGCGGTTCTATGGGCGCCCAGCCCGATTACCACTCCGGCATGTTGTATGGTTTTGTCCCCATAATAGAGCTTTGCGCCTGCCGCACCCACGTCTTCCCTCTGGGCGTACATCAGCAGTTCTTCCATCCAATTCACGGTGATAACTTCCGTATCGTTGTTTAACAGCAGAATGTACTCTCCCGACGCATATTTTACGCCCAGATTATTGACGGCAGAATAATGAAATGCTCCTTTAAAGGTCACTATGGCCGTCCTGTGATCCTGACTGCGCTGGATTTCCTTGTCTTCTTCATAGGGCGCACCCAGTAGCTGTGTATAATATTCCTTGATTTCCTTTGTGGTACTGTTGTTCTCCACGATCACGATTTCATAATTGTCATAGGTGGACTTTTCCGATATAGAGGTGACACAGCGGCGCAAATCTTCCACATGATCTTTGTTGGCAATAACAATGGAAATCTTTGGCGTCCCCAACACTTGATATCGTATACGGAATATGGTCTCAAAGGCTCTGGTGCTCTCGATCTTAAAATGTTCAAAACCGTGCTTTCTCAAATGCTCCGCCACGGCGCCCTTTGCCGCCTCAATGGCATAGGGCTTGGCCTCAATGCCGGAGGCAACGCTGCCCGCATGGCTGCGCCAGTAATACATCAGTCTGGGCACATGAACTACCTTTTTAGCGTTATCCGTTAAACGCAGAATCATATCATGATCCTGACTGCCGTCGAATTTCGGCCGGAACAGCTCACTGCCGTCCAAAAGCTCTCTGGCAAATACACTGAAATGGCAGATATAATTATTGGCGCGGAGGTTATCCGGCGAATAATCCGGCTTAAAATGCATGGTCAGCATACGGTTAATGTCACCGCTCTTATAGGTGGTTTCGTCACAGTAAAGGTAATCCGCATCCTGTTCGTTGATTGCCTTCACATACTCATACAGCACACTGGGATGGAGAATATCGTCCTGATCCAAGAGACCGATAAATTCACCCGTCGCCATAGTGAGACAGGCATTGGTATTTCCCGCTATGCCGCTGTTCTTCTCCAGCTTCCGGTAAACCACCCTGCCCTTTGATTTTTCCGCATACTGACGGCAGATTTCCCCGATATAAGCATGGTCTTTGTCGGAGCCGTCGGCCAGACACAATTCCCAGTTCTCGTAGGTCTGGTTCATGACGGAATCCAGCATTTCTATCTGAAATTCCTTCTGATTGTTCCAGAGCGGCACCAGAATACTGATTTTCGGCATCCGTGGAAATGCCTCCGCTCGCTCTGCGGCGGCCTGCTCAGGCGACGGAAAGCTTTCCGTGCCGAACTGTTTCATGGCTTCTCTCTCCCGTTTCTTATACTCTATTTTATGGAGTACCCCTCTGGGACCGCCGCAGTTTGCCACACGATCCTTTTGACGGATCATCCAGTGGATACCGCTGCGGAGAGGTTTACTCAGCTTCCAGAGAGGATTTTTCTTTATTCTGTTCAGCTTCCATTCCAATTCCTCGTTTTTCGCTTCCAGATCGGCAACCCGCGCCGCCAAATCGGCACACTTAAGATGCTCCTGCTCATACGCCCCTTTATAATCCGTCTCTCCCATACAAACCTCATTTCCGCACTGCTCTATGCGCATATTATAATTCCACACATCTGTTGGACCAATTCATCAGCATCGCCCCGCTGATCCTGTGTCTCACCGTCACGCCCAGACGGTATCTGCCCGGAGGCAGCAGGTTCATTTTCAGCCGGACATGAAAGCCGCCCAGCGCCACATTCTTCTGATCCGGCATATTTTCCTGAAGATCCGGCCGATACTGCCCTTCCAAAGGTATCGCATACACCCCGTTAGGCCCCCGATACCATTCGTTCGCTTCCGCCGAAAAAGCTTCCGTAACCTTTTTCAGCATTAAAAACTTCTCATAACATGCGTTATTATCCCCAAGAACCACACTCCAGCCATAGATTTCGCCTGAGCGCACCGCCTCGATCCGAACCATGACGCACTCGTCTCTGCGGCAGTCGTAAAACGTTTTTTCCGCCAAGAACTTATCGTATTCCTGAATGGTATTTCCCGCGGTTTCATAAGCGGGTCTTATTTTAGTGTCCAAGCCTTCCCTGTTCAGATGAACGGAATAGTAGGGATCCCCTCCCTCCATTCCGGGATGTGCCCCATAGAGCTTGTCCCGCTCTTCCAAAAGCCGCTCCAGCTTCTCCACGGATTCGTCGTCCCCGCGGCTCAGGGATTCATGGTGATACGCATGGCAGCCGTTCATACAGACATTTCGGTATCCCGCCTCATACAGTTTGAAGCACAGCTCCACATCATTAAAGGCCACCGGAAGTTCTTCCGAGAATCTCCCCGCTTCCTGAAATTTACTCCGCTCTACCATAAGACACGCCGCCGTCACCGCCAGATAGTTTGCATTTCTCCGGCAAGACATATACTCCGCGGAAAAGCACAATGCCTCTCTGTTGTTCTCGCATACATGGCCCACTGCAGCTCCTTCAATGCCGGAATGAAATTCGGGCGCTTCTATGTCTTCATGGAATTGAAGCTTATGAACCGGCCCCATAGGCAGATTCGTAATACCCGCATGTTGGATTCTCACGGAATCCGGATAGTACAGCTTCATTCCCACGGCTCCCGTATAAGGCCGCGCCGCCAAAGCCGCCATCCCTTCGATACAGCCCTGAACCGCCAGCTCCACATCATCATTCAAAAACAGCAGAAATTGTCCTCTGGCTTTCTCCGCGCCCAGATTGCACATTTTCGAAAAATGGAATCCCATAGGAGCATATAAATAAAAAACGGAAAGCTTCTCTTCTGTCAGCTCTTCCGCCAGCTGTTCCGTCCGCTCCCTGTTTTCCGCAGAACTGCCGTTATCCACTACGATAATTTCGATTTCCAGCCCCTCCGCCGTATCCCTTACCCCATTCAGGCATTTTTCCAAAAGCTCCAGATGATCCTTGGACGGAATGATGACGGAAACCACCGGATTCCCCGCGGCATCCTCCCTTTCCGCTTGGATCTGCGCAGTGCCCTTCTCCGCCACAGCGACCTTGGGAGCCTTTTCAAACTTTGTGATTTCCCTCACGCTTTCGCAATGAAACAAAATCTGAGCCACATGCCCTATCTGGCAGGAGCCTTTCCGGTATCCGTCGGTAAGCTCCACACAGCGGCGCATCCAGCGGACATACTCGGGAAAATCGGTGACAAGGTAATCGTTTTCTTTCATTGTCCGCAGAAGGGGACTCGTGCCCATTTCCTCCGCCGCCTCGAGAAACAACTCCTTGCGCATAGCCACAAGGCTTCCGAAATAAAAGCAGCCGTCCAGCACATCCGGAGACCAATCCGGTTTGAAGACAGGAGACGTCGGTTTCCCGCCCTCTCCTTGGACATCCTCATCCCCGTACAAAAGACGTACCTCCGGATGTTTCCGGAAATAGCATAGGATACTTCTTCTGGCGCAGGAAGTCATCACGCCTTTGGAAGCGCAGAGGAACACATAATCACCGTCACCGGCGTCTGCCGGTATGGCTTTATCGTTCTCTTCCTGCCATATCAGCTTCTGCCGTTCCAGCCACTCTTCGTAACTGCACTGTCTTTTTGCCAGAAGGAATCTGTACCGCAGATTTTCCTTTTGTGTAAGCGCCTTCTTTGCCAGCGATTTTATTCCCACTTTTCCGTCCTCTCTTAAATCATGTCAAAAGCATTACCGTTTTTAAATTAATTTCTTTACCGCCTTAGCCATATCCAGCGCCATCTCATGGGACAGTCTCACAATCTCCATGCGGGTATGAAGCGTGTTTTCCGCGCTGCGTTTCAATTCCGTCATCACAATATTGATATTGGGATCCACCGTGGGAAATACAAAGGATCCGGGCTTTGCCACCTTACCGTTTACCAGAATATTCTTTTTCTTATCCATAGGCACGGCTTCCCCGTTTAAGGTCATATCCAGAATCTTAACCATGCAGGTCTCCATGGCGGGATCGATCCGCAGCATCTGTACATCCCCGCTCACCTTCAGCTCCAGCTCGATCAGGTTCTCCCCCTGATAAGCCTCCGGCACAAAATAGGACTCCTCCTCGCTGTAACCCTTTCCCTTGTCCTCATAAATCTGGACACGGTTGACTCTTTCGGAGTCCTGATACTTGTCAATCCATTTCTGAGGCACCATTAATCGGTTTCCGATATGGTCGCGCATTTCGGCCATGGCAAGACGGTTCCCCGTGACGAACTTCTGAAATCCCTGCTCCTGTTCCCTGAAATTTTCCGCATCCTCTTCCGTAATTCCCAGTTCCTCCAATATTTTGTCGAGGTTAAGCTTATTTCTCTTGTCGTCCTCCAGCAGATAACAATAAATAGCGCGGAATGCCAGCTCCTTTGTATTCATGGGCTTTCCGAAAGTCCATTCATAGTCGATCAGAGTCCAAACGTCCTTGTTTACAAGAATATTGGAGAAAATCAAATCATAATCCGCCGCCGGGAAATCGCTGTGATATCCGATTCTCTCCACGTATTCTTTGAAATATTTATGAAATCCTTCCAAATCATCCCTCTCCAGACATTGATCCATCCGTTCTGAAAGAGGAACTCCCTGAACATACTCGAACCGGGCACACAAGCCGTCCTCCTCTTCCAAAGTACATCGGTTGACCTCCAGCCTGCCGCCCTTGTATTTATTTGTAAGATTTTCACATGCCAGAGCCATTCCCCTGACATGCTCCTCCGCCCTTTTCCCCATGGGATACTTTCTGACGCTTATCTCCCCTTGGCCGTCTCTGGCAATTTCCGTCCGGATGGCATATTCGGGAGCCCGGTCATTGGAATACTTTACATACTCTATATCAAAGTCCTTGCCGATGACCGCCAAGAATGAATTGGAAAATAAGGGAAACATCCCCTCTTCCACGATTCCGTCAAAGGCGTTCTTTTCATCGAAAAGCACCATCCTGTCCCTGTCAAAATTGCGCATATTGTTTGACAATTCCCCTTTTCCCGGAAGGCGGCCGTCGCTGTAAAGCGCCGTCATAAACTTGTAATCAGGATAAGGGTAATAGAATTGATACCGGGAAATCCCGCAGCTTTCGAAAATTTTCTCCAGCCCCTTTTTCCCGAAGGTTCTCACCCCGCCTCCTGCGGCATAATTTTCAATACCCGAGAAGTAGGCACCCAGATGATCTTCCTTACATCCGGCAAAATATTTCAAACCGTACTTATTTTCGATGGCAATAATAATCCTGCCGTCCTCCTTCAAATGAGGCAGAAGGATTTTTAAAAAGTCATGATAAGGATCTTCTCCTCCGATGTAGCTTCTGCCGTACTCGAAGACACCGATCAGACAAATATAATCAAAGTCCTTCGGAAGCTCCGGCTCAATATCCTTGAAATTTCCCACATGGATGGTTACATTGTCGCATTCTCTGTGTCGGTGCGCATTTATCATACTACGCTTCTTGGAAAGATCCACACAGGTGACACTGGCGGCTTTTCTGGCGAAAACGCCCGTGACCGCCCCGCAGCCGCTGCCCACCTCCAGCACCTTATCGCTCTTTTTCATGGGAATCCAGTCCACAATATTTTCCCGCAGCGGGGAGAGATGATATAAGACCGGCCAGCTTTTCCGCTCCTCAATAATCCCCGCATATTCTACGGGAGATCTGTTTTTAGCGATATCCAGAAGCTCGTCCTCCACCGCACCGTCACAATACAGATCTTTTCCGGAATATTTGCTGTAATCCAGTTTTACCTTACCTATTTCTTCCAGCATACCCTTTCTCTCCATTCCGCAGTAATTCCCACATCTTCCCACATCTCTAAACATGCCGACGCAGCCGGCACAAACAATCAATGAATCGGTGCAAGTCTGGAAGAATCGCATCAGCGATTCTTCTAACTGCTTTAGCAGTTTGTGAAGAAGCTCTGCTCCGCAGAGCGTGAAATCACTTAGCGAGGTTCTTGCGAACTTAGTGATTTCCTTCACACTTCCAAACATGCCGACACAAACAATCAATGAATCGGTGCAAATCTGGAAGAATCGCATCAGCGATTCTTCGAGGAATGACTTAGTTTCTCTTAGGTTGGGTACAAAGAGGGGGTGTTTACACACCCTCTTTCCAACCTTAGAGAAACTTCATTCCTTTACACTAGTGCATCCTTTACCTCCACCACGGATTCCATATCATAATAGCCCACCGTATTTTTGTCGGAGACCACCGTAATATTGATGGTGTCATACAATCTGTGATATACCTCAAAGGTATCCCCGTTATAGCCCGTGACCCCAAGGGAAATCAAATATTCCCCTCCCTGGAGAGTCATCCTTTGGGTAAAAGTCACATTCTTCACCTGCCCCGGTTCCGCAGAGTCCAGAAAAGCCTTCTCGATCATGGAATTGGTTCCCGTAATTTCCGTACCTATGACATTTTTAAAGGATAATGCAAAGATAGGCGCAGGAACATGATCCGTAAACCGCACCCGCATGTGAACCGTGAAAGCGCTACCCTTGATTACGGCAGTGGTGCGCACCCCTCTGTCGTCCGTAATGTAATACTCCTCTATCAAAGCCTGTTTTGTCCCGTACTCCAAAACCTCCGGATTGATGCCGGAAGCCTTTCCCGCCGCGGCCTGAAGCTCCTCATCCCCCAGCAGGTTCTGCCCTTCCTTATGATCCGGGACTTCGTACTGCCCCACCAACACACGTTTATAAGCGTCAATCATCTCCTTGGGACTGCCTTCTCCCAAAAGATTACCTTTATTTAATAGAAAGACTCTGTCACAATATTTACTGATGCTGCTGAGGTCGTGGCTGACGAAGACGATAGTCTTCCCCAGTTTCTTAAATTCTTCGAATTTATGATAACATTTTGCCTGAAAGAACACGTCTCCCACGGACAGAGCCTCATCCACAATCAATATCTCCGGCTCAATATTGATCGCCACCGCAAATGCGAGACGCACAAAC
>Ga0137308_101102_pt1 | contig 30895 bp, 24 predicted proteins | sample Inofrocosms_June_FD_97181 | JGI IMG/M metagenome (GOLD analysis project Ga0137308, IMG submission 97181) | Mouse cecal microbial communities from Vienna, Austria - N-Acetylneuraminic and N-Acetylglucosamine D2O microcosms_June | ecosystem: Host-associated > Mammals > Digestive system > Large...
TGGGCTTGATTTTTTATATAAACTGTATTAAAATGAAAGCGGTTTTGCAGTGTGCGGCTGATTCTCAAAAAGTATACTTTTGGGGAACGTCAAGTCTGATAACCTATTTGTCCAAAACAATATAGTATCCTTTCTATAATGACAGCCTTGACCCGGAGGAAGATATCTACTGTGAAGAAGCATTTCATCCTGCTTGAACGCAACCGCTGAGCTGAGATTAAGAACTGATGTATCTATCGAAAAAATCGACTACTTATGAAAGGGGCTGTCACATTAAGGATCATAGACACCAGATATAGATATTCCTGATTACAGGATATCCTCAATGTGGTGTAGAATACCTTAATGTGACAACCCCTTGTTTTATCTTTTCAGCCGATCATCCAGCCTTACCATGTAGTGGACAGCCGGGTCGCACAGGCCCTCTGTGTTGAAATATCGATCCATAGCGTCACCTCCTACCTCCTGTGGGGCACCCTTTTCACTTCACTGCTCAAACCACGGCTTCAATAATCGTCTTCTCTCCCACCCGGATTTCTTTGACGCCGGGGACTTTGTTTTGATTGAAATTGAAGCTGAGCATGTAGCCTTTCTGCAGGCGGAAGTAGTCCAGGTAGTCTGTCAGCTGTTTTTCGCCTCTTTCATTGTACTCGCTGCCGTGCCAGATCTTCAGTTCTATGACAAACTGCTCTCCCAGGTAATCGACCACCACATCTGTCCGCCTCATATCTCTGGTCTGGGCCTCCAGATAGTAATTTCCCACACCGTTTATGATAGGCTTCAGGTACAGCAGGAAGAGCTTACGGCCCTGGGCCTCCACGAATTTCTGATCGTTTTTGCCGTAAATCTCCGTGAAATAGGTCACAAATTTTTCCAGTACCAGATCCATATTGAGGCTGCAGTTGGTGACAAACCGGGTCCGCTCCATCTGTCCGTATCGGAACGCCTCGCTCCTGACCGCTTCCTCCGCAATGAAGAGATTAAGCAGCCCCATCTCAAAAATGCGGTTGGCCGCCACAATGCATCCCCCGGCCTCTTTCAAAAATCCGAACATGATTCCCAAATTCATGGATTCCACATAAGGATTATAGGGAATCTGCTTTCCAAGGTATAAAATATCCTGAAGCATATTCCTCAAATCCTTATATATATCTATCTGCTTCACCATGCTGTCGAACAAGGGCGTATTCTCTGATAAAAGAAGCTTCACCGCCTCTGTGACCCCTGCCCGGGTCCATACCTTGGCAGCGTCCTCAAAGCTTCTGTCGCCTAAAATGTCTTCATCCAAAAATCTGCAGATCGCCGAAACCAAGTACGGATATCCGGAAGTATACTCGTAGATGCAGCCTCCCACAGCTTCCACATCCATCCCTGTCCGGTGGTCCTCCTCATACTCCTGCAGCATGGCGGAAATCTCTTCTGCCGAAAAACTCATTTCCACATTGAAGCGCGCCGCAATGTTCCACGGACTATTGTACTTATGATCCGTCTCCGGCCGAATCTTCAGTTTCAGATTCTTGATATCATATACACCTGCGAGTATCACAGAGTGGAATGCGGCCTTGTCCTTTCGACTGAGATAATATTTCCGAAGCAATGCCAGAAAATCCAGAAAAACCTGATGATTGGACGCACTGTCCACCTCGTCGATTATCAGGACCACCGGCTTTGAGGCCCTTGTACAGAATTCGCTCAGCCAGAGGAACAGCTCCCTCAGGGACAGATTTTCCCTCTGCTCTGCCAAACCGGACAGGCATGCTGCAGCCTCTGTTTGCGTTTCTCCATACTCCCTTTGAAACAACTCTGTCAGTATTTCCGCGAAAGCACGAGAGAACGCCGCCTCATTCCTGAACTCGTCGGTTCCGATTTCCTGAAAATCCATGGATATGACAAGATAGTCCGGCCTCAGATATTCTGCCAGCGCCTTAATTGTGGTGGTTTTGCCGTACTGTCGGCCGCGGTTGATGACAAAATATTTGCCTCTGTCTATGAATGATTGCTTTATCCTGTTCAGTCGATCGTCCAGCCTTACCATGTAGTGGACAGCCGGGTCGCACAGGCCCTCTGTGTTGAAATATCGATCCATAGCGTCACCTCCTACCTCCTGTGGGGCACCCTTTTCACTTCACTGCTCAAACCACGGCTTCAATAATCGTCTTCTCTCCCACCCGGATTTCTTTGACGCCGGGGACTTTGTTTTGATTGAAATTGAAGCTGAGCATGTAGCCTTTCTGCAGGCGGAAGTAGTCCAGGTAGTCTGTCAGCTGTTTTTCGCCTCTTTCATTGTACTCGCTGCCGTGCCAGATCTTCAGTTCTATGACAAACTGCTCTCCCAGGTAATCGACCACCACATCTGTCCGCCTCATATCTCTGGTCTGGGCCTCCAGATAGTAATTTCCCACACCGTTTATGATAGGCTTCAGGTACAGCAGGAAGAGCTTCCGGCCCTGGGCCTCCACGAATTTTTGATCGTTTTTGCCGTAAATCTCCGTGAAATAGGTCACGAATTTTTCCAGTACCAGGTCCATATTGAGTCTGCGGTTGGTGACAAACCGGTTCGTGTCAGCCTGACTGAAAGCGTATATATCGCTTTTGACAGATTCTTCGGCAATAAAAAGATTTAACAGCCTCATCTCAAAAATGCGATTCGCCACGATAACCTGGCTGTCTTTTTGCCTTAAAAAGCCAAACATAAGTCCCATATTGATGGATCTGGTATCAGGATTGAAAACAATCTTCTCCCCTCTGTACAAAATATCCTGTATCATATCCCGCAGATCTCTAAAGATATCCAGCTGCTTTACCATGCTGTCGAACAAAGGCGTCTTGGATTTTAAAATAATCTTTACAGCCTCGGCAATGCCCTCCCGCGACCAGGCACCTTTCTCACTTGGAAAATCTCCGCTTTTCTGCAGCCTTTCGTCCAATGTCTTGCAAACTGCCGACACCAGATAAGGATATCCCGACGTGTAGCTGTAAATCTCCTCTGCAACACCCCTTGTATCCATTCCGAACCCATGTTCCGTCTCGTATTCTTTCAGCATGTCCTCAATCTGGTCCGCAGAAAAACTCATGTGAATATCAAAATCGGCAGCAATATTCCACGGACTGTTGTACTGATGTTCCTCCTCAGGCCGCAGCTTCAATTTCAGGTTCTTGATGTCATACACCCCTGCCAGAATCACCGATTGGAAGATCGGGCGGCTGTCACGGCTCATATAATAGCCTCGAAGCATCGCCAGGAAATCCAGAAACACCCTGTGGTTTGACGCGCTGTCCACCTCGTCGATCATCAGAACCATCGGTTTCTTCGCTGTCCTGCATACACCGCTCAGTGCCCGAAACATTCGGTCCATGAGTATTCTATTGCTGTCTTTCAGAGAGACCAGCCGATCAAAGGCTACACGGTCTATTCTCTCTGCTGTGGCTTTGTTGCTGTACATCAAGTCTTCCAAATATTCAATAAAGGACACTACAAAGGCGGATTCGTCCGCAAAGCTGGCAGAACTCATCATCTGAAAATCCATGGAGATGACAGTATAGTCTTCCTGCAGATATTCCGCCAGGGCTCTGAGTGTGGTGGTTTTGCCGTACTGTCGGCCGCGGTTGATGACAAAATATTTGCCTTTGTCTATGAATGATTGCTTTATCCTGTTCAGCCGATCATCCAGCCTTACCATGTAGTGGACAGCCGGGTCGCACAGGCCCTCTGTGTTGAAATATCGATCCATAGCGTCACCTCCTGGGCCAATCACGGATTTCTTTGCCGTTTTGTCTGCTTTTCGATGTTTTCATTATAGCAGAATTCGTAGTATTTTCAAGCGGTTTGGAGTGGATGGATCATATTAATCAGCCATTTTCGGTTTGCGGATTTACCTGGATTTATCTTTTCCGCAAAAATCCCTGAAATCCGCAGCTGCCAGTATGCCACAGGCAATGACGATAAACGAGCATCCAATTGTCACCGGTGTCAGGATACTTGTATCTCTGAAAATCAGTACCGAAAACACAATAGCCCATGCAGAATAGGAAACATTCAGCGCCATGGCTTTGGATGCGCCGATTGCAGCAATCGCCTTATAATAGAAGAGATAGGAAACCGTTGCGAACAACGCTGCCAAGGCAATCGTCAAAAACAGCCACCCTGAACCGCCTGTAAACAATTGTGCGGTAAATCCCCAGCCTTTCAGCACAGGTAGTATGACTATTCCATACACAAGCGCAGATGTCGTCTGGCGAATCTGAAGCGCATATTCGTCCTTCACCTCTGCATCCTGCAGACATTTCGCCAGAATCACGGCCTCAATTCCCCATCCAAAAGCGCACATCAGCGCACCGGCTACGCCCAGCGCAAAATTTGACATTTCCAATTCAGGCGACCAGCTTAACCCATAGACCCCCAGCAGTGTAATAAGCAGAAAAATCCATCGGTACCACTGCATTTTCTCTTTCAGGAAAAAATAGGCAAGAACTGCCCCGATTGCCGGGAAAATAGCGCTGGCCACAGCCCCGATAGAGGCTCCCATGTAACTGACCGCCAACACATATCCGGTCATTCCCACCGGCCCTCCTATCACAGATGCAACTACGACGAATTTTCCGCTCTTCGTGCACAGCGCTTTCCAGACATGACTCATGTTTCCCCTTAAGCCATTGTAAATCGCCACCCAAATCGCAGAGCAGGCATCATGCAGAAATGTGCTCACAAAGGGTGCTAGGAAAACCGCCTGTTCTGTTGACACAAAAGGCATCATTGCCAGGGCAATCCCAAGCACCACTGTCTCCAGAGCCCATGTAATACCTGCCAATATGCCGAATCTCATATTCCGTCCTCCAACGCTTGCTTTCCATACTCTTCCAGATTTTTCTTCAGTCTGGCATATCTTTCAGCAGCCCAATCTTCCATGGGCTGTCCGTCATAGGGCACACGGGTCTTTGCCCATAGAGTCCAAAGATAGTCTACGTAAATCTTATTTGCCAGGAAATGCCTCCTGACCGAATCGTCCACTACTCTTTCAAAATAATAGGTGAGCAGTCTTTCATCCTGTTCCCTGTCATACTCCGCCTCAATGGAAACATCCGCCAAATCCCACATGGCGTCATTCATACCTGCGTACTCCCAGTCAATCAGGTACATTCTGCCGCTTTCATCTGCTACCCAATTTTCGCACAGCGCATCATTATGGCATGGAACCTTATGAATTTCACCTGTACCGTCGATTTCCGTTTTTATCTTCATAATGGCTGACTTAACCGACACATAGTCATCATACAATGGTACTTTGTTCTCCGTAACAATCTTTTCATACCCTGCTGCCATATCAAACACTTCAAAGGGAACTCCTGTATCCTTCCCGCATGTATGTAGTTTTCTGAGAATCTCCGTCATCTGAATCATATGTGTTTCTTTCCGCAGTGCGTCCGCGTCCATGGTAACTGCACCGGGAATGTATTCGGTTATCTTCGAACCGTCCCCGCCAAAGTAAAGGAGCCTGGCATCTATATTCAGCTTATTTGCCAGTTCTGTGCTGACTCTTTCATTTTTCCGCACAATCAGCTCTTCCGTCCCCTCACCGGGGATTCTTACCACGTATTCGTTGCCGTTGCCCAGCCTCACATGATATGTATGGTTCGTATTCCCGCCCAGACGCCGGATTTCCGTAAATTCATTTCCCAAAATTTCACTGCACAGCCTTTTGGCCTTTTCGATATCTTCCTTTAAAACTTCTCTTGCCATGTTAAATTCTCCTCAAACGCTCCGTTCCATAACTGTATTCATAAAGAGTGTCTGCTGCCTGGAATCGAAAGCCTGCCGCAGCATTGTCAAAGTTTTTGTATGCCTGCACATGAATGATATCCTTTTCCGAACATCCCAGCATGGAAGAAACCTTTTTCAGTATTTTTGAACGAGTGTCCGCCAGATAGGAGGAATCAAACGCTCTCAGTTCGTCCAGCGTATCAAATTCAAAAATGAAGTTATCCGGATATTTTCGAATCTTCATCTTCAGTTCATCCAGATGTTCCATGAAAATCCTCTCCCAGAGCATGTCTGCTGTCTCGGGCAAGTGATAAACCGAATTCAGGACAGCGAGGAATCTCCTGCTGAATTCTTCACTCCAGAATACATGTCCCAGCATATACCAGGAATTCTCTCCGCCTATGGTCACCCGGCTTATATATCCGTCCGCATCTTCCTCCATGCACCATTCCCCGGTCTGCCCATCTGCATATACCGCGGCATAATACGCTTCTTCCACCTCTTTCTCAAAAGGATTTTGGGAAAAGTAATTGTCAGAAGAACATATGTACGTGTTCCGCAGATAATCCCTTGCAGCATAAATGCTGGCATGATTGTTCCTCCTCAGATAGTCCGGATTTTCTACCAAAATAATTCCTGGAAATTTATCCCTTAGGTATGCAAGCTGTTTTTTCCTGTAGCCTGTCACTATGATAATCTCATCAATGCCCGCTTCCTGAAGCTGTCGAATCTGTCTTTCTATCAGGACTTCCCCTTTTACCTCAATCAGGGCTTTCGGCATTTCATAAGACAAGGGCGCAAATCTGCTTGAGGTCCCTGCCGCCAGGATAACCGCGTTATCTACCTGATATCCCATTCCCATCCTCCCCCCTGATTCGATATACTGCCAATCTGTAATACTCTTTCGCATATCTGTACTGCCGCAGGGCATATTCTCCGAATTCCACTCCCAGATTCCGCTTGTATTCACACCAGTTACTCCATAGCAGTCCGCAGACCGCGATATAGCAATATATTTTGGTATGAATGTCCTCCGGACACATCCCGTCAAAATAGATATGAATCAGACGGTCAATCTGGCGCTTATGATACAATGAATAAATACAGAACATGGCAATGTCCACATGAGGATCCTGCATCCCCGCATACTCCCAGTCCGTCAGCTGGAGAGAAAGCTCACCGTTGACACCGGAATCAAAGAGGAAATTATCCGGCACGGCATCAATATGTGTCAAAACTTTTTCGTGAATATGCTGTTCAATGAATGGCCGCAGGGAGATGACATTTTTCTTGGTTTGATCATAGTCGCGATAGACGGAATGCGCTCCATCCCACAAGGACTCATAGAAGTCAATCATCCTGAAAAGATCGAATTCGTGACCCACCTTTAGCTTCATCTCGTGAAATACTCTCAATTTTTTCATACACAGTCTGATATCCGATAAATTATCGGGGTCACAGCACCGCACACCCTCTATATATCTTGTAATCTTATAGCCTCTTTTCGCATCCATGTACAAAGGGCTGTCACAGAGTTTCCGGCCATCTATGACCGCATATACTTCCGCTTCCTTTTCCCGGTTAATCAGCCTATCCGTTCCCTCTCCGGGCACTCTCATAATATATCTCGTTCCTTTACAGCGAAACAGAAAAGATCGGTTTGTCATTCCTTTTTTCAGGACTTCTATATCCATGACATCCGTTTCCCTTACGCCCAGCTGTTCGGCAATGATATCCATGGCTTCGGATTTCAGCTGGTCTGAATGCTCGTCCAGTTCCCGCAGCTGCTCATACGTGTTAATCTCGACCACGTCAGAACTGTATACCACTCTGGCCCGAACAATCATACGTTCTTTGTCATACAACGCTTCTTCCCAAAAGGAGCTATCATATCTGCCATTGCCGCACAATCTCTCAATTTTGTCCCGGACTGCTGCTGCCTCCTCTTCAGCCAGGTATGATATCCCTATCATGGCATTCCCCGCGCAGCCTGCCGGAACGGTGACAAGATCCATTTTGCGATTTACTCTTATGTGGCTGTCATTGTCGATCAAATCCGAGACCATGTACCAGGAATACAATTCGTTCTTTCTGAAAGGATTGTTGTCACACCAAATATCACATGGTATGATATAGGTGTTTGATATATGTTCTCGCACAAGTTTTACGGAGTGAAGATTGTTTTTTGACGCATATTCACTGTTGACCACCAACTCCACACCGTATTCGTCAATCAAATATTCGAACTGTTCTTTCATAAAACCGACTACCACATAAATCTCCCGGATCCCCACCTCATGGAGCTGTCGGATCATTCGTTCTATCAACACCTCCCCGTGAACCTCCAGCAGCGCTTTCGGCATTTCCGCATGAATGGGAACCATTCTCATGCCGAACCCCGCAGCCAATATAATCGCGTTGCGGGGCGCTCTGTCCTCGAATTCTTTCCGTGCCTTTGGAGTCAGTCGGACTTCCTCATCGAGATAACCGCTCTTTATTAACTCTTTAATCGACCTGTTGACAATTCCCAAAGAATGACCGCATACTTCCGAGAGAATTCTCTGGTTGATGAATGGTTCCGACCAGAGAGAGGTCAGAACATCACATTCTTGTTTGTTCATCGATATTTACAATCTCCTCAATAGATTTCTAACCCATCCGATTCCTTTATACACCCCAGTCAGAGAATCCGATCTGTTCCTCAGGCTCCTCAACTATCCATCCCGGGAGCTTCTGTCTGTCAATCAATGCATAGGAGAGATGCAGTATTTTATGTTCCGGAATCCCGCCTGCTTTCAATGATTGCCTTATCTTCCCGCAGGTCTCCTCATTCAGTATCGCAATGATGAGATAGTCATACGCTGAAGAAAAAACGGTGTCAAAATCGTCAATCTCATATGCCTGGCTCCTGTACCGCAGGTACTCTCTGTCTGTCCATCCTGCCAGCCGAAGCTCACTGTGTCCGGTGATATATTCGTGCAGGACTTTGCCAAAACCGCCTGCTCCGTACACGAAGACACGGCTGCCCGGCTTAACTTCCTGAAATGGGAAGAGTGTGAGGCCGCTGCCGATTTTTGTATAGCCCTTTAGCAGCAGGATAAAAAAGAGATATTGACGGAGCTGTGAATCGGAAAGCACATCTCTCAATCTCTTATAAATCTCTCTGAAATTGTCACGGCTCTGCTCTTCTCCAGATTTCACGATTGAACCCAGTCTCTGGCGATAATGATAGGGGGAATAACGGATGTTCAGGAGGGATGCCGCTGCCTTAATACAGGGATATGTACACGCCGCATCCTCACCGAACACGATTTTCCCGGATACCTTATCCAGTTCCTCCGAAAGGATGTCTGCGCGTATAAGCTTATTGCAGAGATTGGGGAGAATCTTCCATTGGAAAAAAGATTCTGTCATCAATGCTTCTTCTGCATGTAAACCATCCTGAGAAATATTCCAGAGACCCTCCGCAAAGCGATTTCCCACTTTGACGGAGAAGCTTTCGTGCTCCTCAATATGGCCAAAGGCAATGATATCCGGGTAGGAATGCTCCGCTGCCTGTCCCATCAGCTGTTCATACATGTCCGGGTCAATCCAGTCATCTCCATCCACAAAGGAAACGTACAATCCGGAGGCAGCTCTCATTCCCGCTTTCCTGGCGCTGACAAGTCCTCCGTTCTCTTTCCTGACAAGAATGACTCTGGAATCTGTCTCGGCGAACTCCCTGCAGACTGCAGGAGAATCATCTGTTGAACCATCGTCCACCAGAATAATCTGAAGTTTCTCATAGGACTGGCTGCATATGCTCAAAATGCACTGCCGCAGATATGCCCCTACATTGTAGATGGGGATGATTACACTGACCAGCGGTCTTTCTTCATACATTCCTGTCTGCATTTTCGTCATCCTCAAACAGCATCCTTTCGCATACTCCGCGAAACGCCTCTTTCGCTCTCCGGTTCATCTGTTTCATGGTCTCGTCAAGCCATCCCCCATTGAAGTGATGGATGGAAAAGGTATTGGCCGTAATCTCCGTCTGGCCCGACATGTAGTCGTAGGGGTGGAAGTAATCATATGTATATATGTTCATGCCTGCTATGTTCTGATTTCTTCCGTTTATTTTGTATCCATATTTCAATATGGCTCTGGTGTCATAGAAGCCGCATGTATTCCTGTTTTCCGTTCCTGTTTCATCTATGAACCGTATATCTTCCCGGTCATCCAAAATCTTCCGGACGGCGTCATGTCCGGGTACTGCTCCGCTGCATCCGCCAAAGTTCAGCACCTGCCACTTCTCAACCCCGCAAAACGCCTCCTGGTACAGCAGTTCATCCAGGGGACGTATCAGCTCCACATCCGTATCCATATAGATGCCGCCGTAACGGTAGAGGATGTCCAATCTGGCATAATCCGGAACAAAGCCATATGCCCCTCTCTGATAGGCCTGTTTCATGTATGGATGTTTACGGACGTCATAATTTGACTCGTCCCAGCGTATGATTTCGTAATCCGGGCAGTATTTCTTCCAGCTGTCCACGCAGTTCTGCAGGCTCTCGGGGAGAGGCTTTCCCCCAAGCCACATATAATGTATCCGCTTGGGAATCAGAGGGGATGCAGAATCTTTTATGCCTCCATGCTCCGGGGATTTTTTGAAATTATGGATACACATAAGCGGAATTACATAGCAGGTCAAATCCGACTCTCCGGCAAGGTTCTCCAGCTGACTCAGCGCTTCAGCATATCTGCTAATGTTCAGTAGGATTGCCGAACCTGCTCCGTTTTCTTTTAGATATTCCGGCGAGAGCACCTTTATGTTTGCGCCTGCCGCCTGGATTTCCGTTCCCCATTTTCTGCTGTCATTGTCTATGTAGCAGGCAATCTGCTGCACCAATCCATTGTCTGACAGGATTTCCGGGGTTATCACTGTGCCGATTGCGCCTGCGCCGAAGAGTATTATTTTTCGATTATTTTCCCTGATTTCTTCTGCCATTTTTGAAAAACTACAGCATCTGATTTCCATAATCCGTCTCCATATTTCTCATTCTGTCCGCCGCTTTCCCCCTCTATTGCAACGGAGCCCACATCACATCCTGAAATCCATTTATGTCCAGGACTTCCTCTATCTCTTTCCTGTACTTTTCCGACACGGCCACCAGAATCAGTGTTTTATCTTTCCCTGCATATGTTTTGATATTATTTATCGGTCTGCCTCTAAAGGTCTGTCGGCTATCCCCTGGCTCTGTAACCGCCACCAGGTAGTTTACGATTGAATGGTATTCCAACGCCTTTGCCACTTCAACGGCTATTGCCCCCGCCCCATAGAGAACTACTCTGTCCGCCCGCCGGATTCGGTCAAGGCAGTTTTGGGAGATGGACATTGCAAGCAATGGCTCCTGCCGGATAAAACGTTTATAAAAATATTCATCCGCCGGATGTTCCTGCAGATAAGTCTCCTTTGCATCGTCCTGTTGAAACCTCACATAGAATTCATTGATTTCCTTTAATCTCAGGTCAAAATATGCCTCTATCTGACAGTTGACCTCAGCATCAAATTCCAGCTTTCTCCATCTGCCCATTTCCGCACAGAAGAGAACTACCATACTTTCCAGGTATCGCTTCTTCATGGAGGATGTCACCATAGACCCCCGCCGATATCTTCTCAAGTATAGCTGGTCAGGTATGCACATGGCCCTCTGAGCAGTCATGTAATAGAAAAACATACTGTCATCCGCATAGCGCAGTCCCTCTTCGTCGAACAACTGATTGCGCAGGAAATATTCCCGTTTATAAAGATAAAATACTCTGTTGGAGGTCACCCTGTCCCCATTCTTCATCAAAAGGGCAAACAGCTCTCCTCCATGGTAGACTGCTGGATAATCATGTTTTCTCACATATTCATCTTCCTCAAAAAATCCGGAAAATTCATCCCCCTGGGAAAAAGATTTCGCCGAAAATCCAAGCAAATCCAAATCGTGTTCTTTTGCACAGCTATACATTCGGAGCAGTGCGCCTTTCTTCAGCATGTCATCTCCGTCAATGTTATATAAGTATTCTCCCTCTGCGCATCTGTAGCCTTTATTTCTGGCAGAGGCAAGTCCCATGTTATTTGTATTGCGTACAATCTTCACACGAGAATCTCTCTGTCTGTATTCTTCTAAAATATGCAGCGATGCATCCGTAGACGCGTCATCGACGCATATCACTTCAAATTCCACTCCTGTCTGCCCCAATATGCTGTCCAGGCAGCTTCCCACATATGTCTCCAGATTATACACTGTTACAATTACGGAAATATCCACCATTCTACCCGATTGCCTCCTGTGCGCATACCGTGATTTCCTCTTTCACCCGTGCCAGCAATTCCTCTTTCAGGCTCTCATTTTCCAGCCGTTCATCGGTTTCCGAATCATATAGTTCCACAGCGCCGTCGCTGTAGACTGCCAGCTTGTACCCCTGCTGGAACAAAAAGGCCTCGAATGCTCCCAGCCCCCGCTCATGCCCCATTTTTGTATACAGATACTTAAAATCCACATTGTATAGGCGAGACCGCACTACCTTTACATGGTCACGGCTATCCTCTGTGACCTTTTTCCCTTGCAGCAGACTGATAATCATAGAATTCAACTCCATAAGGGAACATATTTTTCCGCTGGTTCCGCCACCGGTTCTCCCATCGCAGATTACCAGAGGCACCTGTATCAGCTCCTCTCCAAACGTAAGCTGGGGATATGTCACGTCCTCCAGCTTTGTGTCTTTATCCAGGAGAATGTTCCCATGGTCTGCAAAGACTGCCATCCTGCAGGAAAGCCTTTCCAGCACCGGAACCAGCAAATCATCCAGGTAGTTCAGCGCATCCCTGTGCTGGGCGGCATAGTCCGTTTTCAGCTGTCCCCCATTTCGGCTCAGGAAATCAAACAATATGCTGGTTCCCTCTGTCACCAGGTTCCCTGCCGTATAAGGATTGGGATAGGAGTAATGGCTCTCATAAAGTATATGGACATAGAACAATCCGTTGTCTTCATCCGCCGCATCCAGCAGGAAGTCCCACAGCTTCTCCGCCGCTGTCTGGTAGCTGTCCGTCACCTTTATCTGATTGCTTTTCACATAGTGGCAGAAATCTGTATAGAAATGAATCTTTCTTCCCTGGCTTACTGCCTCTTTGATAAAAGGACACTCATCCTCCTCTATCTCGCTCTTTTCATAATATCTTGTGCGCAAATCATAGTTTCCGCTGTATGTGGGAATCAGGCTCTCATAGGTAGATGTGGACGTTGAATATGCATTCGTAAAAGCGTATCCCCGGCGGAAGATAAAGTCCCTTACTTTTTCCATCTCTCCCGAGAACAAATCCCGCCGTCTCAGCCCGTCAATGCAAAGCATCAGTACATTTCTTTCAGAAACCGCAGATGCCGCCTGCAGCTCCAGTTCATATACGTTCTTCAGGCAATCCAGGACTTCTCCATTCTTTCTGCCTCGATTCCCTTTCAGGATTTCTTCCATGCAGGCTATCGCGCCTGGAAAGTCCTTGATTGCCACATACTCCCGAAGCAGAGCCTCCTGCAGACGGTCTTTCTCCTCACTGTCCTCTTGCTCCCTCAGTTCCTGGCGGATTCTGTTCATTCTGGCATAGCGGGCATAAGGATAATCCTCCGCATAATATTCACAGACTAAATCGATTCCGTTCTCATGCAGCGTCTGATAGATATCCAGATATCTCATTTGAGGGAAATGATTCCTGATTGTCTCCGCAATTTCTTTCCTGTACTTGAATGAGGATATGATAATCCCGTCAATCTCTTTCTCTTCTATTTCCCCGCTGCGGATAATCTCAAACCCTCCGTCTCCGGCGCAGAATTCATCGATAATGTACCTGACTTTCTTCATTTCAAACACATAGTCAGTCATCAGCATGCGCGTATGCTCTCCGTAACACCAGAGAGCCGGATTTTCACAGCTGTCTGCAAACGCTCCGATTGTCTCTTTGATTATGCGGCTGGTCTTTCTGCTTTTATTTCCGTCTTCCATTCCCAAAAGAGCCAGCAGCTGCCTATAGGCCTGTTCCATTTTCGTCCTCATCGGAGTATATTTTATATTGTCAGCTTTGGCTGTTCCCATATTATTTTCTCCCTTTCAATCCCTTTTGCCGCCAGCTCATCCTCAATGGCTCCTGCTGTCCTCTCCCTCAGTACGGCGATTACAATGACATCGAAATCCCATTCCGGGATTTCGTCTGGACTGATTACTTTCATGAAACCGCAGTCATATCTGTCCCTGCATTTATCAGAAACCGCAACCATCGTGCAGCGCATGTCTCTTCGGAATTGCGTATAGAAGTCCTGCCCTACCGCCCCGGCGCCGTATAAGAGAATCTTTTTTCCTGCCAGCTTGTCCATAGACGGATATTCGTAAACAGGACAAAGGGTGTTGGTCAGCTGCTTCATACATGTCAGCATATTCCGAAGATAAAAACGCTCCAGGTCTTCTTTCAGCTCCGCATATGCCCCATGTTCTGCAAACAGTTTTTTTAATGCCGTGTACAATTGGGTCTCCCGTTGAATATTTTCCACATTTCGCTCATTGCAAATGGATGTGTCTCTTTTCACATAGTGATACCAGGATTCCGGCACTGTCCCGAAAGAACTGCACTTCATGACGCAGGAACAGAGACACCATAAATCCTCTCCGTAGGAAAGGTTGTCCTGCATCCCCATATAGGCCTCTTTCAGGAAGTCTCGCCTAAAAAGCTTTGACCAGATACTGGGGGTGACCGATTGGTTGTCCGTTGGGTCTAAGATTTGCCTTTTTATGAATTCTTCTCTGCTGTTCCTGTCTTTGAATATGTACTTTTCTCTCGATTTCACAGAAAAGCTCTGGCCATCGTTCTTAAAATATCCTGAGTGGACGAAGTCTACCTGCATTTCTTCTATGGAGCGAACCAGCATTTCGTACATTTCCGGCTCTATGAAGTCATCTCCGTCTACAAAACCTATGTAGGTTCCGGCGGCTGCCTTGATACCCTCTTTCCGTGCAGAGACTAGTCCTCCATTCTGTTTATGGATGACTTTGATTCGCTTATCGCATGCGGCGTATTTGTCGCAAATTATTCCGGATTCATCCGTGGAACCGTCATCTACCAGGATGATTTCCAGGTTTTGATAGGACTGGGTTATTATGCTTGACAGGCATTTGTCTAAATACTGTCGGATATTGTAAATAGGGACGATGATGCTGACTAATCTACTATGCATTCTTTATCACATCCTGCTTATTCTATATTCTTCTAGTTCAAATAATCTATCATAGGTTTGAAAAGTTCTTCCATATCACAATATGGTCTAAATATCTTCCGAACAGAATGCCTTATACATTTACTTTCCGAATACAGTCCAAGATAAAATTGGACTATTTTATCTATATCAATATTGGATTCATCTGATTGAAATTTTAAAATATACCGCTTAGTTTTATTGTTGTACATATCTGTATATCCAGCTGTAATTACAGGAAGACCTCTTGATACATATTCTTTTATTTTTAAAGTACTAACCTTTAAATCAGAATCTATTCGATGAATCCCAAGACTAGCCACACCTATAAAGCATTTTTCATATATACTATCTAGTTCTCTTCCCTCTTGTGGTCCTTCAAATATTACATAATTCTCTAATTCATTTTCATGAACCAGGTCTTTATAATTTTTAAAGGCATCTCCATTTCCCACCAAATGTAATATCACACGATATTTACTGTTTCTTTCATAAAATTCTGCCATCCCCCTAATAAGCCGGTCATACCCATGCCAAAACTGCATAGTTGACACAGCAATAAGATGAACTTCATTAATGTTTTCTTGTGTGTATTTCGTTTCTCCCACCGCATTATAATCAACACCATTCGGTATATATAAAGTTTTAACGCCAAATAAGCTCTTAAAATCTGGTGTTGATAAAACTATTCTATCTGTACAAAATCTAAGAAACAGACTAAAAAATCTATCTTTCATATAAAGTATTCGATTTTTCAGTCCAATCATTTCTCCTTTATACGGGTAAGTTGGTATTTCTAATAAAATCTTTACTTTAGGGTTTCTCTTCTTGAACTTCAGCATCAACTTAATAAATCCATAATCTATATGAGCAAAGCGTATATAGACTACGTCATAAATCGGTTTTGAATATACGGTATCCCACGACATATAGGATGAAAATACTCCTAATAAATTTGCCCAGCTATCACCTTTTGACTCCACATATTTAAGCTGCGTCGTATAACCATTGTTCTGAAATTGTACGAGATGATATTTTATTTTCTTATTCACTCCTCTAAGGGCACATCCAGCTTTACCATTGTCATGTATATTCCCCCAGCATAAATACAGTAGTCTTTTCATTCTATCCTTTCCTCAGGGTTTATTCCAGTTCTCACACCAGAACAAGTCTTCCCTAATATATTTCTTGACATCCATTCATCTACCTAATCTTTCTCATATCCGTCTACTGTTTCTTGTAAACATGGAATCTATTGGATAGCCTGCCCTCTCATCTTTGCATACCAGAATATCCTACCAAGCATAAAAAGAAATCTCATCAATGCCCTATTTATTTTTGTGCAATCACAATATTATACCACCCGAATTTACTCCCTAAAAAAGCAACTTCTTCCTCATTCAAAATATGTTTCCCATTTACTTTAAAGTAATCTCTTGAAATACTTCTATTCTTTATGTCCAATACCTTATATTTATAGAACAGCTTCCTTAATTCTCTTTTTGTCGTCAAGGTAACTAAAATATTTTTGTTTTTGTGGGGATATTCAATTAGACTCAATCTTTGCTTTAAATTCATTCTCTTGAAATCCCCGCTGAATACAAAATCCGGCAATAAAATACAACGATAAAACCATGAGTTCTTGTTATAAACTCCACACCACACTATCCCTCCTGGCTTTAGTACGCGATAAATCTCATTAATCACTTTCTCCATCTTAGGAATATGATGAATAACCCCAAATGTATATATGACATCAAAAAAGTTATCTTCATATGGCAGTTCTGTCGCATCACCAATACATAATTTTGATGAAAAACCATTCAGTTCTAAATGTTTTTGGCAAATCGGCAGATTTTCAGGTGTTAAATCTATTCCATAGCAAGTACCCCCCCGCATTGCCAGTTGTAAGTGATCTGATCCCATCCCATATCCTATCTCTAATACCCTTTTATCTTTTAAATCTAAATTATCAAATTCTTCTTGCATCCAATATTCATAGGTATATCTTGCTTTATCCAACTGTGCAAAGTCCTCAAATGTCAGGTTATCAAAATTTCTGGTTTTTATATTTCTGGATCCACATGGATTTTTACTCCAATTGTTTTTTGCTGCCTGCTTATAACATGCATCTTGTCGTTCTTCAGCCATTTCCTCACCTCTACTATAGTATCTAACAGAACAATTGGGTCTGGGGCACCTAACTTAAATCTCGTACAGAGCATCTTCAATTGAAACTATGGGACAGTCTACTCTCTTCTCCAATTCAAATTCTATTTCATCAAAAAAGGAAATCGCCGTCACCACAATGACATCAACTTCATCCAAATCATCTTCTAAACTTTTAACCTGGATTTCTGAATAAATATTATCTGCATTTTTATCAATTCCATAAACCACTTGAATTTCTGTATCCTTAAGCTCACTTAATAGACGCTCTCCCAAATAACTCATGCCATAAATTGCTATCTTTTTATATCCTTTCTTCTCAAAATATGTAGCCAAGTTCTTACCTTCCTGCTTCACTGCAACCCATTGATCCAATGCCACCATTATTCTCAGATGCTTTTCTGCAAGTTGATGCTCCTCTTCTGCTCTACGACTCAGTCCTTTCCCTGCCGCAACTGCCCCTACAAGCCCTGTAGCCATGACTAATGCTGTTCCAATTGTTCCTTTTTTCATATTCTTTGCTCTCCTTTTCAATTATTTAATATCCTTTTGGATTTGGTAATGTATCACAATATTTACATAATCTTATCTTTTTTCTGCCTTTTCTAAGTCCTTTTCTCACTTGTTCATATCGTGTAGAGTACCAGGCCTCCTGTAATGTCACTTTATTTAAATCTGCCATTGTATACTTTCCATATGGGTCATTACAGCATAAACTCGTTTTCCCGTCTGGTCTGATAACCATCTGTTTAAAAGGTAAAATGCATGACATTTTTAAGGTATTCTTTTTCTTATTATTAGGAGATTGTCCTCCTCTGGTCTTTAAGACCTCATGAACTTTTCTGACATGTATCTCCACTTTCCTATCTAACTCTCTGTGCTCTTTGCAATACTTGTTAATACTTTCTGCATTTTCATGCAATTTCAAATTATCATCATAGTTATCAATAACCATTCTATTCAAATATGGTATTATCTTTATAAATTTATCTAAGGTCACCAAAGTCCCATTCGTGTACATATAAATAAAGGCGTATGGTAGCCTTTCTCTTGCATATTTTGCGAAATCTATAATCCTGGAGTCTAAAAAAGGCTCATTATTAGAATGCAAAGCTAATCTTCCTTTGTAGCCTAATTCCGAGAGCTCATCAATTATTTTGAAAAACAGCTTTTCATCCATCTTCTTAAGCTTTCTCGGATCATCATATTTATTCACAGGACAAAAAGGACATTCCCCATTACATCTGTTAATAATTTCCAGTTCTATTGAAGAAAACAATGGTTCCTTTCCTTTGTCATAATAATCCTGCATATAGCTATCCGTAACCTTTTTAACTCTATGGTATTCTTGTTTATCACTAAACCATTTTTCTATTCGCTCATTTTTTTCTGCGTCAACTATCTTTTTTACAAGCCCTGCACACTGCCATGCGATATATAAATATAAGGGATCCTCTCCTAAATTTATGTTCGTTTTGCCTCCATATCTATTTACAATCATTTCACTCCTCCATATTTTGTTCGATAATATCTGCAATGTATTGGCTTGCTTTACCATTTCCATATGGGTTTACTGCGGTTGCCATTTTTGCATATTCTGCCTTATTTTCCAGTAAGCAGCACAAAGAGTTATAAATCCTGTCTTCCTTAGTCCCCACTAACTTTAAAGTACCCGCCTCAACTCCCTCTGGTCTTTCAGTGGTATCACGCATTACTAGTACTGGTTTTCCCAGAGCAGGTGCTTCTTCTTGAATACCTCCGCTATCAGTAAGCACTAAATAGCTTTTTGCCATAATATTGTGAAAATCTAAAACGTCTAAAGGTTCTACTACTTTTATTCTGTCGGACTTTCCCAAATAATATTTGGCTAATTCCCTGACCTTGGGATTCATATGAATGGGATATATCAGTTTCACTTCGTTATGCTCTTCTACTGCTCTGCTAATCGCCTTGAACATATTCTCCATTGATATCCCGATGTTTTCTCTACGATGCGCCGTCAGTAGAACCAACTTGCTTCCTTGAGCCCACTTCAAAATATCATGTGTATAATTTTCTGAAACAGTAGTTTTAAGTGCATCGATGACCGTATTACCAGTAATATAAATTTTTTCTCTATTTACATGTTCTTGTACCAGATTTTCATATGCGCTTTTTGTAGGTGCAAACAAAAAGCGTGCCATGATGTCTATAGCATGTCGGTTATATTCCTCAGGAAATGGCGATTCCAGATTGTAGGTCCTTAGCCCGGCTTCTACATGTCCTACTGGAATTCCTTTATAAAAGCACGAAAGCGCCGCCGAAAATGCCGTTGAAGTATCCCCATGAACTAATGCTAAATCAGGTTTTTCTTTTTCTAATACCTCCGTCATTTTTATTAAGACAGCTGTTGTAATGTCAACTAAATCTTGATTTTCTCTCATAATATGTAAATTATACTCGGGTATCACATGAAAGATGTCCATTACCTGTTTAAGCATTTCTTCATGCTGTCCTGTTACACATACCACTACTTGAAAATTTTTTCTGCCTTTCAGCTCATTCACAACAGGACACATTTTTATTGCTTCTGGCCTTGTGCCAAATACTAATAAAATTTTCATAATATATCACAACCTATACACTTTCTCCCCTTTACATACATTTCTAGTATCAAGCACTAATTTACCTATAAGCTTCCTATTATTTTCAACAATATGATTATGACCAACCATAATTACGATAAACTCCATATCATTGACAAATTCATCGAAATCCTGGTACTGTCCCTCTACCACACTATTCTGAATATATGGATCGTATACTTTCACACCAAATGCCAAATGTTTTCTCATACATTCAAGCAATTGCATAGTCGGACTTTCCCGCATATCATCTACATTTTCTTTATAGGTAAGTCCATACAGACCTACTTTTTCAATATCCACTATACTGTTTTCTTCCATAATGTTTGCCATCCTTTCCAAAACAAATTCAGGCATGGAATCATTGATTTTTCGAGCGGCTAAAATAATATTAGCCAACCCTGGATAATCCCCTACTAGAAACCATGGATCCACCGAGATACAGTGACCTCCCACTCCGGGGCCCGGTGACAGAATCTCTACCCTGGGATGCATATTGGCTATTCTTATAATCTCATATACATCCAAATGACTTGACCTACAGATTTTAGTCAATTCATTTGCAAAAGCTATATTGATATCCCTATATGTATTTTCAACAACTTTTGTCATTTCTGCTGTTACGATATTTGTAACTATAATTTCACCTTTGCAAAATGTTTGGTATAAATCTTTAACCTTTTGGCCAATTTCAAAAGAATCAGCCCCAATTGTTCTATTATTATTTTTGAGCTCTTTAATCATACTTCCGGGGATAATTCTTTCAGGTGCATGAACCAAATGAATATCCTGTCCGCATACCAAACCTTTCCGTTCTAACAAAGGACGTACATATTGATTAATTGTTCCTGGCGAAACCGTTGACTCTATAATAAGAATTGCCCCTTTAGGTGCAAAATTTAAGACGTCATCTACTGCTTGTACAATATAGGACGCATCTACTTTTTTGTTTTTCTTAATGTACGGAGTAGGTACAGCTATAATATAAACATCCGCAATATGGCAGTGCTCAGAAAAAAGAATGCCATTCTGTAGAGCTAAATTAAATATCTCTTCAAGTCCCTCTTCCTCGAAAATTTTCTTTCCTTCCTGCAAACGTAAAATCAAATCTCTCTTTTTATCAGTACCAGTCACTTGCGTCCCGTGACTTGCCAACATTAGTGCTGTCGGTAATCCTATATACCCTAATCCGATAACATTTACTTTCATCCTTTATCTCCCAAGTTTAATTCTCTTAAATCGATTCTAATCGATTCAATATCTTTTCAACATGCTTCTCCCATGTATATTCTGCTGATACTTTCTTTCTGGCACTTTCTCCCAAATATATACGCAGCTTTTTATCCTCTATGATTTTTTCCATCGCCTTACTCAACTCTTCCGAATTACCAGGCTTCACTAAATAGGCACAATCCTGTCCCAGTACTTCTCCTATCTGATTTAGATTCGATGCTATAATAGCTTTTCCCATTGCCATGTACTCAAATAGTTTGGTCGGAGAACCAAAAAAAGGGCTCTTATCCTTATTAGGCACATGTGGTGCTACCAAGATGTCGCATGCCGCGAGATAATCCTGTATTTCTTCAAATGGGACAGTACCTACACAATATGCAATATCCTCCATTCTGAATTGTTTTATTTTTCTCTCAACAATTTCCCTAGTTCCTCCATCACCTAAAAACAACAGATAAACTCTATCTCTAAATTCCGGCCGTCTTGCAACTAATTCTCCGAACGCTTCTGCCAGCTTTTCTGCCCCATGAAATTGATTAAAGCTGCCACTGAATCCAATTACAATTCTGCTCTCCAGGTTGAATTTATCTCTAACCTTACTACCATTACATTTAGGGCTATATTTTTTAATATCTACACCATTATAATTAACAAGTATTTTTTCTTCTTTAATACCTCTTTGTATTAAAACCTCTTTTAGTTCATCACTTACGCATACAATCATATCCGCCTTTTCTAAATTTAGTTCCTCAATTTTGCCCGCTATATTTGCATACTTTAATCCATTCCCCCAATTCCTTGCTGTCCATACAGCGGAACTGTTAAACTCTAATATGAAAGGAACCCGAAATCTATCTGCCAGCATCACTCCCACAAAATTATCTACGGAATATCTTTGATAAATAAATGAAATATTTCTTTGTGAAAGGTTTTCTGCAATTTCTTTGTATGCACTAATATTAAAATATAATTCTGTGAGTTCTGGATAATCCCTAAAAGCTTTTAAACTGATATGTCTTACGCCTCTCTTATCTATATTCTCAGGAAGATAATCTGTTGTAAAAATAGGCATATCATAATATTTTTTTTGCAATTCAGAAATTACCCCTGTAGAATGGGCCACCATCCCTCCAATCTGTATTCCAAAGGACAATGTCAGCTTTAAATATGCCGGAACTCCATCCTTTGTAATGAAAGTCTTTTTTTTCTTATACTTAATTCTTTCAATTTTATTCTCTATGTTTTCTAATAACCAATCCCTACTCTTCCATTCGTATCTCTTATCCCCTAATATTTTCGGTATCTGATAAAACCAAATTCTTCTTTCATTGTATTGATCCTTTAAATTTACATACATTGGACTAAACTTTTCAAAGATAGTTATTATCTTTTTTGTGTATTCAAAAACCGAGTCGATATCACTCGTAAAAAAATATATTTTTTCCTTAAATGTATTTCTTTTTATGCTTTGTATGTCATTGTATTGATAGATTACACCTTCCATATTTATCCGCGGACAAAATAGAGGAATATTATCCACAATAATTGTATTATTATTTTCCATTTTATTTCTTATCTACTTTCTGAATTTTTCCATATCCTGTTGAGATAAACCCATTCTTAAATGTGACTTTAAATGGCTGGTTTGCATAGTCTGAAACAACTATTTTATGAGGATAAATTACTATTTCTCTTAAATGTACTACATCAGAATAAAGTACTTTTCCAATTATCTTACCTCCATCACAATACAATAATTCGCCTTTTGCTCTTTTCTTCATATCAAAGGTTGATGTAAAAATATTTTGCTCCTTCTCCTCAACATGAATACAATTGTGCATCATTGTACTCCGAAACTTATCCCTCAATTTAGGAGCTGCCGTATAGATATATCCCCCCGGATCCCTGGTAATATAAGCTCCATCTACTAATAACTCTATAGACATTTTATCATTATGTGTATGTCCATATAATCTACCATATTTCGTAGTATCAATTACCATACTCAAAAATAATCTATCTGATTTAAAAATTACAACCCCAAATTCCTCATAATAATCAACATTTGCATTCCTTAATAAAGATATAGAATTATCCACCTCATCAAAAAGAACATTTTCTTTTTGATAGGGATAATTTATTTCACATAAATTACCAAAAGTATTAATTGATGCATCATACAGTTTTCCGAAAATCCTTTTTTTATGGGAAAGTGTCTCTATCAAACTTTTTTCTAACGGCAAACCATTACCGCATCTGTCAAATATCTCATTCTTAAACAATCCATTCATAGAAGATAGCAATGTTCTATGATCCAGAACATTTTCTTCAAAATATACTCCCTCTCCTACATGCATCCTACCTACTGGGCTTAGTTTGACAAGTCTTCCACTGTCATTGTCCCCAATCTGTACAATTTCGTTATTTGCTTTCAATATGCTGTTTGTAAATTTACCAGCATTACATAATCTATCTATATACCATTCTGGGAAGAAAACAGAAGTATCTAGATTATATTTCTGTCGTTCCAATGTATTCAACCGGCTTATTTTGTTACTTCGATATTTTGTAAATACATTTCTTCTGTCTGTATCTAAAACTCCATAAACAAGGGCTGTTGCATATAATACAAATTCTGTGCTTAGACGATGATAACTGGTAGATCCCTCGAAATTGCTACCATCTCTGTGAAACTGTAGCTTTACTTGTTCAATCAACTCCTGGACAGCAAACACCAGCCATGCGTCCGTCTCCTGAGAAGACGGCAGGTATGCTGCTGCATATATCAGTCCTACCAGGTTTGAAAGATAATGATTTGATTCTGTCCTCCCACTATATTCCAAATTCTGTAACACATATCTGGCACTTCTTCTAATATGCTTTATTAAACCTGACTCAAATTGAATGTTCAAAATTATTTCATCATCTAATTGTTTTAAAATATCAAATGCTATCAAAATATTCACGATTCTTATAGATACATCCATTGGTGCCGCCCACTGAACTGTCTGCCCAATCGGATTAGATTCTATGAAATCCTGAATTTCATTATAAAATTCCCAAATTATTTTTTTCCTCTCTCCTCTTGATGCTGAACTTGCGTAGACCGCCATTGGAACCAAATGATATAACCGGCCTAACTCCCAAGGACATTTAATATCCACTCCTTTCTTTTTGCCTATTATTTCAATGCATTTTTTTCTGCTGTTATATACATTCGGATGAAAGAAAAAGCCACTTTTATAATCTACAAACCAATTAATCGATTCATAATTATTCCTTTTATGAAACATATTTTTGACTTTTCTATATTTTTTTATAGCCTTACTATTATATCGTATTCCATTAAAACCAGATGCTTCAAGGGAATAATCCACTTTGACTTCCTGATTTCCTAACAGGATAAACTTATGATCTGTCCAATGATGGCACAGAATACTCAAGTCCTTTTTATTTTTCTCATCTATTATCAAATCATCTACATTAATAAATGAATTCATTTCTATATTACGCACTTTCGTAAATACTCTCGCCCACACTTTCATGGTTTTCTGTGCCTTTCATCTCTCTGTCAAAAAGCTGCACCAGCTTAATGAAATCCTGTAATTCTGCTAAATCGCTATTTCCACCCTCAGCAATTGCCTCTTCATTCAGAATTGCATTGAGTTTTCTCCTGCATAATCCTTGGGTATATTTATCAAATTCCTCACTATTTTCCACTATAGTGCTAAAAAAAACTACTTCCAGAGAATTCATATCCATAACCGCAACTATACTAGTTAATGAAAGGCACATTACTAGTTTCGTTCCACAAAATTGATATTCCACATGCCAGTCTACTGATGCCGCTTTCATGTTCTTTGGAAACAAAGCCAAACACTCCAGCTTCTCATTAACAGTATCTAAAAGAAAAATACCGCTCCAGTCAACAAGTATTACCTTGTTTTTATATGCAATAATTTCTTTATATATAATCGTGTATTGCTTTATCATAGTGTCCCTATGAACATTGTAATACCTTGATATTTTTTCGTTTGGATTATATTTAATAATTCTTTCGTCGTCTAATAATGTAAACCAATAGTTTATTCCATCATATGCTGTTCCCCATAACCGAATGTCCTCGTTTCCTACCAGTTGCCGACAAACCTCTTTGGAAACTAAATCTACTATAAATAAACTAGGAGTTCTTACTAGAGACATCCATACTTTATTACCGCTAATCTGACCACACTTAAAGAAATTACTGCCAATCTTGTCTCGCTCCAAACCATACACTTCTATTTTATTTAATGTATCTGTTCTTAAATCCAGCTTCAGAATTTTATCCGTAGCATAAGCCGGTAGCAGTATCATTTCCTCCTCATTAATGTATGCATAAGAACATGTATAATCTCCTGTTTCAATATATACTTGTTCTTTTTTTAATACATCATACTTATGAATTCCATTTCCGGCCCCATCTGGATAGAAATAAACACTATTATTTTTTGAGCAGCATCCCCTGTGATACCTTTGTGCTTCTTCTGGCATAGAAATAAACTTTTTTATTTCTTTTATCTGGTAGTTATCACTATCTATGATAAAAAGTCCATTTCCCCTAACATTAGACAGTATTATTTCATTATTTATTCTTTGGAAACCGCTGAAGCTCAAGTAATTATTTTTACTTAATAACTTTGTATACAATTTTCTATCCTCTTATTCTTTTAGTAGCAGGTACATAGTCTACTCTTTCTAAATCAATATCCCCAGAGTTTATCCTCTGTCCTATTTCCCTGACTGTAACAATCTCTATTTCAGGTTGATTGCTTAGATAGTTTAAAAACTTGATTAGTTTTCTAATTACCTTTTTTTCAGGGGAAAAGTCAATATCCGCTGTAGCTATATCTCTATAAAAAAATTTATATAATGAGAAACTATGCATAAATACGTTTAAATATTGCATATTATGTTCCATCATCTGTTCACAACATTGAACCAATTCTCTATAAGAACTGTAATTGATATCACTTTTATTTCTATACACACCACTTTTAGAATTTATTTGGTAAACACTTACCGGAAGCTCAATAATTCCATTTAGCGCATGTATACAATTATTATATCTGGATTTTATTTTGCAATAGGGGCTTCCTGCATACAAGCTAGAATCCATTTTTATTGAAGTCCTTTCCAGTGCCCGTAATGTATCAGCATTAACGCCATAAGCACCTCCCCTATGAGCAGATGGCCATACCCCCCCTAGTCTATAAACCTCCTCTTTCCCCTTTTCTAAAATATAAATCTGTTCCGCTAAAGTGTATTGATTCATCAAGACTTTTTTTCTATGTTCCTTATCCATTAACCAAACAGGATGCGTGTGTAATTGAATATCTTGCTTATATATCCTTAACAGCTCACATAATTTCCCTAAAATCCTATCTCCACAAAGATATTCCTCATAAATATTCAAAAACCATGATGCTTGGATACCATAATAATCAAATACCTTTAATAAATAGCGTATACCATAATTATGTTTTTGAGGCATTAGCAAAGTATCTGTATGATATATATCTTTTACAAGTGCATTTTGAGGATTTTCTGTATCAATTGTTATTGTCAAAAAAAGTTTCTTCATATTCTTTGCCATACAATATATAAAAGTGTGTATATTTTTCGATTTTTAATACACAAGATATCTGATACGCAACATTCATCAAAGTTGTGTTCGATAATAATACATGTATCATCCTTTTTACTTCCTTGGGAGTCGATTGTACATAATACTTCATTAATTTACTCTCAATACATGCCCATAGATGGTTCCGGTTAAATTCAATTGATTTAATCCGATATTTTTCTTTCATATTTAATAGTTTATAAATCTCCAGTTTATCATACGGACATGAAATCAAAACTTTTCCTCCTGGTTTCAGTGCTCTGTAACACTTTTCCATACATTGTCTCTGTCCATCTTTGCTTAAGTAGTAAATTAAATCCATACACAAAATCAAATCATATATTCCAGAACCTACTTCTTGATCTAAAATAGAACCGCAATAAAAAGTAACATTTTTAAATTTTTTTCTTTTGCATATTTTGATTGCATTCTCCGATATATCTAGTGCATCATATCTTTTAATATATGGATTCAAATCCAATACTCTTTCCGTAACATCTGCCGTTGCACATCCAATTTCTAAAATTGATATATCTTTTTTTCTCAAAATATTTGATATCATCTCTAAAGCAATTTCAATACGCTTTATTTGAGAAGCTCTCCAATTTATTCCCCACTTATTTCCATCTATAGTATTATATTCTTTAAACATACTATCAAAATATTGCTGGTTGAATTTCATATATATGCTTTCCACCATAGAGCCAGAACATAAAATGCCCAAATCACAAATGGCTCCTGTTCCTTTTTTGAAATATATTTTCTTAATTCCACTTCATCAAAATAACCGCATTGCTTTGAAAAAGATTCTATCTCTCTCTTTATAACTTCCCCCATGTCATGTCTATACCACTCAAAAAAAGGTAGACCAAATCCAACCTTTTTTCTTTCGATAACAGAAGTTGGTATAAGTTTCCCCACTCCCTTTTTCAATATATATTTTGCAGTATGATTTTTAATTTTATATTTTCCGGGTATAGACATACATTGTTCTACAAGTCTGTGATCCAGAAATGGTACCCTCGCCTCTACACCAACACTCATACATGCCTTATCACTACGAGCCAGGAGCAAATCAGGTAATCTAAATTTTGTTGTTACATATGTCATCCACAATAATGGATCCCTGCTCCTTTTCATGCATTCTCTATAGCTTTTACTAAAGTTATCCCATGTCTCATGAGTACCTAGTTCCTTTAAAAAGGAGCTTGAAAAAATTTTTCTTTTGTCCTGCTCGTTTACATATATCCTCGATCCCCAAAAAACCGCTTTACCATTACTACACCTCTTCATAATTTCATCATCTATGCGCGAAAGCTTGCCATTTTTTTCTATAATTTTACAAAATATTTTTACAAATACAGCCGGAATCATCATATTAATCTTTTCCAGTTTAGATATTTTTTCCCAATATTCGTAGCCTCCAAAAAGTTCATCCGCACCTTCTCCTACTTGAATAACCTTAATCCCATTTTCCTTAGCTAACCTTGCAATAAAATATTGAGCTATCATAACAGGATCTGCAACCGGATCATCCAAAATTTCACTGAAAGTCGGCAAAAAATCTAGTACATCTTTCTCCCCCAATAGCACCTCAAAAAAATCTGCGTTATAGTGTTTTGCCACCTGTCGTGCATGTGCATTTTCATTTTTATATGCCTTAACATCTTTATATCCTACTGTGAAAGTTTTCACTTCATTATTATTTTTTGAAAACAACGCCAAATTTGTAGTAGAGTCTACTCCTCCTGATAAAAATATGCCAATTGGAACGTCACTTTCCTTGCGCAGTTCCACCGAGTTTTCCATATACTTCAATATGAGTTTCTGATAATAGTCTTCTTCTCTTTTTTCTCCAGCTACATATTGAATTGCATCCCAATAAGTTTTTGTCTTAACAGTTCCCTCTATTCTTATTTCCATGTATGTTCCAGCAGACAACTTCTTTATGTTTTCAAATAGAGTATTTGGTGCTGGTACTGCAAGTAAAGAAATAAAATCATATAAAGCCTTTTTATCACATTTTCTCTCCTGCTCAGGATCTTCTAATAAAGCTTTTATATTAGAGGCAAAATTTATTTTGTTAGGCATAATGCTATAATATAACGGTTTTATTCCCAACCTATCTCGAACCAAATACATAATTTTACGTTTGCTATCCCATAATGCAAATGCAAACATTCCTACAAATTTTAAAATACAATTAATCCCCCAGTACTTATATGCCTCAATAATAACCTCTGTATCTGAATGATCTGTTTTCCAAATAATTTTCTTTTGTGCGTTTAACTCTTGCCTGATTTCCTGATGATTATATATTTCTCCATTAAACACAATATATACAGTTCCATCATTATCACACATGGGCTGATTGGCATTTTCAGATAAATCGATAATTGCCAGTCTTGTATGCACTAATCCGATTCTTTCTTCTTCAATAACTTTTATATTATGACCGTCTGGGCCTCGATCAGAGATTTTCCTCATCATCTTTTCTAACACATATGTATCTTTTAGTTTTGTATTATTCAAGCATATAGTTCCCGCAATACCACACATTACATTATCCTCAATAACTATTTAACAATATTCTAAATTCTGAATCATTACACGCTTTCTACTATATCGAAAAAGCTGCACCACACTACTCCAATCCCCATAATACCCATCACTCAAAACCACAGCCCGATCCATATCACTGGTATCATCATAAATCCCCCATCCGTCTCTCCGATAGCTCTCTACAATCCCCCTGTACGCCTCCCCCAACTCTGGCCGCATGGATTGAATCGTAGCCCCAAACAGCGGATGCGGCCTCCACAGCAGCGCCACCTCATCCCGATTCTCATAAAAAATCCGGAATACATCCCGCATCTTCACCAAATACTGCTCATTATACTGCAGCAGCGCCGTCACCGTAGTATTATAGAAGATAATCTTCTTCCAGCTCCCATCCGGCCTCCGGATAACCTCCATCCACTCCTCCGGTATCTCCAAATCCTCTTTCCGGGTACTCAGCACCTTGTCCACCTTAGGCGAACCCAGACCCAGAATCTTCTTCTCCCAGTAGGCCCTGCTGCGTCCCTGCCCCGACATGAACTCCGTCAGCACATTGATATACGCCTGCCGCATATCCTCGGACTGTACAATGACCTGGTCCGCGTACGCCACCCCCGGCACCAGGCAGAATTTCTCTATGCCCTCCAGCTCCTGCCGGTTTTGCGGATCAATCTCTCCCAAAATAAAATAAGGAACATAAACCAATTTATCGGTAAAATTCTTCAAATTTTTCGAATAAAAAAACGGATGTACGCTGGTCACGATATTGCAGTCATCGTAGGGATTATGTATAAATATCATATCCGGCCTGCGCTTCTCGAAGTCGTAATCCTCATACCAGACCACAGGCACATACTCCGGATACTGGCCTCCCTCATAGTGCTGCTCCCTGAAGCTTCCGTCCGGATTCTTGTCATAATACGGAATGGGGATTACATAGGCGTCGCATTCCGGGTCCTCATCCGCTGCTTTCCATACGCTCTCCAAGGAATCCCACATGGATGCCTTGTAAGGCAGAAACACTACTTCCCGCCGCACCTTGATATCATGAGTAAGGCTGTTGACGATACGGATATGTCCCTGGCGCAGTGTCTTGTATGTCTTGTCGGCCCTGACCGGGGCCGCGCCCTCCATTTCTGCCCCAAGGCTCTGATGAATTCCGTAGACCAGTTCGCAGTAGCTCTCCAGGAGAGGAATCGTAGCCGCCCTTTCTCCCTCTGCGTTTTCGATCAAGTCGCCCAGGGCGATGGCACCGTCCTGGCAGTCGGCCAGCAGAGACATTGCGGCAGGGATATTCTTTTTTTCGATGGCGTTTCGGATTTCCTCGTGGGCCTGTCCCAGCAGTTCCACGAATTCTTCAGCCTGCTTTTTCTGGGCTATTCTCATAGCTGTCTCCTTGCTCCCCTAGACCGACATGGGTTGAATTGTCGGAGTATATTAAATAAGGCATATTGGACATCCGTTTCGTCTCCGGAAAGGATGCTGCGGGCTGTCCCGCTTCGCTCCCGGTACGTCATACAGTCCGCCGGTCTCTGCCGTCACGCCCCAAATGCGTCTATCCGCTTTCAGGGCAGTGCAGTTCCGGCAATCGGTTCCTGCATGTTCCCAAGGTCTTGGCATACCC
>Ga0137308_101104_pt1 | contig 30865 bp, 18 predicted proteins | sample Inofrocosms_June_FD_97181 | JGI IMG/M metagenome (GOLD analysis project Ga0137308, IMG submission 97181) | Mouse cecal microbial communities from Vienna, Austria - N-Acetylneuraminic and N-Acetylglucosamine D2O microcosms_June | ecosystem: Host-associated > Mammals > Digestive system > Large...
GAATATCTTGAGGGGATAGCAGACAAGGAGCAGAATACCGAGATAAAGACCGTTGCTGATTTACTGGACGGGATTGAGGACGAAACTTTATATCGGGCATTGCTTACGGTGGACAGGCGTACCCTGCAAATTATCCTGCTGAAAATGCAGGGCTATTCCACAAAGGAGATGCCCCACTTGTGGGATTGACAACAGGGGCTATCTATGCAAGATTAGACCACTTGCGGAAAAAGCTGCGGAAGATTTTATAACCATCTAAGATTGACGGTTTTTCAATGGGCTATTGGGTGGGGGATAAAATTCCCCCGCCTAATTATTAAAATTGATGAATAAAATTCCTGTCCACAGGGAATACTAAAAAGTTTGCCCAAAATCTTGACATGGGTACAGCCACTATGGTATTCTGAAATACCCATGAGGGAATTGGAAGATTGAAAATTAAATAGCACATAGATGGAAGAATGAAATGTCAGCCAATGGATAAAGCTGACTGCCGCCGAACGTAAGTCGTCCTTTTCGACTGGCGTATGGCAGCATGGTTTTGAATCTCAAAGCCGTTACATAGCATTGCGAATCCGAGCAGGAGAAAACACTCCTGTCATTCGTGGTGCGGTGTGGCGGCTTTTTCATTTGTCCAAAAGTCAAGAGAAACCGAATCCAGAACGGAGGTGCAGGGACATAGGATTTTCTTTTCGGAGGGTAAGACAGGTATGGAAAAATGCCGCTGCACAGGAAAAATGCTCTGCGGTATTGTCCACAGAGATAGCGAGCATCGGATTGTATCAGCCACAACCCCAACCTTAAAGCCTTTTAAGAAAAGGATAGAAGAATATTAATGGATATGCTATAATTCTTGTGTTGTCCAACCTACACCCGGCAACGGGAGGAGGTGTTTCCATGGAGTTTGTCATATCTTTTATAGTCGCTGTTGCGGCTGGTGTAGCCTGCCACTACATCATCAAATGGCTTGACAGTGACTGAAAGGGCAACAAATAGCCTAGTGGGTGCTTTGCCACTATAAAAGAAAAGAAGAATCCCCAGACTGTACGCTACTACGGTTTGGGGATTCATTCTGCGTTCTCATGGAACTGTCATATCTTTTTGCCTATCGGCATTATAGCATATGCAAAAACTTTTTTCAATATGCTTTTGGCAATCTAAAAACTATCCTTATCTGGTATCAGTCAAGAACAAAATTACAAAAAGAAGCCCCTCCTCATGGATGTTAGCATCCGCAAGGAGGGACATTCTATTGTGCGTTTCTATTGCATACGCATCTTATTTTAAGATTTTAATCTTAATCTTTCCTGACTTCTTAGTGCCGTCTGTAGAAGTTGCCGTAATCGTAACGGTCTTGCCCTTTCCGGCTTTCTTGGTCGTTACCACGCCCTTGCTGCTGACGGTCGCCCATTTCTTGTTTGAAGTCTTCCAGACCAGTTTCGTGTTGGTGGTCTTCTTGCTGCCGGGGCTTACGGTTGCCTTGACGGTTACTTTCTTTCCAGCTTTCACCTTCTTGGATTTCGCCTTAAGGGTCACCTTCGTAACGCCCTTTTTCATAATCTTTATCTTGATGGTTCCCTTTTTCTTGCTGCCGTCTTTGGCTGTTGCCGTGATGGTAACGGTCTTGCCAGCGCCGGCTTTCTTGGTCGTTACCACGCCCTTGCTGCTGACGGTCGCCCACTTCTTGTTTGAAGATTTCCAGGTCAGGCCCTTATTGGTCGGCTTACTCGGAGAGACTTTTGCTTTTACGGTCACTTTCTTTCCTGCTGCAATATTCTTACTGTCAGCGGAAAGGGTAACCTTCGTCACCTTCACTGCTTTCTTGAGGGCTGCTTTTTTGGCGTTCAGCGTTGCCAACGCGCTGTTTACTTCCTGTTGCGTGGCGTCCGCTTTGGCAGCAATTTTCTTTGCGGCATTCAACGCCGTCTGGAAAGCGCTCCATGTAGAAGAAGTATATACAGATGATTTCAACGCTGAGTAATCTTTGATTGCTTTATTTAACGCATCCTTATTTACATTGCGCACAAGACCCTGCGTCGCTGCATTCAGTTCTGCGATTGCCGTATCAATCTCATTCTTAGTTACATTATTATTTTCTTCTGCAAGACGGTCCGCTATCTTCTTCATAGAAGCCAACGCTTTCTGGTATTTCTCCCAACTCTCTTTGGTGTAGGATTCCGGCTTCATGCCTGCTGCTGCGGTTGTTGCCTGTTCATATGCGGTTGTCAGCTCCTGCTTTTTCTCTGCACTGGGAATCTGCGCCGCTACCGGGGTAAGCGCTGCTCTTGCAGCATCCAAAGCTCTAGCGGCGTCCTCCGCCTCTGCTTTTGTCGCATTGTTTTTGCCGAGCACTTCTTCAAACGCATCCAGGGCAGCTTTATATTTGCCCCAGGTCAGCGGTGTATAATTGCTGCTTGGCAAATTTTCTGCTTTGGCTTCCGCCAACTTCTGATCCAACTCCGCTTTCATCGCCGCTGTAAGTTTATACTCGTCTTTAACCGCAAGCGCATCTATTTTCTCCTGAAGCGCTGCTGCCGCCGGAGCATAGTCTTCCAGCCTCTTAGCATGTTCTGCTTTCGCTGCCAGCAACGCGGTCTCCAAATCTCCCCAGGTTGCATCTGTATAAGCTTCTTTGTATGCTTCCAATGCCTGCGCGTCTGCGATTGCATCCTCTAATACTTTCTTATCGCCGCACAATTTCAGAGCTGCCCCTGCACTCTCCGGCAGGCTGCCAACTGCCTCTGTAATTGCTGCCTGCGTTGCATTGGCAGTTTCCAGCACGGCCGTAGCTGCCTCAAGCTTATCCTGTAATGCTTTCCAGCTTGTTTCTGTATAATCATTTGCTTCAAGAGCGTCCATTTCATCTGTTATGGCATTTATCTTATCTCGCAATGCCACGATACTTACGAGCTTACTCTCCGCATCTTCCAGAGCGCTCTTTGCATCTGCAACAGCCTGCGCGCTAGTCGGTCTGTCAACCTGCGCCTGCGCTGCATGAAGGGCTTCTGTCAAAGCGGTCCAGCTTGCCGATGTGTAATCACGCTCCTTGAGACGCTTATCTTTCAGTGCGCTAATCGCATTTTCCAAATCAGTCGTTGGAATATCAAGCTTATAAAATACGCTGCACTTAAAAGTAATATTCTCTGTTTTTTGGGCTTCTCCTTCGCCAATCGTAATTTTAGCTGTCAACTCAGCTTCTTTTACCGTCTCGTCCCCTTGCTGAGGAATACTAACCGTACCGTCGGCGCTATTAACAACATCATTGTCCGAAGATTCCCAGGAAATCTTTGCATCGCCATAAGCAGTTTCCGGAAGCGTAATCTTTCCTTCGGGAGCAGTCAAATTGGTTATATTCAAGACAACGCTTCCGTCGTCTTCAACCCTTGCTCCAAGCGCTTCGATAACGTCATCCTTAGCGTATTTCATGGCAAGCGTACTGCGGTAAGCATAAATCTCCGCTATATGCTCCTGTGCAAGAGCTGCATTGTAAATACGGAAGTCCCTGATGGAACCTTTATAATCCTTATCTTTGTTACTAGGATTTTTGCCATAGCTGCAGTTACCGATATATGCGGCCCGGGTATTCGGGTCGGCATCCCACATTTCTTTTACGGTATGCGCAACGTCTTTCGCGCCGACTTCCTCTCCATTCACATAAAGCGTAAGATTGGTGCCGCTCAACACGCAGACTACATGATGCCAGGTATCCTGCTCCGCCGCATCTACCGAAATGTTAGATGCGCCGCTCCAATATTTGGGGTTCATGCTGGCAACTAACTTGTTGTTGTCATATGTGTTGACATAGAAGAAATGTGCATCTGTTTTACTGTTGTCGCCAAAACCATCTCCAGAACCAATACCAAATGCATTGGACTTAGCGCCTCGCGCATCTTTTGCCCAGAACGCAAATGTCATATAATCGGAAACAGGCAATTCATCGGGAAGCGTAATACAGTTTTCTAATGCGTTCCCACCATTGAACGTCGCGCCGTTTTCCCGGTTGAACGTTACGCTCTCTGCCGCTGTGCCGTCCATACCGTTGCCGGATGCGTCTTTCGCCTTGTCGGCGCTGCTATCCATCGGATACCAGGCAGCAAGGGCGTCGCCCATATCCTTGAAGCTCTTTATGACAAGAACTTCTGACGCCTGCTTGAGCGCCGCGGTTGCCGCATCTACTTGTTCTGCGTCTTCGTCTTCTGTTCCCTGTGTTTTCTTGACTTCCTCTGCGGCCTCCAATTTGGCTTTCATAGCCGCCAGGCTGTCTGCCGTATAAATATTTTCAGCCTTTGCCTTGTTGTATTGGGCTTTCGCCTCCGCATAAGCCTCATCAAATTCTATAAAAGATACGCCGTCGGCTTCTAATACTGTTAAGCCGGAAAATATCTTTGTCATCGTACTGGAACCATACTGAATCTTTGCATTCAGTGTGACAACAGCCGGCCCTTTTCCTTTGGAGGGGCGCACTACGCTGCCGTCGGCCCTGATTGCCGGATCGGAAGATTCCCAGGTAATCTTCAAGCCCTGTACGGTCTTACCATCGCTGGTCTGCATTTCCGTCGGAAGGTTCAGATCTTCTGTAATCTGAGCCTTATCTAATGTCTCACCCGATTGCAGGCTTAATTCCAGGTTGTCATAAACATCCTGCACCGGAGCGTTGCACAGCCTGTCGTTGGCAATTTTCTGGATGTCCGCTTCTGTCAGCAGGCCGTGATATACCTCAAAATCATCAAATGTCGCTTTGTAGTCATCATCCCCCCAGGAAGCACGGCCTAAATAATTGTTCTGCGCAACCAACTGGGAAGGCTTGACAATTCCATTTACCGTTCCTACCAGCACGCCGTCCAGATACAGCTTCGCCGTGTCTTTTGAGCCGTTGGTAACAATTGCTACATGCGTCCATTGGCCGATAGGCGTGTAAATATTTTTATCATTGTTGTCCTTTGCCGTAAGATTTGCTACCGTCTTAGCGCCAATCCGGTATTCCATATCCATCAAATCATTTCTATTAATCAGTCCCAGATGGCCCTGCGGATTGGTTTGCCCTACTTGCGTCGCATGCAGAACCATAGCAAAGGAATTGCCGTTTTTCTCACGGTTAATAAACATAGAAACCGTGAAATCATCCTGCGTAATCTTGCTGACCCCGTCTGCACCAGTGAGCTGCAATAAATCATCTGGCAGTTTCACATTGGAGGAACCATTGCTGCCGCCTTTTAATTTAACGCCCTTACTGCCGCCATCGACGCCAGCCACGTTCTGCTCTACATTGTTAAACGTAGCGTCTGCATGATTGCCTGTCTTGTCTGCCGCGGGATTGGCGCCGTCAAATGTATACTGTGCAAGCAGATAAGCATGTTTTACATGCACTTTCGCCTTTGCCTGCCCGCCGGTTGCAAACGTACCTGTCACTTCCAGAGGCGCACCGTCCGCCGTCTCTGTGTTAAAGTCAAATTTATCGAAGTCCCAGGTAACTTCTGTCGCTACCGCTTCACTCATGCCTTCATAAGAAGCTTTCACCGTTGTCGGCAGAATAGGGTTCTTACCAACTATCGTTTTTGTCTCAATCGTCTCTGCCTGGCCAATAAATGCGGCTTCTTTATACTGAACGATATACTTGAGGGTTTCTCCAGCCGCCGGCAAATCTGCACTTTCTGTAGCTGCAGTGTCGGCCGTACCATTTCCATCCGTGTCCCAACCGGAGTTTTCTGCATCAAAAAGATATGTCTTACCTCCGATACTCTTAGGTGTAAAGAGCGCGGTATCCATAGTTTTTGAAATGCCTGCCACTTCCTTTGTTGAAGTCGAATATTCTGCCATAGACGTACCATCCGCAGCCTTATATTCCACTTGCAGCGTTGCATAACCAGACTGCCAGTGAATCTTATGGTTGGTAATCGTAAAGTTAGACCGCCCTACATAATAGCTTTCAATAATTCCCTGATTATATTTTCTAAATCCATTTGCCTTTGTCCCCACTTCATTGACGTTTCCGTTGGGATCTGTCACAAACGCCCGGTATGTCCCGGGAGTTGTACTGGAATCCATCTCTATGCGTACATGGTATTTGCTTACGCCGTCATAAACTGCTTTTCCATTGCTTGACGGATCATTTGCAGCGCCACCGCCGCTTCCGTCGCCTGCCCTTACGTTAAAAAATCCCTGAGATTTCTTGAAATGCAACATAGCGCCGCCATTATTCCAGATATTGTTGTTATTGTCAAGGACAGAATCCGGGTAGATAAATGCGCCGTCTGTCACATCGCCTGTCGTCGTGATATCAAATTCACTGATAATCTTACCCTTATACTGTCTGGAAAGTTTATGCAGGCCGTCGGTTCCGTTCTCCGTATGGGCAGCTGTTACCACCTCATCAATCGCCTCGTCACACTCATACACATGAACGGTTGCCGTCACTTTCGCATTCTCTGCCGGCAGCCCTTTTGCCGTTCCCTGTACGGTATTATCGCCAATAACCCATTTCTTTTCCGAAATATCTTCCCATTCCACATTCACGGGGAGCGTGTAGTCTTCTACATTCGTACTTGCTATAAGCTGTTTGGGAAGAATTGGCTGATTGCCCTCAATCGCATAAATGGTATCCGGCGCTGTAACAGATTGTGGCTCTGCTTTTTTGTAAACCAGTGTTATCACATTGTCAGCAGCATTTTCTTTCACTTCCGCTATCGTCATAGTACTTGCTGATTCGTCATGTACATAGACGCCTGATTCCGTTTCGAACTGCTTTTCGTCCTCAGCAATCTCATATGTATATGGGGAGGCAACCTTCACCATTTCTATCGTTTTCGCTTCTTTTAATTCATTGTTACTTTGATCCAGATACTTTACGGTCACCGAACTCTTTTTGGAAGTTATAACTTTGAGTGTCGGCGCATTTGCCGGTATCTCCGTATCAGACGCCGTCTTTAAACCGCTTACTTTAAATCCGCCTCTTACCGTCTGTAATCTCAGGACAATACTGGCCAATCCTTCTGTATTTACTGCGTTCTTTATTGCTCCTGTTACATCGAAGGTCTTTGCGCCAAGGCTATTGCCTGCAATATTTTCCTTACTCCAAATTGTTGCATTTTTTTCATATCCATTGACTGAAGGAATATCCTTTAGATTGCCTGAATTGCCCTCAGATCCTGTCAACGACCAGGATGTGGGATTGGCTGTCTCATAGAGAGCCGCTTTGGTCCATCCGCTGTTAAGGTTGCATCCCTCTACATTGGCAACATTAATGGTCAGAATGGCGCTATCTATCTCTTCCGCTTTCACATTTTCCGGCAGCTTAAATTGAATTCCTGCCGCACGGTTGTTGCCACAAACAGAAGGACCTCCTCCATATGTCGTGCCATTCACGCCTGCGCCCTTATTCATATTTCCTGTGTCGTTATTTTCTGAAGTCGTTATAAATGCTAATTTACCACTCTGATTGGCATCATTGTTAGCGCCAGACTCAAATCTCTCCAGCACTAAATCATATTCGCTATCCCCTGCCGCCTGCACCGGCGTCAAAGTCCCCAAATTCACTCCTGTAATCACCATTGCAGCGGTCAGGATCCATGATAATAGCCTTTTTCCTTTCCTCATCTTCTTTCTCTCCTTCTTTACTGTTACAGTTTCGCAGTTACTTCGTCCCTTTCGCTGTAAAAACCTCCTCCTTTCTAATTCCTTCCGTGAATCTCCCATTCTGCCCGCGTTTGCCAGAATCTTCACGGAAAATTTCCAGCTCCCTTCAATTGCTATATTACATTTTACTTCCTTTTAGTATAATTTGCAAGTGCTTTTAGTAAAAGTTTACCAAATTTTTGTGGCTGTTTTTTCAAATATTGGGAATCCTACACAAGGAGAAAATACATGAAACAGAACAAAGCGGACAAGTCCGCGTCAACTCCCTAACCCCCTCAACCATGAGGGACCTGGCTACTTTGCCGCGCCGATTGCAGTCGCTTTAGCGACTAATATTGCACAAGTGCGCATATTATTTTTGTCTTATAGGAAAGGCACTTTCACTCATTAGCGTGACAAGGCCTTCCCTATAAGACAAAAAAGAACCAGGATAAAGAAGAATCTTCTTCCACCTGGTTCTTTTATTACTAAGTTCCATTTTTTCTAAAACAGCTTAAAATCGAAATCGAATTCTATCACATTTTCCTGAAAATGTTTACTAAAGCGAAAGGACTCCGCCTAAGCGGACTGCCTTCCATACTATTCTAAGTATACTTCTACGAGAACAGCGAAAGGCACTCTTCCAAAAGGGACTCCGCGAACACTTTGCGTCCATCCATCTGCCTCACCGCAAAATCAACGCCATACGCTTCTACAAATCCATGCGGCGCAAGGCCCACATCGGCATCCCTGAGCATGGGGATGTCAAATTCACTATCCCCAGCTGCAATCACAACATCCGCATGTATGTATTCCCGAAATCTCTGAACCGCCTTTCCCTTATTTAAGTCCCTTGGAACCACGTACACCTTCTCCCCATTGTGAAATACATCCACCAGCCCCGTATCTAAAACTTCGCGCAAATCATCGACTGTCTGTTTGGGCTGGCTGCACTTTGTGAACACAAACAACCGCTCGATAAACCGCAGCTCAAACTTCCTGCGCGCGTCTTTTTCCAAGATATGTATCGCCTTTTCCAGCTCCCCCTCACTTCTGCCAATCAATGCAAGCGACGACTGATACCAGGAATCGTCCCTTTTGCCATCAGCCAAAAGAATGCCGCCATTACAGACCAATGCATAAGGAAATGCACCCACGCCCAAATCAATGCGCCGATACTGCTCGATACTTCTTGTGGACGTTGGCACAACCAGCATTTTCTCTCTTACTTGCTGCAAAAGCTGATAGGTATCTCCCGTGATAAATGAAATTTCCCTGCCCTGATACATTTCTACGCTTCTCTTGACAGGGCCAATCTCATGTTTATAGGAATAAATGATCGTATTGTCTAAATCTGTATGAAAAACTACCATCTTTATTGCCTCCAAAAAGGCCGCCGCACAAACGGGAAACATACGACATTCATCCTCTTTGACCATTATGAATATCTATGCATTCCTGCTCGCTGCGACAGCCTGTTCTGTCATTCTGCAGCCATGCAGCCTATTTTCTTGATACAATTGCCTTGCGGATAAGGTCAACCGGAATAATCAATAACGCCAACAGCATGGACACAAACAATGCTTTGACACTCAAGATGGTTGTGCCGAATACCTCGCCGCCAATCTGGATAATCACCGTCTGCATAATAAAGATGGCGCCCATCACCAGTACGAAGTTCTTATTCTCTCCGATATGTTCAAAGAGATTGAACCGTTCCGACCTGGTATTTAAACTGTTGAGGATAATGGAATAGATGAAGAAGGCAAACATAAATGTCTTCTCATACAATTCCGGGTTCGCACAGCCAGCCGGCGTCACAAAATCTGTAATGCCGCCAATATTTTCTAAGATAAGAATTGATCCTAAAGTAATAAAAATCGAGCTTGTCCCAATCGCGGACTTAATGTACCCGGTAAGGATATTGTCTGTCCGCAATGCCGGCTTGTCCTTCATATAACGGTTAAGAATCGGCTCTCCGCCAAACGCCATCGCTGCCAAAGTGTCCATTATCAGATTAATCCACAAAATCTGCACAATGGAGAACGGCTCCGTCCAGCCAAGCACCGGGGCAATAATATTCATCAACAAGGTACTGATATTGACGGTAAGCTGGAAAATCAGGAACTTGCCAACGGACTTCGCCATCGTACGGCTGTTCAGCACGCAATCCTTAATGGACGTCAAGCTGTTATTTAAAATGACAACGTCGCCCGCCTCCTGCGCAACGGCTGTACCGTCGCCCATTGCAAATCCAATATCCGCCTGTTTCAATGCCGGCGCATCGTTTACGCCGTCGCCCGTCATGCCGCAGACATTCTCAAGCTGCTGTGAGATAGACACCAGACGTTTTTTATCCAGAGGTTTTGCTCTGCTGACAACGCGCAGATGGGGAAGCTTTTTCTTCAATTCCTCATCCGACATCTCCTCAAGTTCCTCATGTGTGAGCACAACGTCTGTATTTTCATCCTTTAAAATGCCTGCTTCCTTGGCAATCGCAACGGCAGTCTCTTCCGCATCGCCGGTAACCATCACAACCTGGATGCCCGCGCTGTTCAAAATCTCTACCGTCTCCACGGCGTCTGTCCTTACATTATCACGCAGGCAGAGCACCGCCATTAATATCGTTTTCCCATCTGTAATCTTAGCCACGGACAAAAGTTTCATCGTCCGCTTTGCCTGGGCTATCATCTGTGCTTCCACTGCCTTTTTGTCCGCAGCGGAAAACGCCTGAACCTGCCCATCCGGCGCCATATAATGGGTTACTTTGTCTAATATATTCTCCGTTGCGCCTTTCCAGTAGACGCTTCCATCTTTCAAGGTTACGGTCGCGCACTTCTTCTCGGAATCAAACCCACTGATTTCCTGTACCTTGTCCTGGCCGCTCGCGGATGCGTCGTAGCCGAGATTAAGCGCGTAGGTAAGCAGCGCGCGGTCCATATTGTTGCTGCCGATGGCTTTTCCTTCTGAGACCTTGGCGAGATTATTGAGCGTAATTGCCTCCATAAATTCACTGCTTTGTATGGAATCTGTGAGATTGCCCGCACCGGTAATGAATTCCACAAGCGAAAGATTTCCCTGTGTTATCGTACCGGTTTTATCACTGAACAATACATTCATATACGCGGAATCTGAAAATGCCGCTTTATGGCTTACCAGGATATTCTTTTTGTACATGGACTCCGTATTCATGGACTGCACAAGGCTGTTCATCATCGGCAAACCTTCCGGCACCGCCATAATAACAATCGAAGCCATCAACATCACAGCCTCGGCAACCAACAGCAGTACAGACACCACGCTGACTGCTTCGTTCGCCCGGAAAATCGAAAGCGCCACATGCAGCACGCCGGCAATTGCCGCCGCCGATACGCCGAGCTTGCCGATACCTGCCGCCACCACTTCAAGCTTTAAACTGGAAGTATCCTTCCGCTCGTCCTCCTCATTGTCATCCGTCAATGCTTTGTTAATCTTTCCCAGCTCTGAGGCATCGCCGATAACCGTCGCCACCATATAACCTTCCCCGGAGGTGACAACAGAACCCATGAAGACCTTGCTTGCAGACGCGTAATCCGTAGATTCCGCATCCGCCATATCAGAAGCCGCCGTCTTGTCCTCATCCCGCGACTCTCCATTGAGCGCCGCCTGCGACACCTTAATCTTTCCCTCAAACAGCAGGCCGTCAACCGGAACTTTATCTCCCGCCTGCACAAGAATCGTATCACCTTTCACAATTTCACTCGTAAGAATATTAATCAATTTGCCGTCCCGCATAACCTTGGCAAACGTTTTGCTGTATTCCTCCTGCAAAGCTTCGCTTCGCGAGCTGTTCCTGTATTCAGACAATGTGCTGAAACCAGTGGCAAGGCCAATTGCCAAAATGATGCTGATAATCTCCACAACATCATTTTCACCCGCCATTGCCGGTACAAACATGCCCAATACGGCAAGCGCAATTTTAAGCACCAACGCCGCGCATAACACCTTAATCCAAATATCGTTAAAGGCGCCGATGAACATTGACCAGAGAGATTCCGTCTCCCTTTTAGCCAGCTCATTCGTGCCAAATTCCTGTTTGCTCTTATTGACCTGGGAATCAGAAAGTCCCCGCATCAATTCCTCTTTGTTTATATTATTCATTTTAAAACAAATGACCTCCTCTTTCAGTCGTCTATAAAAAGATAAAGGAGAGAGAAACTACCTGATAGCTTCTCCCCTCCCCGAGATTCGCACGCTTTACCAAAAAATACCCACACGTTTCATAAAAGAATTCCTTCTTTTACATATATCTTCTGATTAACTCATTCAGCCCGGGATCATTCGTTCCCTGGCCGATGGCGTTGAACTTCCACTCCCCATTGTGCCTGTATACCTCGCCAAATATCATAGCTGTCATTCCAGAATAATTGTCCGTGAGGTTATATTTACACATTTCATTGTTATTTCTTGCATCCACAAGGCGGATAAATGCATTCTCAATCATTCCAAAATTCTGCCGCCTCTTTACCGCCTGATAAATCGTAACTACAATCACAATCCTGTCGTAATCCTGCGGCACTTTCGACAAATCAATGACAATCTGCTCATCATCCCCGTCACCGGCTCCCGTAAGGTTATCGCCCTGGTGAATGACCGTTCCCGAAGGATGCCTGAGATTTCCAAAATATACCAAATCATCTTTATGCGCCAGTTTCCCATTTTTAAGCAATATGGCGGAAGCATCGCAGTCAATCGCCTGCGGCTCTGAGGAAAACATCGACTTCAAAAAACCGCCTGAAGGCTTCTGCACCTCATCCCAGCCAAGGCCCACAATCACATGTGCCAGCCCCGCATTATCTTTGGACAGACTAACTTTCTGCCCTTTCTGTAAACTAATCGACATTTCTTATCCTCCTATTCTACCTCAACGCCATAATTGGCGCATAACGCTGCCAGACCGCCCTGGTAGCCGCTGCCGATGGCGTTAAATTTCCATTCGCCGCCATTTTTATAAAGTTCGCCGAATACGGCCGCCGTCTCAATCGAGAAATCCTCTCCGAGGTCGTACCTTAATAGCTCCTCGCCGGTAGCCTCATTGTAAATGCGCACAAACGCATTGTTCACTTGCCCAAAATTCTGCCTTCTCGCCTCAGCTTCATAAATTGTCACCGTAAATGCTATCTTCGTGATATTCGCCGGAACAGCCGACAGATCTACTTTTATTTGTTCATCATCTCCATCGCCGACGCCCGTGAGATTATCTCCCTGGTGCTGTACGCTGCCCGATGGGTGCGTCAGATTGCCATAAAACACAAAATCTCTGGAATCCAATACTCTCCCTGCATCCGTAAGCAAAAACGCCGCCGCATCAAGGTCGAAATCTCCACCGGTATCGAACGCGTTTACGTCCCACCCTAACCCGACTACAACCTTAGACAGCCCCGGATTTCCTTTCGTCAGACTGACTTTCTGGCCTTTCTGTAAATTCACTGGCATCCGTCGTCACCTCCTACGCTACTTCTATTCCATAGTGTCCGCATAAAGCCGCCAGACCACCCTGGAAACCGCTGCCAATCGCATTAAATTTCCACTCGCCATTGTGCCGGTAAAGCTCGCCTACCACCACGGCCGTCTCAATCGAGAAATCCTCTCCGAGGTCATAGCGTATAAGCTCCGTATTTGTCGTTTCATCCACAAGCCGGATAAATGCATTGGAAACCTGGCCGAAATTCTGCCGCCGCGTCTCCGCTTCATAAATCGTAACTGTAAAAGCAATCTTCTCCACATTGGCGGGAACCTTTGTCAAATCAACCTGAATCTGCTCATCGTCTCCTTCTCCTTCGCCTGTAAGGTTGTCTCCCTGATGGTTCACAGCCTCGCTTGTATGGTTGAGATTGCCATAGAAAATAAATTCCTTTTCTGTGGGGCACTTGCCGTCGGCTCCCAGCATAAATGCCGCCGCGTCAAGGTCGAAATCTGCTCCTGAATCAAATGCATTGACGTCCCAGCCGAGCCCGACCATAATGCTTTTGAGCCCAGGATTACCTTTTGTTAAGTCTACCTTCTGTCCTTTTGATAAATTAATTGGCATAGCTTACCCTCCTAAACGTTATGTGAATTCCTTATTACTCGTGTGACTGCTGCATTTTCACTTGTACTGTATCTTTGTAATTATTATAATTATTTTTATTTATGTCTCTTTTAATTATTATTGTAACTCCTGTGATTTCTATTCATTCCACAACGGGATAATATCTATCTCCTCGCAGAAGGCATATGGTACTCCCGCCGGAAGTCTTCTTTTATCGCTTCAAGCCTTACTTTATCTTCTTCCCGCTTCTTCTTCGCATCCTCCTGGATTCTCTTCGTCTCCTCGATACCGCTGGTAATTGTCCGCCAGGTATTCTCTAATGTCTCAATCTGGATAGAACTTCCTGACGCCAGCCTTGCCGTCATCTTTGAAGTCTCCACCGAATTCTGAGCGTTCTTGATCAACATTTCATTCGTCTTCTTGTCAAGCGCAGCCATAGACTCTGCCTGAATCTTCTGCCGTTTCAGCAAAATCGCCTGTGCAAGCGCCTGCTTAAATATTGGAAGCGTTACAATAAATGCTGAATTAATCTTCCTTACCAGGTTATAATTGCTGAATTCCATCGTTTTAATCATCGGAATCGACTGCATGGCAACATTTTCTGCAATGCGCAAATCCTGCGTACGCTGCTCCATCATCATTAACGCCTGGTTGAGGCTCGTAAGTTCAAACTGAATCGACTGGTCGCCGCTCTGCTCCAAATCCTGCTGTCTCTGCGCAATATAAGCCTCAATCTCGCGGCATGCCTGCTCTCCTGCCAGGATATATTTCACAAGCTCATGGTAGTAGTTGACGTTTGCCTCAAACATCTGGTTGAGCTTGCGGTTCGACTGCTTAATCTCAGATTCGTAACCTTTGAGCTGAACATAAATTTTATCAATCTCTTCGCCCATCGTATGATATTTGGAAAGAATCTTTTCTAACTGCTTCTTGAGATTGCCGAATAATTTGTCTAAAAATCCAGGATTATCCCGAATCTCATCTATGTCAAACTTATCCATAATCTTCGCCAGAATCGTCAACATCTCGCTCGTCTCATTGAGCTGTGACATATCCATGCCGTTTAAGACAACGTCGGAAGCCTTGGAAATCTCCTCTGCGGCGTCCGCCCCGAATGTGACAATCGTCTCCAGGTTGTTCACCTCTATCGTACTCACGATACGGTCAACCTCCTCAGAATTGACAAGTTCGGCATTCATCTGCTCCCTGTCGGCAACAATATTATACTCCTGAACCACCTCGATCTCATTCTTAGGCTCCGGTGTCTGCGCTGCCGCAGGCGCTGCTGTAGTTGCTGTTTTGCTAAAATCAAGTCCCATAATCAATTACCTCTCTTGAATATAATGTCACGCCAGCTTTGGCGCGTGCTGCGTAACGGAAGGCTATGCAAATCGGGCACCTGTAAATCATAGACGTATTCCCCAATCTGATGCTCCTCCATTATTTTCTTGTTAAAATACTTCTCAATGCTCTGATAACCCGTCGGTACAAAAAATACAATATCAAAACCTATCTGGTTTAAAAATGCAACCAAGATGCTGTCCTCAAGTGAAATCACCGTCTCCGTGGCGTTGATATAGATGAGCTTGGGATTCCTCTTCGTAAAATCAAATTTCTGAATCATCCTCACAATATCTTTGGGGAGGTTGAGCACCGTGGCTATCACGGTATATTCCGTGCCATTCTGCCCGATTCCTTTGATTAACCTCTGCTCGATGATGGCTTGTAATTTGTCTAACATAAATTCCTGCATATCCTCCCGCAGGATTCCATATTTATAACAGGGATGGTCTTTTATTTTCGCTCTCAACAGGCGGCCGTTTTTATAAAATTCCGCAGCGCACGACTTTACTGGATTTGCCGCCGTCGGCTCGATATAAGGCGCTTTCTGTATGAGAATCGTGTCTTCTGTCAGCAGTTCCCGGATGGACGTCCAATACTGCGGCAATTGCCCATGTTTCACGCCGGACACTTTAGAAAAGATCACCGGCACATTGACCACCCCATCCACTGTGCTGAACCCGGGACGGTACTTAAGCTCCTGGTCCCACAAAATCTTAATCTCTTCATACATGGTCTGCAAACTGATAATATTTGCCTTGCCATACTGCTGATCCCGGTATAAACCGGAATCCTGGTACATGAGCGTATCTAATTCCCGCTCGGCATGATAAGCCGCGGTTGCCATCGTCACCTGGGAAGACTCCCCGGGAAATTTATCAAGCGCCAGCGATTCCGTGTAATTCACATCGTATAGAAGATCGTCCGTAAGCATACACTTATGATTCAAATTCGGGCACAGAATCAGCACATCCGCCGGCAGCCGCGCCAGAAACCGCAGAAACATACTCTCATTCTCATTCTTGCAGCCTCCAAGGTAAATGAAACATGCTATTTCCGGGGGCGCCCAGTTAGAAAACAACATTGGCATATACCGTTTAAGCCAACAGAGAAGATACACCGCTTTATTGGTAAGTTTATTGAGGCTACTGCCCCCAGCTTTCGCCTCCAGCAAAATCACATCGACAAATGACTTCACCATAATCCTTTGCAGTTCAAGGTTGGGCGCATATTGGATGTTTGCAGAAAGATCCATTATCATCTGGTCCTGCCTGCTATATTGATTCCTGCGAATACCGGCAATCTCCTCCGGCGTCGGCCTGCCAATCTCCTGATTGACAATTGCAACTTTACGCTTGGCATTTTTTAACGCCAACTGAAGCTGATAGAGTTCATTGGTGTAGGTAAGTTTATCCTCCACCCCATTAATGCGGATAAAACAATTATAATACAGTTTGGGATCGCTGCCCCGCGCCAAGACGCTCTCCCTCACATCGTCAAGTCCCTCGCCTCTGATCCAGGCGTTGGTACAGTTCAAAAGCTCCGGCTTCGTCCCATATAATCTCTGATTATTTAATTCATTCTGCAAATCCTCACGGACTTTTTTCAGACAAAATCCCGGCGGAAATGCTTTCATACCAACCATCTGGAGATTATCTGACAATGCAGAAGACGGATCAACTTTTAAATAACCGGCGTCTCCATGATATTGGAGCAATATTACGTCGCATCCGGCGTTTGACAAAATGGAAATCAGCATCAATTCATAATTACTGATATCGCCTTCATATAAAATCTTCGGGACAGTATTAGCCCCTAACTGATTTACAATTCTTTCAAACTTGTAGTACAGCCAGCACATAAACTTGATATATGCATTTTTGAGCATATTTTCCGTCTTACCGGCCTTCCGCAAAGAATCAAGGCAGTCATAGATGGATGCCGCTACGTTCTTCCTCTGGTATTCGTTCATCCGCGGCAGCCATTTTCGCAGGCTTGCCTCTATAAACCCTAGGCTCATTTGAAAATCCATACCCATGATTTCACCGTAGTACGACAAGTTCTTTTCATCGGGATTGGGGATTTTCCCTTCAATAACCACGCCTGACTTGCGCGCCAAGTCATAATATTTGCGGATGAATTCTTCTATTTCCTGTGAATGTCCATTCACCCGATAAAAATAAATTCCCTTATCCTGCCTGCCGTTCAGCTCGGCAAAATAATCGCTGAGTTTACGAATTTTGGTACGTTTCAGCATGGAGCGTTCTCACCTTCAATATCTGTTCATTTTATGTTTATACATGACAAATCCCAGGCATGAGCCGACAACCCCACCCACAATGTGGGTCAGGTTCGAGACATTATCTTTGATAAATACACCCTGGAAAATCTGCTGTCCGATATAGATTACCGCCACCAGAATAAAAGTCAGCGGAATCTCGCCCTCTTTAATCGAGGTAAGGGAAGACAGCAAAATCAGGGCAAACACAACGCCGCTTGCCCCCAACAGCCGTACTCCCGGAAATAATATGAAATGAATCACGCCGGTCACCAGCGCTGTCGTCAAAATCACAAACAATAGATTGGAAGAACCGTATTTCTCTTCCAGCAATGGCCCGACAACGAGTATCAGCATGATATTGCCAATAAAATGTTCCCAGCCGGCATGGCCTAACACATGCCCAAAAAAGCGAATGTACGTAAAGGGGCTTAACAGCGAAGAGCGATACACGCTGAATAGCAGATTGGTGGATGCTTTCACTGTCACCTGATCCAGAATCAGGACGATAAAGCATACGATCGTAAATCCTAAAATGACAGGCGCGTTAAACGTCACCTTGAACCTTCTTTTGTTACTGTCCATCATCCTTCTCTCCCTTGATATTACTATGCACTCTATACTATCATATCTTATAAAAATTTACAAGTTTCGCTTCCGGCAGCTATTTCCTATAAGATAATAAAGCCAGTTTGGACACAACCGTATAGAGTGCCCAAACTGGCTGAAAATTACCAAATATTTATGTTTGACAACATCTTGTGAAATGACTGCGCATCACCGCCGGCCGTTATCTGGTACTGAGAAAGAAATTCCTGCCCGGCTTGTTTCAACTTTGCACTGATATTCTCGGGCATTCCGTTCTTGTCTTTTCTGCTTCTTTCTATTTCCCCTATAACTCCTTGTACAGCTTCCTCCATTTTTTGTAATTTATCTCCTCTGTTCCCAGATGATTTTATATATTGTAGCCTTTTCCTGTAATCCTTTTCCACGATATCTTCCGCTTCCCGTGCATTATGAAGCCAATCTTCATATCCATCGCAAATTTGCCTGTATGCATCATCTAATGCCTGTAAGTCTTCCTCTTTCGTCAATTGGCGATATCCCGTCTCACTGTCGGGATCACTTACATAACATACCCTGGAACCATCTTGATACCCTTTGACAATTTTATCGTATTCACTGGCATACGCTTCAAATATAGCGCGTGCCTGGCCATCCGCAGTCAAACTGTCCTTGCCGCCTTTTTGTATTCTGCCTAAAAGCACATTGACATGGCTTGTCAGTATCTTTGCCTCTTTCAGATCACTGTCCTCTTGCTTGTGCATACCCCATGTGATCTTTTCACTTTCTGCAAGATTACTGCGAAATTTTTCTTTTCCTTCTTCTGAAATCGTCACCTCTACAGGATCACTTTTTAATATGTTTAAATACTCCTGCACTTCCGGCTTGTTAGACATGAACCCTTCATTGTCTCCGCGGAAGGAAACGGATGGATATGGTGTGTTTGGTGATATTTTCACTTTTCTTCCCCCCTCTATTTCATTTCGTACATTGTCAACTCATAATCCCCATAATAATATGATATATAATTGGAACCAATTAATTGCTCATAATCATAGAAATAGTTAAAATCCAAAATATCTACTAAATCCCCTGAATTAGGGTCAATCAACACTCTTACACTATTAAAATCTCCAACATATGTATTTTTTACATATGCACCTGTACCAATACAATTTATATTATAAATCTTATCCCCATAAAATGAGAGACATAACAAAGGTCCTTTACCAACTTGCATTGCAGGCCTTGTAGAGCTAAGATAATATGCAACACATGGCTTTATGTTACTGGAATCAGAGTTAAGCACCTTTACAATCTTATTTTTATCAATTGATATATCATACAACTGTGTACCAGCGCTATTTTGTATATTTTTATAGTATGAATAACTTGGATCAATCTCATGGCCATTTACATAGTTAATTGTGCCATTTTTATTTGTCTGGTAAAAGATATTTGCAGACTCGCAAATTCCTAATACGTCAGCAGCCGGATCAGAAGACAAACTACTCAACTTTGTAAAATTAACCGTATACTCTTGCTCCGCCGAATAACTTGCATCCGCAGATTCTACTTTAAAATAATATGTTCCCGGATTTAATTTATACACATCCGTATCTTCTCCAAAACTCATTAATCCTGCCGATTCTCCATCTTTAGCAGCAAGGGTTAAGCTATAACTTGCTTCGGTTGACAAAGAATACCGCATCATAATCGGGCTTGATACCGTGACTTTATAATAATCTACATCTAATGGGGTGTCTATCACTCCAACTATATCTGTGTTAAATTCTGCCGCAGTCGCTAATGTTGGCAAATCATTCACTTCATTTTCTACATCTCGTGAACTTTGATAATATGCAAATGCATAATTTCCTGTTCCCTCATATCCGCCGACAGCAAAAAAATAAATCCCCGCTTCCATCACTTGAGTATAATATTCTGTTACCCCTGCACCTGCTGTACCGCTTCCTCCTATCAAATTCAATTTGGAATCGTCTAGAGAAAACACATACAAATCAGCGTCTAATGAATTTACCATCTGTAAAAGAATGGTTACCTTGCTTTTTTCCTCAAGTTGAAAAGCATACCAGCGCATTTCCCCTGCTGTTGCAATAGTTCCTTGAGCAACTATATCATTTGTTACAATATAAGCATTATTAGGATCCGTATTCTCTACAACTGCCCTTGACTGACGTAATGGTTTCCCATCATATATCGTGTACTCACTGCCATTATACGGATGTTCCATTTGGTTAAATGAATTTTCTACTTCCCCGGTAGGTTCAACCTCACTCCCATCATCAGACATTGTGAAGTATTCCACATCTTTGTTTAAATCTGTTGGTCTATCAATTCCTTTATTTTCTGCCCTTACAATTCCGCCATTAACTGAAAACAGCATAGCTAATGCTAACATTCCGCTTAGTATCTTTTTACCCTTCATGGCTTTCTCCTCTCTTTCTTTAAATAAAGTTAAACATTTATATATCGAACAATATGTAAATCCTCCTTCTGCCCTCCTCCCCTCAAACTTGAAAGTAATCTAACGAGATTACTTATACTACAAAATAATTGTAAATGTTTTCGATTTACCTGTCAAGAAAGCATTTTCCTACTTTTCCAATCACATCCAACATTAATAAAACCCCCGTGCAAATGTGCGTATATCCTTATAGCTTACAGCCAGGTTTATATTCTGCCCATTGTCTATACCGGCCGTACTTATACCAATCACTTCTCCCTGCATATTAAGCACCGCGCCTCCGGAACTCCCCGGAGAAATGGGAGCCGTAAACTGTATCATGTTCACATCCCTGATATCTCTGAACCCGGAAATAATACCGTCGCTCACTGAATTGAACAACCCCAGGGGACTGCCGATTGCTACCACCTTCTGCCCTCTTACAAGTTTCCTGGTTCCGCTGTATATTGGCAGCGGATTAAGCTGTTTAGAAATACGGATCACTGCAAGATCAAGATTATAATTGTATTTGATAACTTCATCCGTCGTATAGATTTGCCCGTCATCTTCCATTCTAACGGAGAAAAAACTTCCCCCCGAAACAACATGATCATTCGTCAATATGAACCCCGCCCGGCCAATCATAATGCCTGATCCTGTACCGATAACTTCCTGCCGGCTGTCATGTACGGCTATCATGACGATGGAGGACGCCAGCTGTGCCAATTCCTCAAATGTCTTTTCTGAGCTCTCCTGCTTTGCCGATACTGTCCCTGCCCTCAATTGTGAGACTGTACTTGCGGCCGGCGTCTGCTGTGGTTGACTGTCCACAACTGTTCTCTGTGGAGCGCTCTGTATAATGTTAGTATCAACTTGATTTCTATGCCGGTTCCGCTCAGGAATGGTTACCCTGACGTTGCTTCTTCTTCCCTCTTTGGCGTCCTGCCCTGTATTTGCAGGCGAATCCTTGGCTGCGTCCCGCTCTGTCTTCAGCGTATACGGCTTGTATTCCGGCAATTTTCCCGTACCGAACTGCCCAAGAAGAAGTTGCTGGGAAAGACTTTTTAAACCTTGTGGGATCTCAGCATCTTTCCGATTCTCCAACAGGAGGACGTCGCATCCCAGAAGCGTCATAAAATAGAAAAATAAGTACTCCTGCTCTTTCGTTACATCCTCCGCTATTATTTTCATGCAGCTTCTCTCATTCCAGGTTCCAAGCGCTTCTCCCAGCGCCTCATCCGTCCAAAAGAGTATTTTTGCTGCAAAATTTTTGAGCATGGAATCCGAAACCGATTGCTTATATGTTCTGTGTTTGGCGAGAACTTCCGCTAACCCGGCAGATATCACATTCTGTAAAATTCCTGGTGACATCATATGCCTCAAGTTTATCTTTCCACCTTGTTTCCACACATCATATGCCCCGGAATAAAACGAGACATCTTCCGCTTTGCAAAGCTGCGGAAGCGATTGCAGCCTAACGTACCACAGCTTGTTTTTTGACATCTCTATACCCATTCTTTTGTCAGCCTGGCAAACTGTGTCGGCAAGCCCCTGGTTTTCGCCCAGAGCCCTTACAAAATATACGTCCCTGTACGCATGATTATAGCCGCCTTTAATGCCCAGAAATGTATCTATGGAATTAATCTGCATAACATTATGTCTGTAAGTTACTGTTTTCTCCACTGTAAATGCACCGTCCTTTGTATCATTTTATAATTTTATCATGAATTGCAGAACAGTACAACTTTCCACCTTTATCAAATTTTTTTCTATGGAAAATGTGATTAAAAATTTTAAGGTTAAACCGTTATCAGCCATGGACTTTTTATTAAAATTTTCGTTCTCGAACGAATGGTTTTATGTTATACTAACAAAATATGGGTGGAAAAAGCCACTTTGATATAAATAGACTTTCAGGGAGAATCAAATAATTGAAAAACAACATTTTATATTATAGCGTAGGGGCGTTGCTTTACTGCCCTGCATGTAGAAAAAGCATCGCTGACTCCATCATCCATGAAGATTTCGGGACAAATTTTTCATTGGCGCTGTGCTTAGAAGACACGATTAACGATAATTTTGTGGAAGGGGCTGAGAAAGCCTTGCTTGGTTCCATCCAACAAATCTACGAGAGTTTCCAGAGCCGACAATTTTATCTGCCGAAGATTTTTATCCGCGTACGCAGCCCACGGCAAATCACAAAGCTCACGAAAGCATTCGGTCCGTCCGCTGAAATAATCACGGGGTATATTATCCCCAAATTCAGTACTGAAAATGCAAATACATACATCCAGGCCATCATTCAGGCCAATGAATTGGGCGCCCATCCATTTTATATGATGCCCATATACGAGAGCTCATGCATTGTCAACATTAAGGAGAGGGCTGACATTCTTTACCGCTTGAAAGATTCCCTTTCAGCCATTGAGGAGCTCGTCCTCAATATCCGCGTGGGCGGCAATGATTTGTGCCATCTATTTGGCTTTCGCAGACATGCCGATGAATCCATCCACCGCATCCGGCCGATTGCCGATATTTTCTCAGACATCATTACGGTCTACGGCATGGATTATGTGGTTTCCGGCCCGGTCTGGGAATATTATTCAGGAGTAAACTGGAAAGAAGGACTGCTCTCGGAGATTGCGGATGATAAGCTCTGCGGCTTTACCGGCAAAACAGTAATCCATCCCCAACAGATTCCTGTACTCAACCGCGCGTACCAGGTTTCAAGAAGTGATTTTGACGACGCCAGGTCGATTATAAACTGGGACATGAATTGCCAAACTCTCGTGTCCGGCAGCCCGGCAAAGGAACGGATGAACGAATACAAGACGCACCAGAACTGGGCGCAGAAAATACTATTTCTGGCAGAAGTATTCGGGGTGAAAGACTGACGGCAGCGCGCCGGCAGACTCCCAGGTTTCTGCCGGCTTTTTAGCTTTTTTCCTCTATGTTGGCTAATCCTTAAAAACTCCGCATACTCTATGCATCCGCTAATTTTTTAATAATGCCGCAGCATTTGTAATGCTTCAGGGGGTAATACTCTATGGGCACATGCTTTTCTTTTGCCAGCCTTACCAAATGTTCCAGTTGGCGATCTCTTCTGTACCTTTCATCTATCAAAACTTTCCACGGCACCCGCCGCAATAAAACTCTGGTCGCTTCTCCAATTCCTGGTTTAATTAAGTTGACGTCATCCACAGCGAAGCGCCCGGCAATTTCCTTCACCTCATCTAGGCCGCGCCCGGCTGCCGCTTCACGCTCCTGTCCCGGCTCCATCTCAAAGCAGCTTTCGATGGCCTCAATAAATTCATAAGACAAGTCAGAATCTTTCATTTCCTCATAGAAGACGGCGCCATGAAAATCTTCGGCTCCGATGATATCATCCCTGAGAAACGTCCTGCTGATAAGCCCGGAAACCGTACAATTGAGGCAAGAACTTGGAATAAGGATATCTTCATGCGTGCCGCACAAATCGGTCACATTGGCTGGGTCTGCCGCCACGGCCAGCTCCGGCGAAACGCCTGCATATGCTGCGACGTCTTTTTCCAGTTCCTTTAAGATGGCTCCCTTGCCGATCCAGCCGTCGACAAAAAGAAGCTGCTGCGGCCTGTATTTATGCAGCAGAAACTTCATGGCGTTATCGTCAATGCCCCGCCCCCGGATGATGGAGATGGCATAATGCGGGACTTCCACCTGATATTTGGCTCTCAGATACCGTTTCACCAGAATCCCGATGGGAATTCCCGCCCGCGCAAGCGAGACGAGCACCACGTCTTTGCCCCTCTTTTGCATGATTTTTTGTGAAAGACGCCCGACCGCCTGCGCCGTGGCGCCCGCATATTTTTCCAGCGCATCCTGATATGCTTCCATATATTTTTCTGTCGGCACATATTCGATGGGCAGCATTTCACTATAATGTCTGCCGGTCTGAATCAGCTTTTCTCTCTCTTCTGTAGGCTGAGGATTTACAAGCCCTGTAATATCCTTTAAGAGCAGCGTCACATCATCTGCTTTATAGGAACTTCTCACATTAACACCACCTAAACACTGTAATATTTTTATTTTGGACTGCCAGCGCATGTATCAGGCTGTGCGCCCCTTCATCCTCCGACAGTTCCGCGTCCGTTACCACCAACACTTGGTCGTAGGCGTCTATATCGTACAAAAATGTCTTCCTGTCCGCATCGTAGAGGCTGCGCAGTTCATACCTTGCATGAAGGGGATATTGTTCTTCCGTGCTGACAATGATAGGGCTTCTTGTCGTAGAATGGCACTTTACTTCATTTCCAAGTTTCTCTAATTCTGCGCCTACAAACAATGCCGGAAACATAAACTCTTCCGTACCCACGACCAGTATTCTTTCCTTCACAGGCAAGGGATGTGCTGCTGATATGTCCTCAAACAGCTTCCTGCACGCCGCCTCATACGCATGGGCGTGCACGAGACGCCTTGCGTCCATCCTGCCAGCAATCGGCACGACCGGAACCTTTTGTTGTACATAGTCGGAATAGTTGGTATCTCTCCCATCGCCTATTGCACAATCCTTATACTTCCTATTTCCTATAATGTAATCCCTGTACTCCCCAGCGTCAGTAAAACATTTCTTATACGCGCCATCTCCGGCAAATGTGTCCGCAATTTCACCGTAGCGGCTGTGGTCTGTCTTCACAAGATAATGAAGGTTAATGGACTTCTCTTCATACAACATCCGGCGCTCCTCGGACATGCCATTGAGGATAGAGGCAACCGCAAACTTTATGTCTTTGCGGTACTCTTTTTGCAAGACAGAAATAATATTTAGTATCGTCCTGCCCGTGGTAACCTCGTCTTCGACAAAGACAATTCTGTCTACACGCCCGACCGCCCCGTCCATATCATTTTTGACAAGTTTCTGTTCGGTCGCATGGCTGTGCTCTTCCGAGAAGAACAGATAATCCACGCCTTTCATCACCTCGCGCGTGGTCTGGATATATTCTGTCCCCAAGGCAATTGCCGCCTGCGCGCCTATCGCCGTCGCCGTCTCGGCAAACCCTATGAGAAGGAGTTTTTCGCCTGCATAATTTCCCCGGATAACGTCTGCCAGGTCGGAAAACAAAGCCAGCGCCCTGGACGGGGAAACCGGCACATGCTTGCCCTGCAATGGGTTGACTACCAGGTAATTTCTTTTTGTGTTATTTTCTCGTTTGGCGATTTTTACGAGAGTTTTTTGTGAATATTTCATGTTGGTTGTCCTTTGAGGTTTTATTTCTGAAATCAAATATCTTCTTAGTATTATATCTTCAAAACATCATTCTGGCAATAGACGGCAAAACGGATTGCACTGGGCAAAACAAATCGGATACGACATCATTGTTGAAGAATTACTTTAAATCGTTGAGGCAAAATGTCAAATATGATAGAATATGGTTGAATCCCGAAGAAAGGAATTTACGATGTTCACACCAGATGAGACGATTGCTTATTACAATCTTAACGCCCAAAAATTTATTTCTGATACAGTTTGTGTAGACTTTGAGGCAACCCGAAAAACATTTACAGATAAATTACCTGTCGGCGCCTCTATTCTTGACTTTGGCTGCGGCTCAGGCCGTGATACTAAACATTTTCTTGCCCAGAGTTTTCAGGTAGATGCTAGCGACGGATCACTTGAACTATGCAAACTTGCAAGTGAATATACTGGAATTCACGTAAAAAGTATGCGGTTTGAGGAATTATCAGCCATAGAAGCATATGACGGTATCTGGGCATGTTCTTCTATTCTGCATTTGCCCTATCATGAACTGACCGACGTTATGCGTAAAATGACAGTCGCCTTAAAGAATAAGGGCATCATTTATACTTCTTTTAAATACGGAACCTTTGAAGGTGAAAGAAATGGCCGCTATTTCCTTGACATGACAGAAGAAACCTTTGCCGCTTTTCTAGCAGAAATAGAAGGTTTAACGATAGAAGAACAATGGCTAACCTTTGATGTACGGCCGAATCGAGGTGAAGAAAGATGGCTCAATCTAATATTGCGCAAATTGTAAACGCCCCTAATGAAGAAATACATGATAACCAGCCAAAGAACCTGATGATTGAATCAACAGATGTAATGACCGGAGGCACAAACCAAAGCCGTTTTTTATATTATCAACTCAAATTAAGTATCGCAGCCGCCAAAAAGATAGACATCATTGTGTCTTTTCTTATGGAATCCGGTATCAAAATGATTTTAAAAGATTTGAAAGCAGCTTTAGACCGAGGGGTACAGGTAAGGATCCTCACCGGAAACTATCTCGGAATTACACAACCGTCCGCCCTTTGTATGGTGAAGAAAGAATTAGGAAATCGCGTAGATTTAAGGTTTTATAATGACCGGGAACGCTCTTTTCATCCCAAGTCATACATTTTTCACTATGATAATATGAGTGAAATTTATATCGGTTCGTCGAACATTTCAAGAAGCGCTCTCACCTCAGGAATTGAATGGAATTATCGCTTTAACAGTATTACGGACGAGAAAAATTTTCATCTGTTTTATGAGACCTTTGAGGAGTTATTTTTTCACCATTCTATTATTATAGATGATGAGGAATTGCGCAGATATTCTAAAAACTGGCGCAAACCGTCCGTATCAAAAGACCTGGCCAGATATGATGATATTGAAAACACAGAAAGTAAAACAGAAATATTATTCCAGCCGAGAGGCATCCAGATTGAGGCGTTATATGCACTGGAAAACAGCAGAGCCGAGGGAGCGGCAAAAGGACTTGTTCAGGCTGCTACCGGCGTCGGCAAAACTTACCTTGCAGCATTTGATTCTGTGAAATACAAGACCGTTTTGTTTGTTGCGCACAGAGAAGAAATTTTAAAACAAGCGGCAATCTCCTTTGAAAATGTGCGCTGCTCAAAAAATTATGGATTTTTTAACGGCAAGCAAAAAGATACCGATAAATCTGTGGTATTTGCTTCCGTTGCCACATTAGGCAGACCAGAATATTTAACAAACGAATACTTCGCAGAAGATTATTTTGACTATATTGTGATTGATGAATTTCACCATGCAGTAAACGAACAATATAAAAGAATTGTAAACTATTTCAGGCCTAAATTTATGCTGGGACTTACGGCAACCCCGGAACGCCTGGATGGGAAAAATATTTATGAATTATGCGACTACAATGTACCATATGAGATTTCTTTGAAAGAAGCTATCAACAAAGGTATACTGGCGCCTTTTCATTATTATGGCATTTATGATGAGACAGATTACTCCGGCCTGCATATTGTGAGCGGCCGTTACGATGAACGGGAACTGACAAATATCTACAAAGGCAATCACAGACGATATGATTTGATTTACAAATATTATTGTAAATATCGTTCCAAAAGAGCTCTCGGTTTTTGCTGTTCCAGACAACATGCTGAGGAAATGGCGGGCGAATTCTGTAAAAGGGGAATTCCATCTGTCGCCGTATACAGCAACGCAGACGGGGAATTCTCGGAAGATCGGAATAAAGCAATCCAACAGTTATACCGCCAGGAAATCCGAGTGATTTTTTCGGTTGATATGTTTAACGAGGGATTAGATATCGCTCCGCTTGATATGGTTATGTTCTTAAGGCCCACAGAATCGCCAATTGTTTTCTTACAACAATTGGGACGCGGGCTTCGTACTTACAGAGGTAAAGAATATTTGAATGTCCTTGATTTCATAGGCAACTACGAAAAGGCCGGCAAAGCTCCATTATTACTTTCCAATGGGAAATCTGCTGCTGACAAGAACGCATACGATTACTATGAGATGGAATACCCTGACGATTGTATCGTAGATTTTGATATGCGGCTGATTGATTTGTTTGCGGAATTGAATAAAAAATCATTATCCATAAAAGAAAAAATACACAACGAGTACTATCGCATAAAAGAACTGTTAAAAGGAAACGTGCCGACCAGAATGGAGTTATTTACCTATATGGATGATGACATTTATCAGTACTGCATAAAACATGCGAAAGAAAATCCCTTTCACAGATATTTAGACTTTCTATACAATTTACATGAGCTGTCGGCGGAGGAAGAAATTTTATACAAGGGCATCGGCAGGGAATTTATCTCTGTGATAGAAACAACAAATATGCAGAAAGTATATAAAATGCCCATCTTATATGCTTTCTACAATGACGGTGATATACGGCTGGACGTTACGGAACAAGAAGTCTTAAAAAGCTGGAAAAACTTCTTTGACACCGGAACGAATTGGCGGGATTTCTCCACAGATATCTCTTATGAACAATACCAAAATATGACCGATAAACAGCATTTGAGCAAGGCCAAAACTATGCCCATTCGCTTTTTAAAATCTTCAGGCAAAGGTTTCTTTATTGAGAAAGAGGGTTTTGCAATTGCCCTCCGAGAAGAATTAAGAGATTGTATTGCAAACGAAGCCTTCCAAAATCACATGAAAGATATCTTAGAATATCGGACGATGGAATATTATCGGAGAAGATATCTTGAGAATTGAAAAAATCCGCAAGACGGCTATAATTCACGCCATCCTGCGGATTTCTGTGTATCTGTATAAAAATATCCATTTATGCCAATCCCCGACTATATCAAATCATTCCTGCCAATATTCGCTTACTTCCTCTTCTGCTACCTCATGGCTTATAGAAAACTTTTGAGCAACTTTGTCAACTGTAGCCAAAAAAGCCGCTCCTGACTCCTGCCATATTTCCACTGCTGTCCAAATTGCTGACTCCCTTGCAACGCCTATAACCTGCACCTTTTATAGAAGCAATAGGCAATTAGAAACTCCCTCTTCTTCCGCTCCTATATGCGATTGCTATCAGAGAAAAATCAGAACCACCGGCTTAACCGGCAATGTCGTCAACTTAAGCTATATCAATAAAGATGAGAAATTCATAAAAAAACACTTGACAAAGCGGCCAAAAAATGTTGCCTCGCATTGATTATATTTTCAATGCGAGGTGTTTTTATGAATACAAAACTTTTAACAACTATCTTACAGTGCTCCAATGAACTTATCACATCGGATGTTTTCCTGGCAAATCATCGCATCGGCAACGCTTTTACACGTTCTGGAAAACTCTCTTTCCCTAATCTGATTTACTTTGTGCTTCAATCTTCACATAAATCCATTCCCATAAACTATTCTCAGTTTTTAGATAATTTTTCATCTGATGTTCCTTCCTTTGTATCAAAACAGGCAGTTTCAAAAGCTAGACAAGGCATTTCCTATAAGGCGTTTCTTGAATTATTCCGCCTTTCAGTGGAACAGTTCTATTCTTTTTCAACAGATTTACCTACCTGGAATGATTTCCATATCTATGCCATTGATGGAAGTACCATACAGATTCCAGAATCGAAAGAAAATTATGAAGTATTTGGCGGCAATCCAAATAAAACGCAAATTGTGTCACCGCTTGCTTCCGTATCCGTCCTGTATGATGTGATGAATGATATTTTGGTCGATGTTTCTCTTCATTCCTATCGTTACAATGAGCGTGAATCAGCCCAATCCCATATGGATTTCTTGCCGGGATTTTCAAACAGTATCCTGCTTTTTGACCGGGGCTATCCCTCCGAGGACATGTTCCGTTATCTAAACTCCAAAAAGATTCTGTTCCTTATGCGCGTGCCAAAAACATTTAAGAAAGCGATATCAGAACAGGACGATGCGCTGTTCACATATCCTGCTTCCCGAGATAAAGAAACCCTTACTTTGAGAAGCATTCATTTTTTGCTGGAGGATGGGAGTCCTGAATATCTGGTGACAAATTTGACTCAAAGCCAAATGTCCGCAGAAAAATTTTCAGATTTATACCGGCTGCGATGGGGTGTCGAAAGTAAATACAGAGAGCTTAAAAACAGGCTTGAAATAGAAGCTTTTAACAGTGTTAAACCTATCAGCATCCGGCAGGAATTCTTTGCGGCAATGTATTTATCCAATCTGGCTGCCATCATCAAATCGCAAGCGGATCCAATGGCCGCTGCATCTGCCGGAAACATACACGACGGAGATATTACAATCATATGAAAAGCTGTATTTGAAAACGATACGCTGAGAAATTCTGGACTGTTTAAAATCAGCAGTCCTGTTTGCGATGCAATTATTTATAAAAAAGCCCTCTATTTCCTGTTAGAATTGGGCTTTTTTGAACCAAATCCCATTAAGTTGACGACATTGCCTGCATAGCAGGTGGTTTATTTCGTTTCCCAAAGTTCCGTTTCTCTTTCGAGAAACTACACAATGTGAAACAGGCTAAAGCCTAACAAAAAAAGCGCCTGAAAGCAGAAACTCTCAGACGCTGTGTAACCGGAAAACTATAATCGCTTTGAAGCAATTACTGAAACTAACATGTATAGTATAGCAGATTTGTCACTGAAATGCAAGACATATGGATGGATTTACTTTTTCCGGTAAAATTCATTCTTTATTTTTTGCTATCCCCACTTAAAGCATTTGACTGCAACACCTGTGCAAATCACGGTAACAGCCATCATAACCGCAACCGGAATCCAGATA